>Ga0209575_10000553_pt1 | contig 22332 bp, 28 predicted proteins | sample Medcelwee11metaG_FD_187172 | JGI IMG/M metagenome (GOLD analysis project Ga0209575, IMG submission 187172) | Freshwater pond sediment microbial communities from the University of Edinburgh, under environmental carbon perturbations - Medium... | ecosystem: Environmental > Aquatic > Freshwater >...
CACTTGCTATATCAAGAATTCTTTGTAAAAGCTTTTCAGGTTTTTTGCCATTTTTCATTTTTACGCCCCCCTCACTTGCGATTCCTTGCCACAAACTTTCTGATGTCCAATTATTATGTATATTAACAAGCTTATTAACTAATTCATTTTTAACATCTTTTTCACTTGATTCCGAAAGCATTACAACCATTTCTCTATTTATAAAGTAAAGCTTTATTAGTTGATTAGCATATTTGCCCTTGGATGGAACATACTGAATATAGCAAGGTTCTTTCGGTAATTTTGGCGTTATTTTCTTCATTAGCCCGCCATTCGCCGGACTTAACCTAAAAATCTTTTCATAATTTTCAAATACCCATTGTTTAGTTGTTTTTTTAACAGGATTGTTTTTATATTTGAAATTTTTTAATTTAACAACTTTTATTGGTTGCCCCTTTCCAGTTTTTAATTCAAACTCTTCATCTTTTGATCCAAAATCTTCTATTAAATAATGATAATTTGATACCGTCTTGCTTTTTTCATCTATTATTTCATCGAATATTTTATAATTATTTGATTTCAATTGTTTGCTATCTTTCGCATAGCAATGAATATTTTCCAATACATCAAAAATATAGCTTTCTTGCCCAACACCAGATGGAGTTTTCGATTTTACTGATATTGTTGTTATAAAATTTTCCTTTATAAAAATATTATCCATTAAGACTTTTAAATATGCTTGTTCATTATTATCGCATTGCACAAAGATTATGCCGTCATTAGACAATAAATCCTTAGCAACTTCTAATCTGTTTTGCATAAAAGTTAGCCAAGCAGAATGATTAAATTTATCATTATAAAGGAAACTGTCTGAATCTGTATTGTAGGGCGGATCAATGTATATTAATTTTATTTCACCCCTATATTTTGGAAGCAATGAATATAAAGCAAGCAAGTTATTGCCCTTAATGACTAAATTATCTTGTTTTGAAATTTCTTTAACTTCGTGTTTTCCATTTTTATCAAACTTTTTCCAATTTACCAAAACCTTTGACTCTTTAATTCTATCTATCTCATCAGGGGCAAGAATCGTGTTATAGAAAATTTCCTCTCTTCCTGCTTCTTCTTCTGTTTGTCCGCCCTCCAATATGCAATCTTTGTGCGGAAAAATAAGTGAGATTTCATCTTTTTGCGTAATAAGCTTTTTATCATCAGATAATCCAATCTCATTTTCAAAAGCTGTAAAAGAATCCGGCAAAAATTCGTTCATTGTAATGAATTGCAAAAACCTATCTTTCAAAAAAATATTAGATTTTTTTATTATCTTGAAAAAATGTTTTTTAGCTTCCGAATCTTCAACTAACAACTCAAGCAATGTTTCATCGTCATTGCTCACAAGCTCAACAAGCTTATTTTTTAAAAGCTTTTTGTCATCATCTTTTGACCATATTCTATTATCCGCCTTTAATATTTTTTCTATATGCTTGATGAAGTTTTCCATATTTTTATTTTTTAGTTTTAACTTTATTTAAAAATTTATTATACTCCTTTTCATCAATCCGAAATTCTTTGCCAATTTTATATGCCTTCACCTTCCCTTTTTTAATATAACGGTAAATTGTCATAATATTTACTCGCAGTTTTTCTGCCAGTTCTTGTGCTGTATAAAATTCTTTTTCTTTCTTTGCCATAAATTTATTGCTTTATATTTTTTTCTAACTTTCGCCTTATAAATTCTTCAAACTCTTGAATTGTTATTGGCTTATAAACAATATCCATAAGTCGAACTAACTTTATTCCTTTTTCCAATGCGTCCGCCTTACTAATTTCTTTGCCAAATCTTTCTCTATAAATTTTCTGAAACTTCTCAACTTGCTTTTCCGTTAGCATATTTTTTTACTCCGCTTAGTAGTTTTATTATACTTTACATTACTTTACAAGGCAAGTTGGCTATTGTTTACTGCCCGATTAGCCCATCTGGCGTGCTAAATTGTTCCTTTTTTATCGTCTTAAATTCTTCCAAGCCCAGATCAATATCTTTCACATAACTTTTTTTATATTTCTCAAAATCTTCTTTTGATATTTCGTTTAATCCCTTCAAATATGGCGCAACACTCAACCAACTTTTTTTCCCAAAAATATCTTCAATTGTCTGCCTGAAAACTGGCACGCCCTCACTGCAACAAAAATTGCTTAGTGCATACAAAATAATTCCGTGTTTTATTCTTTTCCCGTTTTGCCTAGCTTTAGATAAAATATGAAACAACTCTTCTTGTTTTGTGTTTTTCTCATTCTGAAAAAGAAACTTATTTCTTTCTAAAACCATTTCTTGCCAATAATTTTTCAGTATTGCTTGGCAAATATCCTTTTTAAAAATATCCTTGAAAACTGGATCTTGTTTTGCGCCTATCCTGTCCATAATCTCATTAATTTTCCTTTTGCCATTTAATCGGACTTCTATTTTCAAAATTTCAATATCCGTCAATCTTCTCATTTCCTCAATTTCGTGAAATAAACTTTTTTGCAAATAGGTGTTTTCTTTATCTATGGCGTGATTGCTATATTTTCCCATATCCGCCACTTTGTCATAAAAAACCAATGCGTGTGCCTTTGAATTATATTGCAATGAATGCCCTGTGTTATCAAATGATTTTTCCCTCATTTCGAGCCTTTTGGTTAGATCAACTTTTGCCAATTCTCTTATAACCATTGTCGATGAAACATATCCGCTTAGCTCAATATTTTTTGACGGATGAATGGCTGATAATTTGGCATTTTCTAAAACACTTTTTGAAACTTCAACGCCTCTTATGGATAACTTCTCTTTTAATTTTTTTATCAATTCACCAAAATCCTTCTCTTCAATTTCATCAAGATTGTTATTGTGAATAATTTTTGATGCTGAAAATTCTATTCGTAATCCGCCAAAATATGCTCTCTTATACAAAGTTATTTTTGGCACATAATCCGCTTTCCACTCAGTTGGCTTTGAATTATTTATGGCTTTGCCATATATTCCCATTTTAAACAGTTCAGTAGCGTCTGGCACAAATAAATATGGCTTAGTTATCCTAAATTGATTCAATTGTAAAAATAAAATAATAGTGTCAATCATTTGATAAAATTTCAATACATCTTTTAAAAACCCTACAAACTAAATATTTTTTCGGCTTTTTCTAAAACTTCTTTTTCGATCTGTTCGCTCACTTCTCGATTGATAGGATGAAAAACATTGATATTTTTTTCGCCTATTTTTCTAGTAGGATAAAGAAGTCTAAAGCCTTCATTATTCAATTTCTTATAAATTCCAATTGAGCCAAGATATATTCCGCCAAAAACTATGCTGGCAAAGCCAACCAGTCCGTCTTTTGGCTTAATTGGAACAATTTGCACTTCTTCTATTTTGTTCATTATTTTTGTTATTTATTCGATTATCTATTTTCAAAAGCAAATCAAAAAACCCGACAAAATTATCCCTTGCCTCAAAAACTTCTTGATCGGAAAGTTCCTTTCCGCTTAATTTTTCATAAAAGTCTTTTTTCTTGGAAAACATAAAAACGGCTTAATGATAGCCGTCTTTAGTTCCTTATAAAAAAAGAATGTGTAGAATTGGTAATTACCCTATATAAACCCATTGCTAAAAAAGCAATAGACTTTGTAGAGTTTAAGATATGCCTAAAAGGCGTCTATCAAATTACCAACTCCACGCATTTATTCACCCCTTATCGAGTATTGGTCTTTTTGCGGGTTCGCAACCGCAGGCGCCGGCTCCTCGTGTTATTCCTACCTAGTCATTTTTCAATAAGGATTCAATACGTTAATTGGATATTTTCTTAGGGTTCTGTTCGTCAACTCTGGCAGGCTGTGCTCGACTTTCCCCGAAGAAATTTATTAATTTTTTAATGTAATAACTACCTATATTATAATCCAATGGCTAAAAAAGTCAAGCGTTTAGCTCGCATTTACCACCTCTTTTAAAGAAAAACCCCTTTCAATAACTTCGAGTGTTTCATTCCCAACTTGGTTTGCTATGTTTCTTAAAAAACTTTCTGCTTCTTTTTCTTTTTTTCGTGGCAACATATATTTATCACCATCTACTTTTTCCATTATTTCAATAAGTTTTTCATATTCTTTATTATGAGCAATAAAATTATATTTAGCATACTCAATAAACAATCCTTGTATTTTTCCCGTTGGAGTAATATAAAGCGAAAAATCACTTAAAAATTTCTTAAGCATAGCACTCTTTGAAATTTTAGGATTAATCCAATAAAAAGAATCAAGGTCGCTGTCATATTCCACAACCCATTTATCTTTTTTAGCTATATCAAATATTCTTGATATATTTAAAGATATGTTTTTGAGCTTCTCCATATTTCATTAAAATTATTATATTTTTTTTCTTGTAAAACTAAATTCCAAAATTGCCACTGTGCAAAAACTGTTTTCACATAAAAACAATACTCACTACAACATAATACAACCTTAGTGAAATAAATATTACTCTGATCTCTTTTGTGCTCAATATAATAACATCTTGTAGCTTCCTTATTTTTACCAACATTCTTCCCTGATAATACAACGCTTGGATTAATCAAGGCTTCAGAAATTAAATTTGAAGCTACCTTAAAATTTTGTATCTCTGGATGTTTATTAAGATGATATTCCCAAAGCTCTTTTGTCCATTTAATTTTTACTTTATTGCCATCATAGTCAACAAAGCTATCTTCGTAATAAACCATAAAGAATAAACTATCTATACCGAATTCGGGATATTGGGAATTCAGAGTAGATTAAAGCTAATCATAAAATTTGTCAATTCCATATTATAATTTTACATCATCTTGCTAGAAAAAACAAATACCAAATATTAGTATTGAGTATCGGAAAAAGAGCAAGGGGTTCAAAAAAACTCTTTTATAATTATTAATTGATTTGTTTTTTCTTCACCCTCGCACAACACGACATTTTGCGGACACGCTCTTTTTTCTTGCAAAAATATCGTTGCCTCAATTTTTGACAAAAAAGGAGTGTCGCAAGAATGCGAAGTTGTGCGACTCATTTTCCTACACTTTCTAAGCATAACTTTTGATTAAAATTCCCTAACAATTCCAAGTCTTGCATAATCCTCATTGAATTAAGAGTTCTGAACATATCAACCAATGGGAGCAGTTGAGCAAAAACGATCCTTTTATGATCGTTTTTTCTTTTGTTTAAAATAAAATATTTAGTTCGAAATTTTTAGATAATTATGATATAATAGAAAAATATGAAAACTAGAAAAAAATCAATAGAAAACAAATATTGGGATATTTTGGGAATTGGCAGTCCCCTGTTTGATATTGTGATTCCGGTGAGTGAAGAAATGCTGGTTAAACTAAATTTCAAAAAAGGATCAATGAATTTGATTTCAAAGGCGGAAAGTGAAAATATTTTCCAGCAATTTAAAAACGTAGAATTAAATTTAACTCCTGGGGGCAGTGTTTCTAATACTCTTTCTGGTGCTAATCTCTTGGGCAGTCGGGTGTCTTTTTTGGGGCTAGTCGGTCAAGATGAACATGGAAAAAAATATCAAGAAAAAATAACGGCGGAAGGTGTCGCTTCTCATCTTTGTTTTCACGATGGTGGGATAACCGGACATGCCATTGTTTTTGTCACTCCGGACGGAGAACGTACCATGGCTACGCATTTGGGAGCCTCAATTAATTTCAACAAAAATCATATTCAAGAAAAAGAAATTAGGCGCGCGAAAATTCTTCACATCGAAGCCTATCAATTAGAAGACTTGGTCAGTCGCCAAGCAGTTTTGCACGCGGTGGAAATTGCCAAAAAAAATAGTGTTTTGGTTTCACTGGATCTTTCAGACACCCAGCTTATAAGGCGCAACAAAAAACTTTTCGCTAACATTGTCAAAAAACATGTCGATATTGTTTTTGCTAATGGAGAAGAAGCTTCTGAGTTTAGCGGCAAAAAAAATTCTCGCGAAGCTTTGCACGAAATCGCCAAAAATTGTCGCATCGCCGTGGTGAAATTGGGAGAAAAAGGAAGTCTAATAGAAGAAGGTGAAAAAGTTTTTGAAATCTCGCCTCATCAAGTTGAAGTGATAAATACCAACGGCGCGGGCGATATGTATGCCGCCGGAATTTTACATGGACTGATAAATAATCTAGACTTGGAAGAAGCGGGAAAAATAGCCAGCCATGTTTCTGCTCTAGTTGTTGCCAGCTCCGGCTCGCGACTCGACAAAAAACATTTTAATTCAATTTATAAGTATAAAAATATGAATGAAACACAAAATTACAAAATCAAAGACATCAGTTTGGCAGAATATGGTCGAAATGAAATTATTATCGCCGAGAAAGAAATGCCGGGACTGATGGCTCTGCGAAAAAAATTTGGCAAGAAAAAACCTCTTCGAGGTGCCAGAATTTTGGGCAGTCTGCACATGACTATTCAAACTGCGGTGCTAATCGAAACTTTGGTTGAATTGGGCGCGTCAGTACGCTGGGTTTCTTGCAATATCTATTCTACTCAAGACCACGCGGCGGCGGCCATCGCCAAAGCTGGCGTTCCGGTTTTTGCTTGGAAAGGTGAAACATTGGAAGAATATTGGTGGTGCACCAAGCAAGCTTTCAAGTTTGGCAAGAATCTTGGCCCAAATTTAATCGTGGATGACGGAGGCGACGCTACTCTTATGCTTCATCTTGGCGCAGAAATTGAAAAAAATCCAAAGTTACTCAAACAAAATTATTCTGGCAAAACCGAGGATGAAAAAGAGCTGATGAAAATTCTCACTAAAATTTATAGCGAAGACAAAAATTTTTGGAGCAAAATGATTCGAGAGGTCAAAGGAGTTTCCGAAGAAACTACCACCGGCGTGCACCGACTCTATCAAATGTTTCAAAAAAAGAGATTGCTTTTTCCAGCGATCAATGTCAATGACAGCGTGACTAAAAGTAAATTCGATAATCTTTATGGTTGTCGAGAAAGTTTGGCGGATGGCATCAAACGCGGAACAGACGTGATGGTAGCCGGAAAAGTGGTCGTTGTTTGCGGTTATGGCGATGTCGGCAAAGGTTGTGCGCAGAGTATGAAAGGTCTTGGCGCACGCGTCATCATCACAGAAATTGATCCTATTTGCGCTTTGCAAGCTTCTATGGAAGGTTTTGAAATAAAGACTGTTGAAGAAACTTTGAGTGAAGGCAATATCTATGTGACCGCCACTGGCAATCAAGATATCATAACCATTTCTCATATGGAAAAAATGAAGGACGAAGCGATTGTTTGCAACATCGGACATTTTGACAATGAAATTCAAGTGGAGAAATTGGAAAAATATAATGGGATTGAAAAAATAAACATCAAACCGCAAGTGGACAAATATGTGTTTCCTGATGGACATGCTATTGTGCTTCTTTCGCAAGGCCGACTCGTTAATCTTGGCAACGCCACCGGGCATCCAAGTTTTGTGATGAGCACATCCTTCACTAATCAAGTCTTGGCGCAAATGGAACTTTGGAAGAATAAACATGCCATTGGAGTTTATACTTTGCCAAAAAAATTAGATGAAGAAGTAGCACGATTGCATTTGGAAAAACTTGGCGTGTCCTTGACGAAACTCACCAAAAAACAAGCCGACTACATCAACACGCCGATTGACGGTCCATATAAATCGGAGAATTATCGGTATTAGAAATATTTTTTGGAAATTTTAAAGGGAAGGCGCGAATTGTTTCGTCGCCTTCCCTTTTTTCGCACTAATTTTAATCTTCAACTCATCCTCCAATTCAAATTTGTATTTGCACCATACTAACCGCATCTTTCTGATTATTATCTCTCAATAAAAAGTCTCTGGCTATCTCTTCGTATTGAGACATCCTGATTTTAGCGTAAGGAATTTCTTTCTCGAGTTCGGAATGACAATCCCGACACAAAAATAAATATTCGGGATTTTTTTGAGTGAAATGCCTTTGCGGGTGGATGTGATGTCTTGTTAAAACCCTAATTCTGAGACACTTTGGACACATCCCCAAAAGCTTCTTCTTCTTTTTTAGTTGCTTCATTTTTCACCTCCAAAATCTTAGGGCTTAGGCCAAACCATAGCAATCGAACACCTCGATGTTGATTCGCGACCAATATCCGATATTTATAATCATCGCATTCTCGCATGGCCAGCAAATCACTTCCCATTTTCCGCTGACTTTCACCGGCGAAAGCGTTAGATTGCGATCACTTCCGCAAAAAAAACATTTCAGAGATTTTTCCTTTTCATCACAACTCATTTTTCTTGCCCTCCATAAAATAATAAAGTTTTTCAAGAAAAAAATAGCCATCAAAAAGCGCCGCCATTGCCAATGTTATTATTTTTTCTTTCATGTTCTGCCTCCTTTCGTAAAAATTTGTTTCAAATCTTACACAGACAGAAAGAACATCTTTTTAAAGGACAAAAAAAGCCACCGATTAAAGTGGCTTTTTATAAAAATTGTTTGATTGAATCTTCATATCTTTATGATAATCCAATCCTCATATCTCGTCAATGTCTATTTTTTGACTTTTTTAGCTACCTTCACAACACGAGAAGCATCCTTAGCAACATTCTTTTTAGCAGAGATTGCCAACTTGCTTATTGATTTCCAATGTTTCTTAAGATCCCCCGCGATAGCTTCAATCTCAGCCTTGGTTGCTTTTTTATCCTTAGAATATTCCTTGGAAACCGCGTCAATTATTTCACTATAAATCGGCTCTGTGATCTCTTTGGCTTTTTCCAATTTTTCAATCACATCTCCCTTCATCTTGATAGCCCAAGATGCTACATGAGCACGATGTTTTTTGCCTTTTGGCCCGAAGAAGAAATAGGCAGTTGCCGCTACGCCAGCCAAGCTTGCGCCGATGACTGCCAACTTAATCGCCTTCGAGTTGTCTGTCTTTTTTTTCATGATATTTATTTAAAAAATTAATTAGCTTATTTTTTATTCTTTTTCTCCTCTTTTTGTTTCTTTCGGCGCGCTGGCGGAAAAAACATTCGAAAGACAATGTTATCTTCCAGTCTCTCCTTAAGTTCCAAAATGAATTCCTTGGATTCTTCAAAATTTTCCTGCAACTTTTCCGAAATTAAATATAGATTTCTGCCAGCTTTGATAAAATAAAACAAAACAATCGAAACAAGCACAGCCAAAAGCACCGTTGCCACCGAAGAAATGAAGAAAAAAATGTCTGCTTTCATGATAGTTTCCATATATAAAATTATAGCACACTTTTTCTTTTTTGTTAATTTTTGATGTACACCCCCTTCACAAGTCATTCCAAATGCGCTAAAATAAAAACTCATGCTAGCATTAGTGTTTTTTATTATTTTTAATTTTTTCAAAACATCATGGCCAAAGACGACGTCGCAGTTAGATTTAATAAGGTCTCTTTCGAATATACTCATAACAAAACCATCCTCGATGAGGCTTCTTTTTCCATCCGCCAAGGCACTAAAATTACTATTATGGGACAAAATGGCGCCGGAAAATCAACTATTTTGAATCTGATCACAGGATCCCTGAAAGAAGAAGATGGGTCCATCTATGTCAATCCTAGCCTCAAGATTGCTTATGCTAAACAAGTCATTCCAATTGAACAAATGACCCTCACTGTCCAAGAATTTTTTGCCAAGTGTTTTTCGGAAAAACTATACAATCTTGATCCAAAAATTGACAAAGTTTTGGACCTTGTAAATTTGAAAGCGCCACACGACAAACTAATCAAATCTTTTTCCGGCGGACAACAAGCTCGCCTGCTTTTAGCTTCCGCTCTAATTCAAGATCCTGAACTTTTGATTTTAGACGAACCGACTAACAACCTAGACAAGGCCGGCATCGAGCATCTCACTCAGTTTCTTATGGGTTATGACAAAACTTGCCTCGTGATTTCTCATGACGCTGACTTTTTGAATTCTTTTACTGACGGCGTACTCTATCTCGACATCTTTACCCATAAAGTTGAACAGTATCTGGGCGACTATTATGTAGTGGTGGCAGAAATTGCCGATCGAATTGAAAAAGAAAAAATGAAAAACGCGCAATATGAAAAAGAAATTATCGCTAACAAGGAAAAAGCCAACTTCTTCGCTAACAAAGGTGGCAAAATGCGACTCGTAGCTCGAAAGATGCGCGACAAAGCTGAAGAAATGGAAGAAGCCAAGGTGGATGTCAGACGCGAAGACAAAGCTATTCGCGATTTTGAAATTCCAGTCCAAGACGGATTAATTGGAGAGATAATTAATATTTCTTCACTGACTGTCATGAAAAATCATGAACCAGAGATAAAAAAAGTTAAAATTTCTCTCAAGAAAAAAACTCATCTGCTTCTTGCTGGGCCAAACGGCATTGGCAAAAGTACCCTACTTGAATCTCTCGCTTCCGGTCACGCTAAGGGCGCGAAAATTACCGAGGGCATTCGCGTGGGATATTACCGCCAAGATTTTTCCACACTTAATTTTGAAGATACTGTGCGCAATTCCCTTTTTGCTGTTATGCGAAATGAAGATGAAGAACGAATGCGCTCTGTGGCTTCTGGCTTTCTTATCGACAAAACAATTATCGACGCCAAAATCGGTTCACTTTCTGAAGGACAAAAAGGTCTGGTGGCTTTTGCTCGTCTCATGCTCGAAGAACCAGGACTTTTGATCCTAGACGAACCAACCAACCACATCAACTTTCGCCACTTGCCAATCATCGCCAAAGCCTTGGATTCTTTCGAGGGTGCCATGATTCTCGTGAGCCACGTGCCCGAATTCGTTTCGCAAATTAGGATTGATGAAGTGTTGGATTTGGAGAGATAGTCTTTTTATAAATGCAAGTCCTTATCCATAAAACAAACTTTCTGTTGCTTCTTTTCAAAATCCCATGTATGCAAAGAACCACCCAGACATTCATTCCAATGATCACACTTTTGACATTTTTCACAAGCAGTGCGATTTTTATCTCTAAAAAATTCAAACTTATTATTCCAAATATCTGAAAAGGAATCTTTTTTTATATTACCTTGAATAAGGTTATTCTGCCTTGGAACATTTGGACAAACGAAAATATCTCCATTATGCAAAATACTTCCGATATTTATTCCTGTTCCGCAGTAAAAAAAATGACTTCTTATTTCATCTTCAAACTCATCTCCCAAAAAATGAGCACAACCAAAAGTAACTCTTACCTTTGATTTTGTTTTTCTTTTGTTTTTTATAAATCGTAAAAGTTTTGCAAGCTGTTCTTTATTAAGAAGAATATCATTATTGCAAATAGTTCTTCCAATTGGATCTACATTCAAAAGACGCCAGTCACTAATTCCTAAAGTAGAAAAATATTCATACATTTCATCAAGAATATCAATGTTCTTGCTATGAATAGTTGTTGTAATTCTAAGTGAATTTAAAAAATCAGCTTTTGCAAAAAGTTTAACAGCATTAATTGCTTTTTCATAAGCACCTTTCATATTACGGAAATTATCATGAATTTCTCCAATACCATCAATACTGATATCAATTGTCATTATTTTGGCCTCCTTAGCTTTTTCAATAATTTTTTGTGTAATAAGCGAACCATTAGAAACCATTCCCCATTGAAAACCGAGGGAGTTGGCATATTTCATAACTTCAAAAAGATCTTTTCGTAAAAGAGGTTCGCCTCCCGTGATTGCAACTGTAATCTTTTTAGCATCAAAATTTTTAGATATATCTAGAAATGATTTTTTAATTTCTTCTGTATTTATAGCTTCCGCAAAAACACTTTCTCCAGCATGACTTCCACAATGTTTACATCTAAAATTACAATTCAAAGTGCATTCCCAAAAAAGATATTTGAGTTCATGCTTTTCGCGAAGATATTCGCGATGTGTAAACCATAGGTTTTGTCGCCCTAATTTAAGAATCTTTTTCAACATTTTTTCTTTTTTTTCGTCTAATAAAAACAACTATTCCCACTATCAATGTTAAAAAAAATATAATCGGAAGAATAAGTACCATAAATATATTAAGTATTATTGCATTTTGACTTCCATACATAGGCAAACCCGTTCCATTGGGATTACTAAGTTGAGCAAAGACATTAATTTTTCCAAGAACAAAAGCTAAAAGCATTCCAAAAAAATATACTAGTGTTTTTTTTATTTTTTTCATAATGATTATGTTTATTAAATTATACAGCTTTAAAACTGATTGTAAAGCTTGATTGATTTTGAATAACAATAAAAAATACAGAATTAATTCTGTACTTTTTTTCTAAAATCTTATTTAATTTTCTTATTCCACAAAAGTCAGCGCATTGCCTTTTTTGTCGGCGCGACCGGTGCGACCGATGCGATGAACATAATCTTCATAAGTAGCTGGTAAATCAAAGTTGATAACATGGCTCACATTAGGAATATCGAGTCCACGAGCCGCCACATCCGTTGCCACCAAAATTTCTACCACATTTTCTTTGAACATTTTGAGCGCTCGTTGTCTTTTGCTGTGTGGTTTGTCGCCGTGGATAGATTCAGTTTTGAAACCTCGCTGAAGCAAACTCTTTGTCAATTTGTCGGCGCCATGCTTAGTGCGAGTAAAAATCAAAACTTTTTCAAATTTAGCTTGAATGAGCAAATCATGCAGAGTGTCTGTTTTGTCCTTGCCTTTTTCCACTCTAACAATATTTTGATCAATCTGTCCGGCTGATTCTCCACTTTTGACTGAAATTTTCACCGGACTATTTAAAAATTTTCTGGTCAAACTTTCAATCTCCGCACCAAAGGTAGCAGAGAAAAGCATAATTTGCCTTTGTTTTGCCACCAGCGACAACAGCCAATTTACATCGTTGATAAATCCCATGTCCAGCATTCGATCAGCTTCATCGAGCACTACACTACTAAACTGCGACAAATCCAAAACTTTTCGTGTGATCAAATCTTTGAGTCTTCCAGGAGTGCCAACGACTAAATTATGCCGTCTATGCATTTCCTTGATTTGTCTTCGAATGTCTGCGCCTCCAACTACCACCACGGAAAAAATATTTAGCCTTTTAGCCAGCGCCATAAATTCATCTTGAATTTGAATCGCTAATTCTCGAGTTGGCGTCACGATCAAAACTTTTTCGCGCGGATTCAAAAGAATTTTGTTGATCATCGGGATAAGAAAAGCCCCCGTTTTTCCTGTGCCAGTATTGGCCAAACCAATCACATCTTTTCCTTCAAGAATAGCCGGAATAGCCTGATCTTGAATCGGCGTTGGCGTGGCAAAACCACGACTTTCAATGGCGCGTTTTAGTAAAGTATGAATTTCAAGATCGGAAAAGGCATAGCGAGGTTTGAAAGCTTCCGCTAGAACAACTTCCTTGGCCTTGCAGATAAAACGACTAACGTCGATTACATTGCCGGTAAATCTTCTTCGACCACTTGGCCGAGAACCGCCTCGCGATCCCCCTCTTTTGCCACTATAAGAACTGCCTGCGCGAGAACTTCGCGCGTTTGTTTTGTTATACATTATTATCTAACATAAAAAATTAATTATTTTATGTTTAGATACGTACGAAGATGTATTAACATAAAAAGCAAGTATACCCTTTCTTTTTTGTTTTGTCAAGCTTGGCGTAAGAAAAAAAATTATTTTTTAATCTCTTTCTCTGCTTTCAGGGCCAAAGCAACCATCTCATTACTACCAATAGTTTTGAAAGAATAGAGGGTCAAACGGTAATATTCATTTGTGCCTGTAATTAAAAAGATATCATTCAACTGCCCGACTTCATTGTAGGCAACAAAATTTTCCATTTTTATATCTTTATTTTCTACAATTCTCCAGCCCTTGAAAAGCGGATGTTCTAAATATTTCTTTTTTTCCTTTTCTAAATCATTCTTGAATTTTCCAATAGTGATAACTGGCGCAATTTTTTTGCCATCAATATAATATCGACAATTAGAACTTTCCACTCCGTCCATCACATAAGTTTCAGAGGCTGTAATATTTAGACCTGTAGCCGAAGCAACAAATTCCTTAGTGAAAATTCCACAGATTCCTTCCGCGGTTGTTGTTTGGGAAATCTTATTTGCTACCACCTCCGTGGCTTCTTCTCCACTATTTCCTTTTTCTGTTTCGCTTGCGCAACCAGAAAAAATTATTACAACCAAAAATAACAAAGAGACGAGAGTAATTTTTTTCATATTTTTATATAATTAGTGAATCGGGATTATGGTTTTGGTTGAGACATTATTATCCTCTTCTTCTTCGTCAATGTCATCATCCGGATCAACGGAGGCTTTGGTTGCATATGTTGACCAACCACCATAAGTATATTTGCAAGAAACGGTTTCGCTTTCGCCAGCTTCTATCTTGTCAACTTTTCCATCACAAGAAGATGAGGCACTTGTTGACCACCATTCCCATTCCACTGACTTGGCGTCTGTTTCTCCTTTGTTTTTAATGGTGATTTCAACCTTGAATTCTTCTCCCATTTTTGGATCATGATTAAATTCATATTCAGTAATCGTCAAATCAGCTTTCTTGTGCTTAGGCGTCACTTGTTTTGTGGCAGTATTGTTCCCCTCATCACTTTCACTCACATCATTTTGCGAATCAACCACGACCTTGGTAGCATAGTCTGACCAGTCTGAATATGTAAATTCACATTCAACTGCGCTAGTTCCGCCCGCCGAAATCGCGCCGACTTTTTTCTTGCAAGATTGTTTGGAGGCAGTCGACCACCATTCCCAATAGGACTCAGGCGAAGCAACTTGTCCTTTGTTACCAATGACAACCGTTATGGTAAATTCAGATCCAACTTTTGGATCCTTGCTAAAAGAATAACTTTTCACATAGAGATCGGCTTTTTTAGTTTCCACTGGAACTACCGGTTCTGGTTCAGTCACAACTGCAGAAGTGGTTGGGCTAACTGAAGGACTAGGACTGACTGGAACATTTGAAGTTGTATCTGTTTTTTTTGTTTCCTCTTCACCTTGAGAATTTTTCGAAACATTATAAATATAGAGAGCAGCCAACCCTACCAGCGCAACAGATAGCATCACTATGATAGTGATTAGAAATTTTTTTGAATCTTCCTCTTTTTTTTGTGGTTCCGGCTGAGAATACATGCCGAACCTTGGGTCTTGTTCCATATTTTTAGATTTAATATTTATTTTTAAAAAAGTCTTTTTACCCTTTATTTATACAATATAGTCCTTGCTTTGTCAAAGGAAATAAATAGGAAAAAATTCCAAATAATGCTAGGATGGGATTATTATGGATAAATTAAAAGAAGAAAAATTTGATACAGTGATTATTGGAGGCGGGGCATCTGGGATGATGGCAGGGATTTTGGCGAGCGCTGACGGAGCGAGAGTAGCAATCCTGGAAAAAAATTCTACATTGGGAAAGAAATTACTTCTGACTGGCAATGGACGATGCAATATTACCCAGGCTAATTTTTCCAATCGAGAGTTTGTGGAAAAAATTGGCAAAAATGGTAAGTTCCTTTTTTCGGGACTAGCTGTTTTTGGCCAGCAAGAAACCCAAGAGTTTTTTGAAAAATTAGGACTCAAACTCAAAACCGAAAAAGATGGGCGGGTTTTCCCCGAAAGCGACAAGGCTCAGGATGTACTAGATGCTTTGAAAAAAAGTTTGAAAAAAAATGGCGTGGTAGTAAAACTCAATCAAAATGTTTTGGATTTTGAAATTTCCGCCAAAGGCGGATCCGCCTCTGGCGGAGAAAATGGAAAAATAGTCTGTGTCAAAACGGCCGAGCGAAAAATCTATGCCAAAAATTTCATTCTTTCCACGGGCGGAAAATCTTTTCCCACTACCGGTTCCAAGGCGATGGATATCCTTGGCTCCAAAAAATGGGGCATACTATCACACCCCCAATGCCGGCACTCACGCCAATGAAAATAAAAGAGCGGTGGGTCAAAGAGTTACCGGGGGTGAGTCTTTCAAATGTCGGAATAAAAATGTTACAACACGACAAAAAAATATTCGAAGTGAATGGAGAAATTATTTTCACCCATTTTGGACTTTCCGGACCAGCTATCATCAATGCCAGTAAATATGTCGGTCAAAATATTTCCAGGGGTGAAATCTTTTTGGAACTTGACCTCTTCCCTACTCTCACACTTTTCGCGCTAGAAGAAAAACTAAAAATAGATTTTGAAAATTATAAGAAGAAAGATTTGAAAAATTATCTGGCCGAATATTTTTCGCAAAAATTAGCCCTCACAATTTTAGAACTTTCTAAGCTTGAAACTGATCGAAAAATTTATTCTCTCGGCAAAACTCATCGCAATAACTTAGCCAAACTTTTGAAAAACATTCATCTGGGTGTCGATTCCCTTTTGGATTTTGAGTCTGCTATGATAACTTCCGGCGGAGTGAGTCTCAAAGAAGTAGAAAACAAAACTATGCGCTCCAAAATTATTTCCAATCTATACCTAGCCGGCGAAATTTTGGATCTAGACGGCCCCACCGGTGGATATAACCTCCAGATCGCTTGGACCACCGGATATGTGGCTGGAAAATCCAGCGTCCAGGGCCATTGACAAAAGCAAAAAAGAAGCGTATACTAGTTTACAAGTCCCAATAAGCCTGCAGTTAGAAGAATCGTCGAACTTTTTTGCAAAGCCTCTAGTGGAACAAATTTAAATAACCTATATCTCTATCACAATGGAACAAGGAACAATCAAAAAATTGACTGATCGAGGATTCGGATTCATTTCCCGAGAAGGAAATGACAAGGATCTTTTCTTTCATTCAAAAGAACTTCAAGGTGTAACCTTTGAAGAACTGCGAGAAGGTGACAAGGTACAGTTCGAAGTAAGCGAAAGCCCAAAAGGACCATGCGCTGTCAACGTATCGAAGATCTAATACTGTCAAAAGTATCTCACAAAACCGTCCCGCAAGGGGCGGTTTTTTTGTGACTGTGATATAATTATAGGACTTACGTATTTCCCTGAGAATCTATTTATGTAGCCAGTACAATGACAGGATTACAAACAATAACCCCTGCCTATAATCTTAGTTTATTTTTTTGTAATTTCAGCGAACAATAGATTTGAAGGGAAATACATAAGTCCTAATTTAGCTTTATGGAAATTCGAGAGCGACAAAACTTGCGAGTGAAAAAATATAGCGCCCGAAGAAAACTTTTTGTGGGCTTGTTTTTTTTGCTCATTATTTTTATGCTTTTCAAAGGAACTGTCTGGCTAAAAAACATTATTTTCGCCCAAAAAAAACCGACAGAAAAAATTATTGAAAGAGTAGAGGAAATTTCTATACCTGAAACAAAAAAAAATGCTGACCGTGTGGTAGAATATATCGTCTCAGAGGGTGATATTCCTGCTGAAATTTTTTCCTCCCAAGGAAAGGTCGATGCTAACGATGTAGCATCACTTCTCTCTTGCTCCGAAGATATTTATGATTTTACCAACATTAAGATTGGTCAAAAATTGCGTTTCTATTTTGATCAAGAAGAAAAAACTAAGCGCATCGAGTATGACAAAAATAGTGAAGAGATGATTGTTGTGGAGAGAAAGGACGACAAGTTTAACACCTGCGAAGAAAAAATTTCCTATGAAGTTTCTCAAAGTGTTGCGCGAGGAAAAATTGAAAACTTTTTCTATGTCGATGCTATGGAAGCAGGTTTACAAGAAGCCACTGTGCTGGAGGTGGGCGACATTTTTTCTTTCGACATTGACTTTACCACCGAAATCCAAAAAGATGACGAGTTTGTAATTATTTATGAAAAAAGATTAAGAGACGGAAAAAGCGCTCCGGATGGAAAAATTTTAGGCGCAAAATTTGTTAACTCCGGCACTAGCTATTTCGCCTACTATTTTGATAATGGTGGCAAAGGTGGATATTACGATGCGGAAGGACGACTACTCGAGCGACAATTTTTGAAAGCTCCTTTGAGTTATCGCCATATCTCTTCTGGCTTTACGGGAGCGCGCCTACATCCGATCACGCGAAAGGTTTCCGCCCACTATCAAATTGACTATGCCGCGCCGAGTGGCACACCCGTTTCCGCTTCCGCTCATGGCACAGTGGTGAGCGCTCACTTTGAAGGTGGTTGGGGAAATATAATTCGCCTCACTCACGACAATGGCTATACTACGCATTATGGACATTTGAGTAAATTTGCCCAGGGCTTGCGTGTTGGCGAAAGAGTTAGTCGCGGACAAATTATTGGTTATGTTGGTTCTACGGGCTGGTCCACTGGACCGCATCTTGATTATGGGATAAAACTCAATGGCGTTCCCGTCAATCCCCTAAAACTCGACCTGCCCAAAGGCGAACCAATCACAGGAGAACAAATTAAACTTTTTGAAGAAACTAAAAATAAGTTTGAAGATTTGCTAAAATAATCTCATTTGACATATTGGAAGTATAAAAAATTTTTAATCAAATAATTAAATAAATCATGCATATCAAAATCCTAGGTACGGGCTGTCCTAATTGCCAAAAGCTCGAGAAAAATACCGCGCAAGCTTTGTCTGAGTTGAAGCTGGAAGCTCAAGTGGAAAAAATAACGGATATAGAAAAAATTATGAGCTATGGCGTCATGAGTTTGCCAGCTATCGTGGTGGATGAAAAATTGTTGAGCTACGGAACTGTTTTGTCTGCGGAAGAAATTAAAAAATTATTAACAGACAAGAAGGAATTTTCAAATTAAAATTATGAATATTTTCTACCCTTTACAAATAATAGCAACCTGGCTGACTTTCGAAGTTTTTCAATTGACCGCTCATTCCCATTTGGGAGAAAGTGTAAATTTTTTCATTTATGATTCGCTAAAAATTGTTCTTCTGCTGTTGGTTATCAACTATTTTATGGCGATCGTTCGGTATTATTTGCCGATAGAAAAATTGCGTGATTTTTTAGCTTCCAGAAAATGGTATGGCTTTGATCATTTACTGGCATCTTTGTTTGGCACTATCACGCCTTTTTGTTCTTGTTCTTCTATTCCTCTTTTTGTTGGATTTCTAGAGGCAGGTATCCCACTGGGAGTAACTTTTTCTTTTTTGATCACTTCTCCTCTGGTCAATGAAGCAGCGGTAGTTTTGTTCGTCGGACTTTTTGGTTGGAAAATAACACTTTGGTATGTTTTTGCTGGGGTATTCCTTGGAGTTATCAGCGGATTTATTTTAGGAAAATTGAAATTGGAAAAATATGTCGCTGATTATGTTTGGAAGATACAATCTCAAAAATATCAAGCAGTGAAAAAAAAGGAGACTAAAACAAATCTAATGAAAATATTTTGGCTGGAAGGTTGGCAGATTACTAAAAAAATACTACCCTATGCCTTGGCCGGAATTGCTTTAGGAGCGGCTATTCATGGTTTTGTGCCAACTGGATTTCTGGAGAAATATATCACCAAGGATAATTTATTCGCAGTTCCAGTCGCTGTTCTTCTGGCCGTGCCGATGTATGCCAATGCCACTAGCGTGATTCCGATTATGCAGGCTTTGGTGGAAAAAGGTATCCCGCTTGGAACCGCCTTGGCTTTTATGATGGCGGTAGTGGGAATCTCTTTGCCAGAGGCTTTGATTTTGAAAAAGGTAATGAAAATTCAACTACTTGTTTATTTTTTCACGATAACTGCCGTTAGTATAATGCTTATCGGTTATGCTTTTAATTTATTTTTAAATTAATAACCAACATAAAAAACTATGAAAAAAAATATTAACAAAATTTTATACGGAATTATCTTGCTAGTAGCGGTGTTTTCTATTTGGACAATTTATAGTGACAACAATTTGGTTTTCGATCAAAGCGTAAAAGAGAATTTAAAAGTAAATGAAAATCAAATTAGTAAGCCGGCGGAAAAAGTGCAGGTCTTTCTTTTTCATTCCACTAATCGTTGCTATTCTTGTATAACAGCCGGAAAATATGCCTCGGAAGCGATGGAACAAAATTTTCCTGAAGAATTAAAATCGGGGAAAATAGAATTTAGGGAAATTAATGTTGATTTGCCGGAGAATAAAGAAGTAGCGAATAAATTCAAGGTTTCTGGAACCTCCTTGTTTATCAATCCCATTATTGATGGGCAAGATAATATCAAAGAAGAGACGGGAGCCTGGCGATTGATTTCTGATAAGCAAGGTTTTATAGACTATCTTTCTAATAAAATTAAAACACTTATCTAGATGGAATTTCTCAATGTATTAATTGATCAATATAATTTTCCTCTGCTCACCGCTTTTCTTTTGGGTGTGATGACTTCGATCAGCCCTTGCCCCTTGGCGACCAACATCACCGCTATCGCCTATATTTCCAAAGATATAAAGACGACTAAGCACACACTTTTCAGTGGCTTGAGCTACACTTTAGGCCGAGCAATCAGCTATACCCTTTTGGCAATTCTGATTTATTTTGGACTTTCTTCTTTTGAAGTTGCTAAAATATTTCAAGGCTGGGGAGATAAGGTTTTGGGAATAGTTTTGATTATAATTAGTTTAGTAATGTTTGGAGTGATAAAAATTAACTTAAACGGGAAAAATGATAGATTTGAAAAGATAAAAAAGTGGCTCGCAAGTAAAGGATATTTGGGCGCGATACTACTTGGAATGTTATTTGCATTAGCGTTTTGTCCTTATAGCGGGATAATGTTTTTTGGAATATTAATCCCGTTGGTTTTAAATTCAACCGAAAGCTTACTTTTGCCTCCAATATTTGCCCTCGGGACAGGCTTGCCAGTTATTATTTTTTCTTTCATTCTAGCTTTTAGTGTAGGAAAATTAGGTCGGATGTATAATGCGATGACCAGAATTGAAAAAGTGATGCGCTACAGCGTGGCGACAATTTTTCTTTTAGTTGGAATTTATTATTTACAGTTTTTAATAAAATATTTACTACTTTATAGTGTTTAACATTCCCAAAGAAAAATTGAAAATCTTAAAGTCGCTGAATGATCCCAAGAAAATTCAAGCCTTTTTAAATTCAATGCCGATGAATTTTGAAAAAGACGGCGATACTTGTTTTTCGCCGATGACAGTTTTGGACAAAAAAGTTTGTCATTGCATTGAAGGCGCCACGCTAGCCGCATTGGCTCTTCGCGTCAATGGCCAGCCACCGCTACTTTTGGATCTGATGGCCAGCAAAACTGACTTTGATCATGTGGTAGCGGTTTTTAAAAAATATGGTAAGTGGGGTGCTATTTCCAAAACTAATCATGTTTTTCTTCGCTATCGCGAACCAATTTATTCTTCCATTCGCGAATTGACTATGAGTTATTTTCATGAATATTTTGACACCACCGGCCGAAAAAGTCTGCGCAGTTTTTCCGCTCCGATAAATTTGAAACGCTTTGACCATCTCGATTGGATGACCACCGAGGAAGAAATCTTCTACATCCCCGAATATCTCGCCGATGTTAAGCACTCCCCCATCTTGAATCGTAAGCAGATCATGTACCTGCAAAAAGCCGACCGCATGGAAGCCAAGATTGGAAAAATGCTGGAGTGGAAGGAATGAAAATTATTTTTATTAAACCCATCAAATTCGATGAGTTTAGAATTTTTAATTTTTAATCTTTTTTATTCTAGTCCTTGCCTTAGATATTCCATCTGCTGATGGTAGTTCTTCCGGCATCGTTCCACCCAATTCTTCAATTGTACGCCGAACTTTTTGCCCGACATGAAAATGCGTCAAATTTGCGTTCATTTCGCCTTGAATTTTTTCTCTGCGTAATTTTGCATCAGCTTGAGTGGCACGAAATAAGTTAGCTGCCAATTCTTCGCTCCCCATATGATCAAGTATTTTTTGAGATTTTTTTAAACCTTTCTTTTTGTGAATATCATTTGCATCCAGTCCTCCATACAATCCCTTATATCCATAATTTTGAAATTTTCCATAATTACTAACACCCGCATTTTCGGCGGCTTCAGCCAAGGATGTATTGTGAGTCTTTATTTCACTGCGCAAATGCAGTCGCTTATTATCCTCTATCAACTGATCTGATTTTTCTTGTCTTCGAGTTTGTATCGCGAAATATGTCTGACCCAAGGCAACCACTTCTTTAGATGGATCGGAATTTTGGATAATCAGATAACACGCATAGCGAGATAAATATATGGTATTAATCGCTCTTTTTGCGCCTGAACCTATTTCAACCATTTCGCTGATATCCTCGAAATGGTTGTGGATAACTTGACCACTATTTTCACAGGCTTCTTTGGCTTTTTTAATTACAGGCAAAAAATGACGGTATTCTGAATAATCCAACACCTTCGCTAAATCGCGAGATGACCAAAATTCACTTTGGTATTCATTAATTTTTTTAATTTTTTCAAAAATATTATTATTCATATCACTTAGTTATGTTTATTATAGTGATATTATACCACTCTATATATTTTTGGCAA
>Ga0209575_10000554_pt1 | contig 22238 bp, 19 predicted proteins | sample Medcelwee11metaG_FD_187172 | JGI IMG/M metagenome (GOLD analysis project Ga0209575, IMG submission 187172) | Freshwater pond sediment microbial communities from the University of Edinburgh, under environmental carbon perturbations - Medium... | ecosystem: Environmental > Aquatic > Freshwater >...
TTGTCTGTCTTTAGCCTTGTGACCTCAATTATACGCATTTTTATTGTTTTATGTATGATTTATTGCCTGAGAAAAGAAACGGTGTGTCAGGTCTGTCATTTACAATTCTTAATGCCCTACGGGCAAAGTATAATATGCCATCTTCTATCCTGCAACTCTTTATGCCTCCGCCAGCCTGACGGCCATCGGGGCAGGCTCCACTGGCAATCCCTACCAGCCACCCCTGCTATCCTCCTTCGCTAAAATGACCCACTACTGCCCATTGCCTGTTGCCTATTACCTCAATTGACTGCCGACTGCTGACTGCCAACTGCCTACTCACTCAATTGACTGCCGACTGCCAACTGCCTATTGCCTATTGCCTCCTATTTCGCCTCTTTCCAGATCAGCGCCGAAGCACCAAGTATTGCCGCCTGTGCCTCGGGCAGGCCCGAAGGCTCCACCCTGAACGTACCGCGGAAGACAGGCTGTACAAGCTCGTCGGCATACTTGCGGACCGGCACGAAGATGGCATCGCCCGCCTGTGCGAGGCCGCCGAAGAGGTATATCACCTCCGGGCTCGAGAATATTACCGAGTTGGCTATCCCGAGTGCGATCATCCGGGCTGTCTGATCAAGAGCCTCCTGTGCGATTATGTCGCCGGCCGCCGCGGCTTCAGCGATCCGCCGTGACGTTATCTCACTCCCTTTAAGCTCGCGCAGCAGACTCTCGTCACGGCGGTCGCTGAGTAATGCAAGAACAGTGCGGACCAGGCCTGTTGCCGAAGCATATGTCTCGAGGCAGCCGCGGCGCCCGCAGCCGCAAACCCGGCCGCCCTCTGCCACGGTCATGTGACCCAGCTCACCGGCAAAACCGGTGTGGCCGTAGACAACCTCGCCGTCAACGACAATACCGCTGCCAAGACCGGTGCCCAGAGTCAGTATGATGAAATGCTTCACATTCTTCGCCGCACCGAAGATCATCTCTCCCAGTGCCGCTGCATTGGCATCATTGGTGATCCTGGTCCTGAGTCCCGTGCGCCGCTCGGTGATCTTCACAAGGGGTATGATTCCCTTCCACCTCAGGTTCGGGGCAAGCTCTATCGTGCCGCTGTTGAAGTTTGCGTTAGGAGCGCCAATACCGATACCAATGAGCTTCAAATCAGGATACCCGGCCAGCATCTCCTTAAGCTTCGTATCAAGACCGATGACGAAATCATCAGCAAAGGCGTAATCGGGGGTAGAGAGCCTCCCCTCTGCATGAATCACTCCATCCGCATCAACAAACCCGATCATTGTGTTTGTTCCGCCAATGTCAACTCCGGCAACAACTTCTTTCATATGTTTTAGGTTTTATACTTCCTTAAGCAGATCAGGCTTCGCCCTGAATGTCTCCAGCACCAGCTCCCCGAAGAGGGTGTTGGCCCATGCAAACCACTTGCGGGTGAACTTCGAGGGGTCGTCCTTCATGAACGACTCATGCATGAAGCCGGTTGCGGCATGTGTATTCTTAAGCATCCTGAGAGATGTGATAATATCGTGATCATTGCCTGTTAGCGCCTTCATTGTAATGGCTATCGGCCATATACGGTTAAGGCCGGTATGCGGGCTGCCGACGCCGTGCCCGCTGATACCCGAGAAATAATATGGGTTGCTGTCGCTCAGCACGAACTTGCGCGTGCGAAGATAAAGCGGGTCATTGCGGTCAATTGTCCCAAGGTATGGCATGCTCAGAAGACTGGGCACATTGGCGTCATCCATGAAATTGTAGTTGTAGTAACCGTCGGTCTCGTATGGGATGATCTCCCCATGGACAGGATGGATCGCACGGGCATATTTAACAAGCGCTGCCTCAACCTCCCCGGCAAGCGCAGAAGCGTCAGCTGCCAGGGCTGCATCGCCGGTCACTGAGGTGGCTATCTCAGCCATCTGGCGGAGCGATTTCACCGCGAAGTAGTTTGACGGAATGAGGAAGGGCCAGATCGTGGCATCATCCGATGGCCTGAATATCGAAACAATCAGTCCTACGGGGTTGACAGGATTGCCGTATCCGGCCCCTGCCACGGTGTCGGTCTGCCATCCGGTGACCCTCTGAAACTTGTAGGGCCCGGGGTTTTCCTTGCGCTGCTGCTCCCGGAATGTCTTTATGATGAGCCTCATCGCAGAGGACCATGAAGCATCGAAAACAGAGGTGTCTCCCGTTGTTTTCCAGTAACCGTGCGCCAGCCTGACAGGATAACAAAGTGAGTCTATCTCCCACTTGCGTTCATGCAGCTCAGGTTTCATGTCAGTCAGGTCACTCATCCACTCACTCTGGCCCGGACCGTCATTGAAAGCGTTGGCATATGGGTCGATGTGAATGCATTTCACCTGCCTGTTGATGACTCCGGCTATGAGTTCCTTCAGCTGCGGGTCTCCTCCTGTGAGCGTCACGTAGGGCCATACCTGGGCGGTGGAATCGCGGAGCCACATGGCGTTGATATCTCCTGTGATGACAAAGGTGTCAGGCCTCCCCTCCTTTGTTGAGAAGTTGACAGTGGTGTCAAGGGTGTTTGGGAAACAGTTGGAGAAAAGCCACGCCAGCTCGCTGTCTGCACCAAGGAATGACTCTATCTCCTTTATCGTCTCCTCAACGGCTTTGCTCCTGAATTTACGAAGGCGCGGTGCCGGCCTTACGGAGGGCCATTTGCCCATGCTGCCTGTAGGAATAAGCGGCATGCCGGCCATGCCTGAGGCGGAAGCCGGTGAGCCGGAAGCGGATGAGGTTACTGCCGGGTTGCCGGCAGTGCCTGATGCAAAAGCGGAAATACCGGAAGTGACTGCCGCTCCTGCCACAATACTGTTCCTGATGAACTTTCTGCGCGTCGACATAATAATTATCTCTTGATTACCGGTTTGCCCCTGATAGAGACATCCTTGACATATACCTGCCCGAGATCCCAGTCCTGCTCCAACGCCCAGTTGATTTTGACCTCCAGCTCCGAAGAGTAATAGGTCACCGGCTCCGGTTGCCTGGCAAGGTTATAGTCGCCCGTAGTCCACTTACCGTCTGAATTGAGATCATAAACAGCCTTGAGCCTGTACTTCCCCTTGTCGAGCAGAGGGAAATCAACAACGCCCGGACTGGTTGTTTTCAATTCCCTGATAACCTTGTCCTTGTCGGCCGTGAGCTGGATGATTACATCCCCCTCATAACCAGTCAGTGTCACCTTAAGGCTGCCGTAATCTTCTTCGGTTGCGACAGAGAAACGGTACATGGCGGAGTCGCTGGCCAGACCGAAAATATCCCTGAATGTACCTTTGTTGCAGAGAAGTGAGTATGTTCCTCCGGGCTCCAGGGGGACTTTCATTGTGAAACGGTGTAATGATGTTGTGTCTCTCACAAATTCAAACGGAACCTCAACCTGAAGCGAGTCCACCGTGCGTGTCAGGGTCACCAGGGAAGTATCCGGTTCCGTAAGGGGTGTTGCTGTACGGAAAAAAGGCACTGTTCCGGGCCTGATCCTGCCGTTGACATTGGTGGTGACTCCCAGTCCCTGGACCCTTCCCAACCCTCCTCTCGGAGTCGCAGGCTTAGTATACCTGAAGCTGACTGTGTCTGTCCGGGCAATTATGGTTTCCGTACTGTCGGTGAAAGGGTAGGTGAGCAGGGCTTCGATAAGATCAAGGTCATACACCTTCGGATCAGTTATCCAGAGCATGAACGAGTCACGGGCAACGTTGTGCTCCATAAACCATGAGGCGCTGTCGGCGCCTGTAATTGTAACTGACACCTGTCCGCTGTCCGATGGAATGGCCAGTCCGAAGCCGATGGCAGACGAACTCTTCCTCTCGGTGAACTTCAGGTACTGCTTTTTCGGTGCCTGCTGGAAGGCATAGATCCTGTGAAGGCCGTAAACGAACTTGTCGGGCTTCGTGGTCTCGGTGGCGCCGGCCGGTTTGAAACTGATTGTGTCAGGCATGAGGCCGTAATATTCCTCAGGGGTGATTGAAATCACTGAATCGCCAAATGCGAAGATCTCATCATCGAGATCAAAGCGTGTATTGCCGTTGAGATCCTTCAGGGCGAACAATCGATAGTTGCCCGGCCGTATGTTCCTGATCATGAATCCGCCCGAGGGATCAGGGCGGGATATGTATGCCGGCAATATTGTGCGGGGTGCAGTGTCAGTGAGATTGGAATACATCAGTACGGTCACATCCTCCACTATCTCGAGATCGGAGGCATTAAACACGTTTCCGGTCAGCGAGAGGGAGTCAAGGACGGGACCTGTTGAGAAGACATACTGATAATTGGGGATGGGATTGTTTTCGTTGTTGTCACGTATGGCGTCCTGAAAATAGAAAGTATAGGTTGTACTGTCGGCCAGATCATCCTCCCAGTTCACAATGAGTGCTTTACCCTTCAGTTTAATCTCAGGTTTAGTGGCCAGCGGAGGAGATACCATGAATTTCTCTGCAATCCTGTCAAGTAGAACATACTCGTCGAATGTGACGGTAAAGGACTTGCCCGTGAACATCACGGTGCTGTTTTCCGGAAGGCTTTTAAGTATCACCGGCGGGTCGTTATCCTTGGGGCCGCCGGAGGGGGCGCTTATCTTGGCACACGAAAGTATAAAAAGCGTAACGAGGGCGGTTATGCCCAGCCTGCCTGATATGTATCTCCCGTGAACCACCACATGCAAACTTACATCAAATTTTGTTAAATATTCATTGAATGAGCTAAGCCTCTGCCACACCTTTTATTGAGTATTTTCCCTTCTGTTCCATTTTTGCTTAAATTTGCATTCCAAACACCAGAACTATGGAGCTTCAGATAATTCCGTGGAATGTTGATCCGGAGATTTTCCGCATCGGTAATTTTGCAGTGAGATGGTACGGCCTTCTCTTCGCATCAGGATTCGTCTTCGGTTATTACATCATGAGGAAGATCTTCATAAATGAAGGGTATGGAGATGCCACTCTCGACAGGCTTACCGTTTATGTTGCAATAGGCACTATCGTCGGTGCCAGGCTCGGACACTGCTTCTTCTATGAACCGGCTTACTACCTTGCGAATCCTGTAGAGATTCTGAAGGTATGGCATGGAGGACTGGCCAGTCACGGGGCAGCTATCGGTATCCCTCTGGCATTGTGGCTTTTTGTCAGGAAGGAGAAGAAGCCTTACCTATGGGCCATAGACCGTGTGGTCATAGTAGTTGCACTTGCTGGAATGCTGATAAGACTGGGAAACCTTATGAACTCTGAGATTTACGGAGTGGAGACTACTCTTCCGTGGGGATTCGTGTTCCTCCGCAACGGCGAGACGGCTCCGAAGCACCCGACACAGATCTATGAGGCGTTGGCTTATCTTACCACCTTCGGCATACTGATGTGGATCTACTGGAAGAACCTGGGGAAACAGAAGCCCGGACTACTCTTCGGTGTGTTCCTTATAATGGTGTTCGGGTTCAGGTTCTTCGTTGAATATGTGAAGGAAGACCAGGTGGCCTTCGAGGCCGGAATGAAGCTGAATATGGGCCAGTGGCTCAGTATTCCATTGGTTATTTTAGGAATAGCGCTCCTTGTCTGGGCGTTCACGCATAAACCGGCACCGGTACCGTCAACTGCTTCCGGCCCGGTGAAACAAGGTGCCCCGAAAAAGTTTTGAAAGGCCTACGCCGGCGGCGGGAAAAGTCGCTGCTGAATATAAAATAGAGCAATTGCACCCCTGCTCCGGAAAGGAATTAGCTTACTGTTTCTTCAGAATACCATTGAAGATGAGGCTCAGAATAGCCTCGAGGCGGTCATTTATGTCCATTTCGCGCTTGCGCCAGAAGAGCGGAACTTCCATACCCTTAAGCATTGTCTGAATCGCCATCGCAGTATACTCGCTGTTCTCCACAGTAAAGACCCCCCTGTTATTGCCTACATAAACAAGGAGGCGAAGAATTGCGAGCTCCTCGCGGTCATACCTCGACCTTATCTTTTCGATGAACTCAAAATGGTCGAGATTCTTGTCGAAGACGGCATTGTAGTAGTTAGATAGCTTCGCGAACTCCTTCATTCTCACATAAATATAATTGCGAAGCTTCTCAACCGGGGAGTCCACCTCCTTGATCGCTTTGGTGAGCCGGGAGCGAAGCTGATTCGCCTCGTGCAGCACCACCGCCTCAAAAATCTCCTCCTTGCTTCCGAAGTAGTAGTAGATGGAGCTTTTACCCTTCTTCAGACCGGCGGATATCTCCTCCATCGTTGTCTTCCTGAAGCCGTAATGACTGAAAATAGTGCTGGCAGTCAGGATTATCTTCTCTCTGTATTCCTCTTTATCTACCATAAGTTTTACTCTTATGCAAAGATAATCAATTAATTCTAAACAAGTGGAACGAACGGGTCGGAAATTCGAAAATCAAAATCGTTGAATTATGTAAAGTCGCTGATAATCATAATACATCTAATTATTCTTAATTTTACGGATTAATTCAGGGGGGGACAGATATTGATGAAAGTTGGGGATAAGTACTACAGGAGCGTCTGGCAGGATGAGGGAGACCCGGGGTCGGTTCATGTTATTGATCAGCGGAAGCTTCCCTTTTCTTTTGAAGTGATGACTCTGAGGAGTGTTGCGGAGGTGTATGATGCGATACGCGACATGGCGGTGAGGGGTGCTCCTCTCATAGGCGCAGTGGCCGCCTGGGGTGTTTATCTCTCCTTTGTGGAACACATCGGCGCACCTGGCCGGAAGGGCAGTAATGAACACGGCAGCGGCCGGGATGTTTATACTTCAGTTATGAATGACGCAGAGCGACTGAGGTCGGCACGGCCCACCGCGGTCAACCTGGCATGGGCAGTGGATTATATGACCACCGTTTTGAAGAACTACCCTGATGTGACGGTTCTGCGCAGGGCGGCAGAGGGTTTGTGCGATGAGGAGGCGGAACGGAGCCGGCTGATTGGCGAACACGGACTGCCTCTGATCGAAGCCATAAGCAGCAAAAAGGGAGGCGATGCCGTCAATATACTGACGCACTGCAATGCCGGGTGGCTGGCGTGCGTCGATTTTGGCACGGCTCTTGCGCCGGTATACCTTGCTCATGAAAAAGGAATCAAAGTGCACGTATGGGTTGATGAGACCCGTCCCCGCAACCAGGGGAGCCGGCTCACCGCATGGGAGCTGGTCAACCATGGAGTGCCGTGCACTCTCATCACCGACAATGCAGGAGGGCACCTTATGCAGAACGGGATGGTTGATATAGTGCTGGTGGGGTGCGACAGGGCGACAGCATCGGGGGATGTGGCCAATAAAACGGGGACCTATCTCAAGGCTCTGGCGGCACATGATAACGGGGTGCCTTTTTATTCTGCACTGCCGGTGTCTACTTTTGACCTGTCAATTGACAGGCCTGAGCAGATCGAGATTGAGGAGCGCGATGCTGATGAGGTAAGGACAATCGAAGGAGTCAGCGTTGCCCCGGAAGGGATCAGGGTTTCGAATTACGGATTCGACGTTACGCCCGCACGTCTTGTCACCGGTCTCATTACAGACCGCGGAGTATGCCGGGCGGATAGGGAATCAATAATAAAAATGGTATCATAATCATATGGAAGGTTTTGTAAAGTTCAACTGCTACTGGAGCCAGTCGGGTTCCGTCATCACCGATGAGCAGTATGAGATCATAAATCACTGGAGGGAGATACTCTTCAATCTCGATCTGATAGGCGCGTTTGAGAACGGCGTGGGATTCGGGAACATCAGCATACGGATAGGGAGGTCGTCACAGTTCGTCATCACCGGTTCGTCTACCGGGGATATGCCCGAGCTGGAGCCGGGGCATTACGTGAAGGTGTCGTCATTCAACATAGACGACAATGCAGTGATGTGCAGCGGTCCGCTGAAGGCTTCATCGGAGTCGCTGACTCATGCGGCCATCTATACTGCTGATCCGGGTACCAATGCGATCATTCATGTTCACTCCATGAGGCTCTGGGAGGAGCTGATGGACAAGGTTCCAACCACTGACAAGACCGTTGAGTATGGCACGCCCGGGATGGCCCGTGAGATGATCCGCATTTTCAGTGAGCCTGAGGTTTTTGAGAAGAGGATTATTGTGATGGGTGGTGACCGCGGAGGATTGATCACTTTCGGGTATGATCTGGATGAGGCAGGGAGTGTTCTGTTTGATTATATAAACAGGCAATAGGCAGTAGGCAATAGGCAATTGTGACCTTGGCCGTAGGCCATCCAGCATTGTAGTTGGCATGGCATTAACCTGCATTTCGCCGTAGGCGATCAAGCATTGTAGAAGGGTAGCATGCCCCTCCAACCTTGGCCGTAGGCCATCCAGCATTGTAGTTGGCATGGCATTAACCTGCATTTCGCCGTAGGCGATCAAGCATTGTAGACAGCATGGGCAACCCCAATTCTTCGCCGTAGGCGATCAAGCATTGTAGTTGGCATGGCATAAACCTGCCTTTCGCCGTAGGCAATCAAGCATTGCAGACAACATGGGCAGCCCCAATTCTTCGCCGTAGGCGATTAAGCATTGTAAAAGGTTTGCAGATATTTCAATTTGATATTATATTTGCACCCTGTTATTTCGGGCCCATAGCTCAGATGGTTAGCAGCATCCCGACACTTGTGTCGGGAGGGTCGCTGGCCGGATCAGTAGGATGGCCTGGCAGATTTGAAATATTTTCGGGCCCATAGCTCAGATGGTTAGCAGCACCTGACTCATAATCAGGGGGTCGCTGGTTCGATCCCAGCTGGGCCCACCCCAAGGCAGTTTTCCGACTGCCTTTTTTCATACCTGCCCGGGATCGAGCCCCCCTGCAAACCGGCCCCTTCGCTATCCCGACATACAATGTCGGGACTTAACGCTCGGTCCTGATCCCAGCTGGACCCACAGAACTTCAGACACTTACAATACCAATTGCATGTGTCTTTTTTATTGTGTCAGCAAGGTGCCTGCATTCACCATAAAATTGGATATTAAAAGCGAAATTTACTCGAAAGTACTTTTCCTCTGATAAGGACATCATCCGAGCGTGTTTGATGTTGATTTACTGATTTGAAATAGATTACCAGTCCTTCTTTTAAGTGGCCACCCAAGGACGGATTTCAGGAATATCAGACGGCAAAAACGAATAGAAATAATTCGATTTGCTTAACTTTATGGTATCACAAATTGTGATACCATTTAAATATGAGCAAATTACCTATTCTTAAGGAAACAAATCTGGCGAGTATAATCTACTTCATAAGAGGTGAAAAAATTATTCTTGATACTGATCTCGCTAAGCTATATGATGTAGAAACCAGAGTACTAAAACAAGCTGTCCGAAGAAATCCTGACAGATTTCCGAAAGACTTTATGTTTGAACTCACGGAGGAAGAAATAGATGGTTTGGTATCATAAGATGTGATACCTTCAAAACAAATATTTGGCGGTGCCAGACCCTTTGCATTTACAGAACAGGGAATAGCAATGCTTTCAAGCGTATTAAACAGTCCGATAGCTATTCAGGTAAATATTGCGATCCTTAGAACTTTCTTGAAACTAAGACAACTATTAATAGACCATAAGGACCTTGCTGAAAAAATAGAAAAACTTGAACAAAGGTATGATGAACAATTCAGAATCATATTTACCGCTCTGCAACAAATGCTCCAGGAAGAGAGCAAACCAAGACCAAAAATTGGCTTCAAACAAAAAGAAAAATAATAGCCTGCTTTTATAACTGACAGTTAAATAAGAATTTATCATCAGTTGTGTCGACCTCCAGTTATTTAGAATCAATATAAATAAACACAATTAAGTTATATAACGCATTTATGCGTTGTAAAAAACAAAATTGCGTTATACCTTTGACTCAAATAAATTTTCAAAACATGAAAAGGCTAACAAAACGGGAGGAGGAAGTAATGTCTGTGATCTGGGACATGGGAAGGGCACTGGTCAATGATATCACACCCAGGTTACCGATACCGGATTTACCGTATACTACCGTATCATCAATCGTCAGAATTCTGGAAATGAAAGGTTTTGTAGATCATAAATCATATGGAAGGACACATGAATACTTCCCTGTCATATCTAAAGAGGAGTATAGGAATTTTCAGATGAAAAGTTTCGTCAAAAAGTATTTTGACTCATCCTATCAGAATGTAGTTTCTTATTTCGTGAATGAGCAGAAGTTAACTACGGATGATTTGAAATCACTTATTGAGATAATCGAAAAAAAACAAGACAATGAATGACCTTTTTATTTACCTGCTCAAAGTATCTTTAGGTACATCTGTTCTTTATCTGGTGTTTCTTTTATTATTCAGGAAAGACACATTCTATATTAGAAACAGAATTTTTCTGATTCTGATTTTAATCCTTCCTTTTATCATCCCCGCTTTAAGGTTTTCAGTTGTAAATGAGATAGAGTTAACTGGAACAGAGATTCTGACAGCAGGGGGTGCTTTAACTGCAGAACCCGTTGGAGATCCAATAATACCAGTCGTCAGTAACTCTCTGAATTATGAAAGGATACTGATTTCAGGTTACTTTTCGGTTACAATACTATTACTCCTTAGGCTGATAGTCAGGGTGATAAGTACACACCGGGTAATTAAAAAAGGGATTGTAAAACGAAATAAGTTTCCCAAAGTAATTGAGATAAATTCTGACCTTCCGCCGTTTTCATTTTTTCCTTATGCCGTAATACCTTCAGCTGTAATTCAGAGCGAGAACTATTCGGACCTTCTTGATCATGAGTGTGCGCATATAAGACAGGGACACACATTTGATCTTCTTTTATGTGAACTGATAATTGCATTTCAGTGGTATAACCCGATAACCTGGTTAATGAAAAGATCTGTGATTCTGAATAATGAATATCTCGCAGACCAGGAGTCAATCAGGGCTAACGGAAGCGTCAGGGAATACCAATACAGGCTTCTGAACTTTCAGTCGAAAATGAGATCTTATTCTCTGGCTCATAACTTCAACAGGTCTATCAAGGACAGGATCATTATGATAAATAAAATACCAACCTCAAGGAGAGCATTGCTGAAGAATATCCTCATCCTTCCTGTTATTGCCGGCCTTATGTTCGCCTGTGCAACAAAAATGAATTCCAGAACCATTATTAATAACCCATCATACAAATCCAGCTCAACCCCTTATGTCAAAATCAGCAAGATTGACATAAGTGAAGCATCAACAATTCTTCATTTTCATGTCACCTTTACACCAGGTTGGTGGATCGAAATTCAGCCCGATACATATATCGAAGCTAATAATTCTGGTGAAAAATTGTTAATCGAAAGAACAGATGGCATTCCTCTTGGAGAAAGGCATTACATGCCCGAATCGGGAGAGATGGATTATAAACTGATTTTCCCGGGAATCACTGAAAAGGTTGATGAAATTGACTTTATTGAATCGGATTGGATTATCCGGGGCATTCAATTGAAAGCGAATTCGATTAGCCCATCAGTGCCTGAGTCATTTGCGGGTAACTGGTTTAATTGCTCAACAGGAAATTGGGATTTGAGTTTACTGGGCGACCAGATCGCTTACAAGGAAGAATTATGGAGTTATGGCAATGCTGATTTCAAAAACAGGAAGGGTTCGATTATCCTAAAGAATAGTGAATCAGCTGTTTATTTGTACCTGAAGAAGAAAGGGAGAAGGTTACTTGTTGGTGAATCGCCTGAAGAGTTAGTCTTATATTCTAAAGACAAGCCGTCAATGACGAAAACCGATATAAATAAAGACACTCCTTTCAGTGATCCGGAATTTCATGAGGACACGACAATATACAGTGGATTCTTTGCGGGTTATAATCCGCATAAATTCAGCGGGGCTTTTTATCTTACTTTTAAAGATATAATCAGCGGAAAAGATTACAGTTACAGAATTGAAATTTCTAAAAATGGTGGCTTCTCCCGGAAGATACCGCTGTTATATCCTCAGATCGCCCATATAAATTCAAGTGGTTACCGGGGCTCAGTATTTCTGGAGCCGGGGAAGAAGATGTTCCAGATGATTGATCTGGTGACACATGAATCTGAGTACAGGGGAGAGTCTGCCCTGGTCAATTACGATCTGGATAAGCTTAAGGACATTAACAGCTTTAATTACAATGAAATGCGGCAGACCATAAACAATATGTCGCCGGAACAGTATAAAACTTACTGCCTGATTAACCTTGAAAAGGATATTAATTCACTCGATTCAATTAGAAAGGAGCTTCATTTATGTACAAAGGCTTACCAGATGGCAAAGATGAACATGGAGTACATTTACTCATCCCATATTCTGGATTATGACTGGTACTACAGAAGTGCCTATAAAGAACAGCACAATCTCAGCACACCTGTTATGGAGATACCATTGGAGGTAGAATCGCTTGCAGCCGGATATTTCAATTTTCTGACGAACGACCTTCTAAATAATCCCATTGGGATCTATAGCGACAGTTATAATGCCTTTATCCACAGTTTTAAGAATATAACCCTGGTACAACCAGAAGGTGATTACATTATTCAGCCCGGGAATCACCCTTTTATTGATCTTGTTTTCAAGCTTATTATTGCAGATTACCCCTTCACTGAAGAAGACCTGGTGCTTGTCAAAGGTCTTGATCGAACAGAACTTACAGAGATAACAAAAGCATATTCAAGATTTTTTAATGAACATGAGAACCAGACTTTTCAATTTCTTGATAAACATCCCGACATTATCCGGAAAGTAAGCATGGGTAAAGGAGAGCTGAACAGTTTGGTATCAGATGTGATTGACTATATGAAAGAAAACGGGATTGACTTTGCAGAGGAAGAAAAGGCATTTATTAATGAATATCATGACTTCGAGAATTCAGAAATTGAAGCGATACAAAGAGTGTTTAACAAAAAATGGGGAAGTACGGTTGAGAGATTCTCCCGGGATTATGAGGATACATATAATATTAACTATTATGCCTTCGGGGCACTGAAAAGGAAGGACAATTTTCAGAATCTGCTTGGGGTTGGTCCATGCATGGCAATTGATGTAATGCTTGCTCAGAGTCTTTATGAGCCGATATCTCTGGATACTCAATTTCCTGGCACCGAAAACCAGAAAAATATTATTCTGAAATATTTTTCGACTCAGTATATCGCTGACTATTTCAGTCGTTTTCTGGAAGACAGATCTTTCAATTCAGGCATAAAATGAGAATGATTAAGGCTGGATGTGCCAGTTTTGGCGCCAGTATCCATTACAAATGGGTATTAATCCGTAAAATATGGTCAGCTTCTCTGGTAGATGAACCTTAATTAAAAACATTGGTTCTGCTTGCCGCAATGCCGTCCTCTTTAATTATTTTTGATCTATGATTAATATAAGAAAACCAGTATTCGAAAAACGCATTTTTTGGGATGTAAACTTTGAGCATATTGACTATGATGCCAAAGCCAACTTTGTTATCGAGCGGGTTTTTGAACGTGGAGATGTTGAGGATATTCGTCAGTGCCGCAGGTATTATGGCGATGAAAAAGTGGCTTACGCTCTTTTAAATGCAAAGTTTTTACCACTTCAAACCATCCATTTTGCCAGCGCAATAATTGATAAGCCAATTACTGAATTCAGATGCTACATTTTGAGACAATTGAATCCGGGGCTCTTTCCTTACTAAAGGAATTAATGGCGTTGCCCACACTCAAATCTTTTTCATTAGTGGGGGGAACAGCACTGGCGCTGCGATATGGTCATCGCAGTTCAGTTGACCTGGATCTGTTCTCGCACGAAATTCTGAATTATCCCCAAATAATTGATGAGCTTGAGGCAAGTTTCCGTCACAGATTTGAATACAAGCAACAACAAATACAGTCTGGAATTTTTTGCTTCATCGATGATATAAAAGTTGATATCGTTCAATTTCCCCATCGGCTCATTGCTCCTATTGAGGAACGTGACTCAATAAGAATGTACAGCAGTGCTGATATTTCCGCAATGAAGATCCAGGCAATACTTGGGAGAGCACAGAAAAAGGACTTTTGGGATTTGTATGAATTGCTCCGGCATTATCCGCTGCAGCAATTGATTGACTGGCACAAACAAAAATACCCGGGCCAGATGCTTGCAATAAGTATCCCACATGCCGTGACATATTTTGTTGATGCTGAGGAAAGTGAGTCCCCGGTGAGTTTTAATAATCAAACCTGGGAAAGCATAAAATATGGCATATCGCGGGCAGTAAGTGATTATCTTAAATAAACCCGGTTTATTTAAAGAGCCATTAGTTTTCAGGGTAATCGCGAGTTTCTCTTTATCAGAATATGATGTGACTCTGGAAGGAAGTGAAAGCTCAGAATAAGTTTTAAATAAAAATAGGATAACCTGTCCGAAAAACTGTAATGGAAACATTTCAGGGAGGGCAGGTTGGTCATCTTATTTTGGCTCTTAATCAAAAACATGTCCGGTTTTTAAGGGACGGAGACATTTATGGCATATTCAAACGAACCTTTTCACTTATTTTGCTTAATAACCTAAAACCATCCTTATGAACAGACTTTTATTTATTGCACTATCACTTCTATTATTGGGGTGTGAAAAGACGCCGAAATCTGATCCTGAATCGAAAATTAGTTTTGGGGTTTCAGAAGCATACATGATAACTAACGAATCAAGAGCGTTCGTGGTTGTGTTCGATAATAGTATAACAGATCAAACGGTTACCTGGTCTGTAGATCCGGCGAATGGGGGAACTATCTCTGAAGACCCGACATATAATAATGTTGGGATTTATAAGGCGTCAACTACTCCTGGAACATACAAACTTATAGCAACTTTAGTTTCAGATAACACTCAAAAGGCTTCTGTAGAAATAACCGTATCAGATGTTGCAATTGACGATGAACTGATTTTTAATAACGGAAATATTGGTGGTGTACAAAATGGTCCAACTAACCCAACTGTCTTTACAATAGATCATGAACGACTTATTACGTATATAAATAACTATCACTATTTTAACGGCGGAACCCTGCCAGGAACTATTTCACTAAGACATTCCGATGGAACAGTTTATGGACCCTGGCAAACCTGGGGCACTGTTGGTCAGGGCGGAGTATCCAATGCGTATTGGGTATTTTATCCACTTGTAAAGATTAAGGCAGGTACTTATACAGTTATAGATTCTGATCCGACTACATGGTCACATAATGGTGAATCAAACTATTGTGGTTTCACATATATTCGTGCCATGAAACTCTAGTAAACCACAAATGAAGATTGTGCGCAATCTCAACTGAGCCCACAACAAGGCAGCCAAAATTTGGCTGCCTTTGTTTATTTCTGCATGGGATCGATCCGATCCTGCAGACTGGCCCCGTAGCTGCCAGGACCTGATTCCGAACTGGTACTCAATTTAGATTATTTATATTTTAGCGTCAGAAAACGCACTTACCATTATTTGAACCGGTTGTTTCAGGCAAACGATTTTAACAGAACATACCCTATGAAAATCAACAAAATGATCATAATAGCAGGAGGAGGAATAAGCGGTCTGGCGACAGCAACTTCCTTAGCCAAAAAAGGGGTGAACGTACTGTTGATTGAAAAGAATGACAAGACAGGAGGATTGGTAAACTCTTTCATTAAGGACGGATTCCTGTTTGACGGTGGCGTGAGAGCCGTGGAGAATGCCGGAATGATCAAACCAATGCTCGAAGAACTTGAAATAGACTTACCTCTCTACAAAAGTGATGTTTCCGTGGGAGTTGAAAATCAAGTAATAGGTGCGGAGAAAAAGGAGAGCGTGGATGACTACGAAGAAATGCTGAAAAAGCTCTACCCGGAGAGTGAAAAAGAGGTAGAACGTGTAATCAACGTCATAAGGAAATATGATAAATACATGAATGTGCTCTTCGGAAATGACAGCCCATTCTTTAAAGATGCAAAAAGGAACCGGTCGTATTATTTTACAACATTCATAGTCTGGATCTTCAGGTTGATAGCAACGACTATAGCCGTATTGAAAATGAGAATGCCTGTAGAGACCTTTTTACACAGGATCATTAAAAACGAGTCTCTCATAGATATTATTGATCAGCATTTCTTCAGAGGAACTCCGGCCTTTTTTGCCATGAGCTATTTTTCCCTTTACACAGACTATTATTATCCAAGGGGAGGAGTTGGAAAGATCCCGGAAAAACTAGAGGAGAAGCTTGTCAGTATGGGAGGAGAGATCCTCAAGAACACTCAAATTACCCATGTAAATCTGAAGGAGAAAAGAATTACAGATGCAAACGGCACAAAATACACATATGATAAATTGATATGGACTGCCGATCTGAAGCACCTGTACAGGATTATCGAGACACAGGGATTATCCCGAAAAATATTATCTGAAATAGAGAAGGAACAGGCAAGATTTCTTTCAAAAAAGGGCGCTGAATCTGTATTTACGGTGTTCATGGGCATAGACCAGTCGCCGGAAATATTCAAGGCTATTTCTCACGGTCACTTCTTTTACACACCTTCAAAAAAGGGTCTCGGCAGGTTACACAGAGAGGACCTTAAAAACATGCTCGGGAATTGGGAACGTATTTCAAAAGAGGAAATCCTGGATTGGCTTGAACGATTCTGCAGATTGAATACATACGAAATCTCCATCCCTGTACTGAACGATCCGGATGCTGCACCAGCCGGAAAAACAGGTATCATCGCCAGTTTCCTGTTTGATTATGAGCTCATAAATAGAATCGAAAAAGATGGCTGGTATGAAGAATTCAAGTTTGCCGTAGAGGAAAAAATCCCAACCGTATTAAGCGAATCGATCTATCCCGATTTAAAGAAGCATATCATTTTCAAATTCTCTGCCAGTCCCCTGACATTGCAAAAGTGGTCCGGGAGCTCGGAAGGGGCAATAGTGGGTTGGTCATTCGAAGAACCTATTCCGCTGACTTCCGGTATGCTCAATATGAAGGATTCCGTAAAAACGACCCTGCCGGATATCTATAAGGCAGGACAGTGGGCGGCCAGCCCGGCGGGTATTCCTACATGTATCCTTACATCGAAACTAGCCGCAGATCTGGTTTACAAGGAGATCTCCAAAGCCGGAAAGAAATGATTTACAGACCTTTTTGGCAACGCTTCAATTTTACTAATTTTGCGCCTTCTGTTTTTCACATAAATATTGATCGTGAGCTTAAATGACGAAATAAAAAGAAGACGGACATTTGCAATCATTTCGCATCCGGATGCCGGTAAGACAACCCTTACCGAAAAGCTGCTACTCTTTGGCGGAGCCATACATGTTGCAGGTGCCGTAAGAAGCAATAAGATCAGAAAAACGGCTACGTCCGATTTCCTTGAGATAGAGAAACAGAGGGGTATTTCTGTTGCCACCTCAGTAATGAGCTTTGATTATAAGGGGACGAAAATAAACATACTGGATACTCCGGGACATAAAGACTTTGCAGAAGATACGTATCGTACACTTACGGCTGTCGACAGCGTAATCCTTGTGATTGACAGCGCCAAGGGGGTGGAGGAACAAACCCGCAGGCTGATGGAGGTATGCCGGATGAGAGCCACCCCGGTAATGATCTTTATCAATAAGATGGACAGGGAGGGTAAAGACCCATTCGAACTTCTGGAAGAACTGGGAGAGGAGTTAAATATTTCAGTAACACCGTTTACCTGGCCGGCCGGAAGGGGCAGTAATTTCAAGGGTGTTTACAATATTTTCAAGAACAACATACAGCTGTACACTACCGAAAAGAGTAATCTTTCGGAGATTCTCATGGAAACAGGAGATATTTCAGATCCGCTGCTTAAAGAATATGTAGGACCGGAAATATTAAGCCAACTCCTGGAAGAGACAGAGCTGACAACAGACCTGTTCGAGGCATTTCAAAAGAACCTTTATCTCGAGGGATACCTTGCCCCTGTTTTCTTCGGCAGTGCGCTTAACAATACCGGGGTTCTTGAGCTGCTTGAAACATTTATTGAAATAGCTCCGTCACCAACCCCGTCAGAATCATATGAACGTGAAGTCAGCCCTGATGAGACTGATTTTTCGGGATACATATTCAAGATCCATGCAAATCTTGATCCAAGGCACCGTAACCGTATGGCATTTATGAGAGTATGCTCCGGAGTGTTCGAAAGAAACAAACTATTTTATCACACCCGGCTAAAAAGAAAAATGCGGTTTTCCTCCTCTGCGGAATTTATCGCCAATGCAAGAAGCACTGTTGATGAGGCATACCCGGGTGATGTAATCGGTCTGTATGACACGGGTTCACTGAAAATAGGGGATACGCTTACCGAGGGGGAGGCGCTGCATTTCAAGGGAGTCCCCAATTTCGCCCCGGAATTACTGAGGGAAGTGATAAACCGGGATCCCTCAAAAAGCAAACAGCTTGAAAAGGGAGTCAGACAACTGACCGATGAGGGCCTGGCCCAATTATTTCTTCAGCAACCGGGAAACCGGAAAATTATCGGAACAGTGGGAGAGCTCCAGTTTGATGTTATAAAATTCAGGCTTGAACATGAATACGGTGCCCTGTGCGATCTGCGGCCCCTTCCTTATGTAAAAGCTCTCTGGTTTACATCCGATAAGCCCTCTGAGATAAACGAATTTCTTAACCGGAAAGCATCATTTATAGCGTATGACAAAGATAATGCTCCTGTCTTTTTTGCAGAAAATGAATGGATCATTAAAATAATGCAGGATGCATTTCCTTCAATCAGGTTTCACAAAACCGCTGAAAGTTTCAGGATCACCTGAACCAGGTTTAATAATCGCTCTTCATTAAAACATGTTCAATAAGAGCGAGAAGGAAAAAAGACAGTATCCCGAAAAAATCAGGGAGTCAATGAATCGGTCCTGATCTCAATTAAAGTTGGCGGCACTATCACCGTCTTCATCAATGCGGCGGTGTCGCCGTTAAATGTTTTGGTGACAGGATTGCCGTCGCGGGTGAGGCCGTCAAAGATGCCGGCATCAACCAGATCCCACAATGCATATTTCGCCTGTGCCTTGATATTAATAAGACCGAAATGGCTTTCTGAACCAAGAGGGTTTGCTGCACTCTTCCACGGTTCATCAAACGCTTCAAACCAGAAACAGCTTATACCGTTGGCGTTGGTCCAGTCCCTCATCATACGGTAAAATGATGCCGATTTGTATTCATCGGTAGCCCTTGACCCTGTATCACCGTAGTGTTCATTTGAAACGGTGGCCCAGCCGGTTTCACCTATATGAATGGGTTTGTCAACACCAAGGCTTTTAACGTAGGCTGCCACACTTTCATACTGGGCAATTGAATAATCCATTGCCCTTGACATGGCTGAATCAATTTTCTCCATGTCTGACAGATCTTCCTGCCCTTCGGGGATTCCCCAGAAGTCGGGACTGTAATGCGTCTCATGCATCGGGTAGGTATGCATCGAAATAAAATCAACCGCCCTGATGAGTTCGTTGAGGTCTTCCAGGTGGTACTCGCTTCCGCCACCACCCCACGAGGCATAATTGTCAGAACTGGTTATCCACAGAGTCTCCGGCAATTCGCCTTTCTTCTTCAGGTTCTGAAGATGATTAACCCATTTCAGGATGATGGCGGGCTCAACATAATAATCCCATGCCCAGTGCACCATTGCTTCGTTACCCACTGCAATAATTTTTACAATATCAGGGTATTGCTGTGTCAGCTCCACGGCGCGTTTGATCTCAACAGCATTCCTGGGGCTCTCTTCGTTCCTTATCCTGTCAGGGAGGGCAGTCCAGGCATTCCTGCAGTCTATCCAGGCACCGAGCATCACATACATCTCAAACGCCTGGTCCTCATTCTTAATCTGTCTTATGGCCTCAAGCAGGTTGGCTGCCTCATCGAGGTGGACATTGTAGGTGCGAAGCAGTTTAATTCCCATAGCCGAGAGTATTTTCATATCTTCCTTCAGCTGGGGAATAGTAGGCTGAATATCTCTCGTTGTATCGCGATAACCGCCGTATGAGATGGCCGGATAATCAGGAGATCCCAGGATGTCAGCTGCGGTTTTGCCTGTGGCGGCCGGTCTCTGGTTGCATGACAGAGCCAAAACGGCTGCCATGGCAATAATCAGGATTGGAAGGAACTTTCTCATGAAGCCGATTATATTTTCATTTTTGAATGTGCATACAGGAGCCTCTTTAGCTCACTTCTGTTTCTTCCCTTCTCTTTTCCAGTTCTTCCTGCATCAGGAGGCAGGTTTTATGATCAATTGCATAGAAATACAACAGAATGGCGCATGACATATACAGAATCCCGGGAAAGACGGAGATCATAAGTTTGATTCCGTTAAGGGTGGTTTCAGACTGGTCAGTATTGGGAACGAAGTGAAAAAGGGCAAGCATCCAGCCTGCCAGTGCGCCACCGATTCCCCATCCGGCCTTCTGAGCAAATGTAGCTGCCGAAAATACCAGTCCGGTTGCACGCCGGCCAAATTTCCATTCGGAGTAATCTGCTGTGTCGGCAAGCATTGTCCAGAGCAGGGGAACTGCAGGTGCGTATGTAAATTTGGCAAGGATATTCAGAATATAAACGGCTGTCATATTCTCACTGCCCGGGAAATATAAAAGAATGAAAAACAGGCCGGAGAGCAATGAACTGGCAATAAATACATTTCGTTTCCCAAACCTTTTTGCCAGCGGCTTTGAGAACGGGATGCCCGCAATCAGCGCAACGGTACCGATAACATTAAAAAGCTGGACGGTCTTTTCATGACCTATATAATATTTGAAGTAATAGGCAATTGAAAGGTTCTGCAGGGCAAACATAATGAATGAGACAATGCCCACGAAGAAAAGAATGACCCAGGGCCGGTTCCTGAACAGGTTTTTGATATCCTGTTTAAGATTGTGCTGTTGCGTGGCAGGAGGTTTTACCCTCTCCCTGGTAGTCCTGAATGTTATCAGGAAGAGTATGAAACTTATTACTGCAAACAACAACAGGGTTAACTGGTAGCCTTTTGCATTGTCGCCCTTCCCGAACCAGTTTGCCAGGTATAGTGCGGTACCCGTGACTATGAACTGCCCGGCAAAGGCAAAGATGAAACGGTATGAATTCAACCCGGCCCTCTCGTAGGAGTCTGAAGTCATAACGGCACCCAGCGACGAATAGGGAAGGTTGATAGCAGTAAATACGGTCATCAGCAACAGGTATGTGACCCCGGCATATATCACTTTTCCCGTGGGGCCGATGTCTGGAGTGGAAAAGGTAAGTACTGCCAGAACGCTGTAGGGAAGAGCCATCCACAGAAGGTAGGGACGGAATTTGCCCCATCGGGTGTTGGTGCGGTCAGCAATAATGCCCATGATCGGATCACTGACCATATCCCAGAAGCGGGCGATCAGCATTATGGTCCCGGCTGCAGCCGCAGATATCCCGAATGTATCTGTATAAAAAATCAGGATCCAGAAACCAACCATGTCCCATACAAAGTGCGAAGCAGTGTCGCCAAGGCCATAGCCGATTTTTTCCTTGATGGATAGTTTTGTGGTATTTGTGCTCATAGGGCTGTAAGAATTGAATGTCTTAATGTAAGAGGTTCCAATTGGCAGAATGAAAAATTTACCCAAGACAAACTTGGGTAAATTTTTTCAGTCCTTCAAATGAAGTGTTTTCTTTTTTTGCCCTGATGCCGGCCCCCCGAAGGAGGAATGTCCGTCATTTCACAAGCGCCCCGCCCTTGCTGTCACTCTCTACCTCAACCTTGCGGTCCAGCTTCTTGACGTTCCTCCCTTTGTTGAATTTGTATGAATATGAGAACTGGAAGAAATTCGAGGCATTAAATCCAATCACATTTGTAGATGTGTATCCGGGAGTATCGGTCTCAGTCCTGTTCAGCTTGACATTTGTCGAGAACGGCAGCACCCACACCAACCCGAGGCTGTGATTCTTGATCTGCGTCTGGAAACCCGGCCCGTAGAAGGGATGATTGTAGGTCCTGGACCTGGCATTCACATCAACACCGTTATAATTCATGAAAGCAAATATGGTGGTTTTCTTGTTTTTACCAAGGCTGTGATAGGCTGCACCGGTCATGCTCCAGGAGAAGTAATCCCTGCCAGGTATTGTAAATGTCGGACCCGTGTACTCGTTAATATGCCCGTTATATACCCTCGCATTGAAGTTGACATACCATAGCGTGGCGTTTATCCCTCCCCCAAGTTCATACCCGTTAAGGAGGTTATAAGGCTTGGTGAATGTGATCAGGGAGTTGTCAACAGAAGACTGGGTGACCTTGTACTCATTCCCGA
>Ga0209575_10000557_pt1 | contig 22100 bp, 26 predicted proteins | sample Medcelwee11metaG_FD_187172 | JGI IMG/M metagenome (GOLD analysis project Ga0209575, IMG submission 187172) | Freshwater pond sediment microbial communities from the University of Edinburgh, under environmental carbon perturbations - Medium... | ecosystem: Environmental > Aquatic > Freshwater >...
AGAAAGGTTTTACGCAAGCGACAAAGGTAGCTGATATTCAAGGAATTAAGGAGTTTATGGATCATGGTGCTTTATTAGGTGATTTATGGATGGAGAATTATTTTGATACTAATTCTTAATACTAATAGATTGAAAACTGCTATTTTGATAAAAAATATTGATGAATGATTGTGAAAAAGGAGTTGTGGTTTTGCATTTAGAAGTATTAGCAGAAGAGTCTTCACTGAGAGAAGTGCTTTTAAACTTATTACCGAAAATTTTACCGAAGGATGTTGAGTTTAAGGTGCATAGTTTCCAAGGCAAGAAAAATTTACTTAAGCAATTACCAAATCGTTTAAAAGGTTATAGTGAGTGGATACCTGAGGATTGGAGAATAGTAGTTTTAATAGATGAGGATCGCCAAGATTGTCATGAGTTGAAGCAAAATTTAGAAAATATTGCTGAACAAGCAGGTTTTTTGACTAGAAGTTGTTGTCCTAAATGGCAAGATGTCCAAGTGCTAAATAGAATTATTGTTGAGGAATTAGAGGCATGGTTTTTTGGTGATGTTGATGCAATATGTCAAGCATATCCTAGAGTATCTGCTAATTTAGTTAATAATAAAAAATATCGTCATCCTGATGCTATTAATGGTGGTACTTGGGAAGCCTTGGAAAGGGTGCTGAAAAAGGCAGGATATTATCAAGGCGGTTTAGAAAAGATGAAAGTAGCCAGGGAAATTTCTCATTTTATGAATCCTGCTGTTAATAATTCGCCTAGTTTTCAGGTGTTTTATAAAGGTTTATTAAATATTTGTGCTGGCAATTTTGATTGTTTATAGTTAAGCATCCGTGGTAAGTGGTTAAAATCATCTATTTCAGAATTTTATACACCTGCAAAGTTTACACATTATCTAAGCGATCGCCCGATGAATACCCTATTAATTATTGATTTAGAAACTACAGGACTTAACCCAGAAACTGACTTACCGATTGAGTTAGGAGCAATACTGTATTCAATTCCTGATCATTATTCTTATCATGCAATAAAAGTTTAAATTACCTTTTATTTAAATCAGAACTTGAATAATACTCCAGCCACGGATACTTCTAAATAGGTCGGTAGAATTTCCTCAACTGTCATTAAACTTAGCTGATTAGTGGCATCAATTAATTGTATTAACATTTCCTCATCGGATAAGGGACTGTCTGCAAACTCTTTCAATACTTTTTGCACATTTTTTAATTCTTTATTTTGATTGAGCATTTTTAATACTGCCTTGACTTGATTCTTTTCAATACCAGTGGGAAATTGTTTCATATTAGTAATCCGTTGTTGAATCTTACGTAATCTTTCTGATGAGCTAATAGCAACGTTTTGATCATTGTCAGATTGGTCTATTTGTTGCAAATACTGTTGTTTGACTAATACTAGTTGTTGATAAATTTCGTTGGCTAAGGCTATTACTCGATGATTTGATAATATTTCGTCTTTTTGCCGTGTTTTGAAGCCAGTGGCGATCGCCGTGCCGAATCCTTCTATTTCACCAGTTAGATTATTCCAATAGATGGTTTGTTGTTTACTGGGGATGGGTTCTTGATTAGGACCGAAATAGTCTATATTTAGGGCAAATATGGCTTGAGGTTCATCGGGTTGACCAATATAATGTCCGACCGTAGTAGTTTGGGGTTGATAGTTTTCCCCTAGTTGTTCAACTAGTTTTTTCAGGTCTTCGGAATATAATAATTCCTGTTGAGTGTAGAGGTCTTTATAGATTTCTTGGCTTTGGTAAACAGATTCTTGTAGGTTTTTTTGTTCTAATTTCCGCAGATTAACTAGGTTATTAATAAAGTCAATATAGCCGGGTAATATTTCATCATCAAATAGGGTATCACCATAAACAGAAGCTCCTAAGCTATCCATGGAGGCAATATTAGGAATTTCATTTCTATTATTTTTTTGATTGTTCTGATCAGTTTTGGCTAGTTCGCCTATGAGTTTTTTATTGAGGTTGGCTAAACGGCTGGCTTGTCTTAATAGTTGGCTTTCGCTATTAGCGTAGTAAATATAAATATTTTCGGCTTTATGTTGTTTGGGGCGATCAATTCGACCGATCCGCTGTTCTAAAATCATCGGATTCCAGGGCAGGTCAATATTAATTAAATAATCAGCGTCTTGTAAGTTTTGGCCGACAGATAGGGTTTCTGACCCGATTAATACGGCAATTTCTTGTTCAGAGGATGGATAATCAACAGGATTTTTCACACTGGCTTGAGGGGCAAATAGTCTAAATATTTGTTCCCGTTTGAGAGCGGTTAGTTCTTTTTTCTGACCTTTTACTAGGTTATTAGAATAAATATTAATATATTGATCTTGATGAGCAGGATAATATTTTTTCTGAGAACCAATAGACATTCCTACACCGTGGTTAATAATCACTGGTTCTTGTTTCATCCGTTGATAATAGTCAATCACTGTATCGGAAAAAATCGAGATTAATAATACTTTGTGACCGTTGCTGACCAGTTCTTTCACTTTTTGGGTGACTACTTCCCGTTTATGGTCTTTCACTAATTCATCTTGTAATAGTTGAGAGATTTCTTGTAATTTGGTTAAATCACTATCACAGTCGCTAATAATTTTATAATAAATTTCTTTGACTTTTTCTGGGTTATTAGCCAGATTATTAATACTATTGTTAATAGTAGTGATTAATTTTTGGCGTTTATTTTCTTGACTAGTATCAGTTTCATCCTCGTCTTGTTCTTCTTCTTCCCAGTCTTCTGCTTCATCATCGTATTCTATTTCACCTTGTGTTTGGTCTTTGACTATTTCGTAGTGTAATAGTAAAAATTCTTTTAATCCTTTCAGATCGGCTGTTAGTCCGCTTAATCTGTCTTTGACTTCTTGTACTCGTTTACTAAACCGATCAATAGTACGATTGAGGGCGTACATACTGGATTCAGCCCGTTGTAGGAAAAAGCGACGTTGATTACTTAATATGGAGCGTTCTTTAATATTTTCGGTTAAATAGCGAACGGGGTCTGAGAATGGAATAAATAAGCTATGTTCAAATTGGGTGAATATTTTTTCTAGGGCGGTTTCGGTATCTGATTCAAATATAACGGGCAACCATTCGGCGGTACGTTTAGCATATAGGTTGAGGTTGGGCGTGGCTTCTTTCAACATTTTGCGGGTACGTTGTAGGAATAGTTCCCGGTAGGTTTTTCTGAATAGGGTAGTATTATCGGTAAAGTTTTCTACACCAGCTTCCCGTTTAGCGAACCAATCTACTATTTCCGGCGGAAAGTTTAATTCTTGAAAGCCGTCAGGTCGGCCTAGAAAGGGAGCTAGAATATTATAAATATCTTCCCGCCGATTATTCCAAGGTGTGGCTGTTAATAATAGAAAGTGTCGTAATCGTCCGTCTTTAATATCTTTATTTTTAATATCAACGCAGGTTCTATGGACTCGGTTTTTATAATTGCGGATGCCTTCATGGGCTTCATCTATAATAATAAAGTCTGGTCCACCGTAGCGACTAAAGTCATTAATAAAGTTATTGCCTGTTCGGCTCATCAGGTTTTTATTATATAGTTCATAGTCGCTATTTTTAAAGCCTAATTCTTGCATTTCCCGTTCCCAGTTGAGGAATAGTTTTTTGGAGGCGATAATAGCAATTTTTGCTTGACCTGTTTCTTGTCGGTATAGTTTAGCGACGGCTGCTGCTAATCGGGTTTTACCTAATCCGACGGCATCGGCACAAACTGACACCCCAAAATCTTTCATGACTCTCAGGCAATGTTGCGCACCGGATTTTTGATGTTCAAATAGAATACCCTCATAAACCAGTTGATCTAATAGGTCACTAAATTGCACTCGCCACAGTTGGGGACGTTGTTGAGCTAACCAATAGAGGAAATCTTGGGGCGGTCCGTAGTTGTTATTTAAAATATTTTCGATAGTTTGTTGAAAGCCTAATATTTCAGAATAGGCAGGAATTTTTAGGGATTGAATAATAGTGATCGGGTGATCGGTGGATGTTATTAAATCAATTTGATATTTAGCGTCTGTAGTTTCTAGGCTAATAGTTTTAATTTCTGTGGGGGGATGATCTGGATTAACGATAAATTCAGTGGTAATCGTGGTTTTAGTTTTTTTGGTAAGATTAATTTGAATGAGGGGATTATCAGGAATACTAATTTGTTGAGTATCTTGTAAGTTTTGACCTTTAATTTTAGCGGTAATAGTTTCACCGGCGGTCATTTGATGCGGATCAATACTATTAATAGTCGGTTTAATATTTTCGACTCGCCGTTGTTTTTCTGCTAATACTTCTCTCAAGAATTGGCTAGTAATATCAAAGCAATATTCCCCATCTACCCATTCTTGATCGAATTGTTGAATACTTTTGATAATGGTATCTTTGTCTAGTTTATCGGAATAATACAAGAATGTGACGCTTTCGGCGTTGCGGGAATGGGCGGCGGTGGTAAAGTTATCGGAGCCTTCATGCAGAATATGGTTATCTAAAGAATCGCTACAAATTCCTGTCTTTTTATGATAAATACTATATTTAGTATTCATTTTGACTAGTTTTATTGTGAGAATTTTACATTGCACGAATACTGTTAATATTTCTGTACCTTTGAAGGTTTCGTTGTCTAGGTTTTGTAAAAATTTTTGTAGGATGTTTTGCAGATAATATTCTGTTTTGGGAGTATTGTAAACTTTTTCTAATTCTGTCAGGTCTTGATCTTTGGTGAAGCCTTGCCAGTCCATTAATAGGCGGATTTCGCCACCTTTTTTGGCAATACTATATAATGGTTCTTCATAAAGTTTCAGGACTCCGCTGTCAAAATAGGCGGTAGAACGGCGGTAAATTTTTGATCTTTCTAATATGGCGTTGAATAGTTGATTATATTCGTCTAATTCTGTCGGTAGGGAAAATCGTCTTTTGTGGATTGATTCGATTTCTAGGAAGCTACCGGCTAATAGTTTTTTTTCTTGATAGGAGTGTTTCAGTTTGAGAAATTCTTGGATAATTTCTAGGCTGGCGGTTCTGAGAATAGTTGTACTAGGAATATAATTATCTTTTTGGGGAATATATTGATATATTTCGGCGGTATTCAGGTCTATTCTAAATATGTAATAGCCTGCGGGTTTTTCGCCTAATCCGAACAGGCTCAACAGTCCGTCTAGGCTGATGGGATTGTTTATGTCTTTATGTTCTAGGACTAACCAATATTGATTATTAATGCCTTTAATGACTTTACCGCTTGGTTTATAGTCTAGTCTATATTGATAAATTAGATCGTTAATAATATTTTCTAGCATAGGTTTAAGTTGAGTTTATTCAATGGGAAAGCTGGGAATAGTTTGATCTATTTTTTCCATGAGTTTAATAGTTTCTGCTAGGGCAACTATAATTTTTTGATAGTGTGTAATATCTTCTACTGACAGGGTTCTGCCTTTTCGATCTTTTAACCATTTCTGACTGACTTGATAACCGCCTATATGAAAATTCCAGACTTCTTCTGGCACGTTTTGAAAATAGTCGGTTTTGTTGATGTAAACTTTACCTTTATTATATTTGGGGTGTCCTGTTGCTACAATTTGATCACTTTCTTTAATAAATTTTGTGATCGGTTTGTCTAATCGGGGAGATGTCATTAAATGCAGTTGTACTAACTGTTCTCCCAATTCTGATAAAGCTGTAAATAGTTTTTTATTGTTGGTAATCGGTACTCTGGGAAAGTCTATTTTGAGAAATTCGGCGTAGCGGGTGCGATAGGTCGGTGAATGAAAAATTGCATAAATGTAATAAAATATTTCTTCTGGGGTTGGTAAGTAACCTAAGTTATTTTCTACTTGTTTTAAAAAATCTTGAGAAAAGTTAGATCGTTTTTCTTGTAGTTTTTTGTGTGCGTTTGGAGCAGGATATATGTATAGAGGAGCGACATTTGCGTTATCTTTAGAAGATAATAGCGTTTTATCTACAATACCTTTTACAACAAAAAAATTAGATATACTGTTTTCTCTACTACGTCTTATAAAACAAAGACCAAAATTATCTTTTTGCTTAAGGTGAAACATTATCTCATTACGAGGCCTACAATGAAAACCTTGAGATTTTCCTGTATAATAAGTTGTACGAAAATCAAAAGGTCTATAATAAATAGGATAAATATTATTATCGTGTAATCCTGATTCTATTAAATCCTTTTGTGCAAGAGTTATTTTCCAATCAAGAGAATCTGAACCTAAATCATATTTTTTTCTAGCATCATTTTCTTCTAAATAAGCAAAATCAGTTATAACTTTTTTTAAATCTTGTTGATTCCATTGAATAGTTAGTGAATCTCTAGCCGTTGTAATACCTAAACTATTTATCTCTATTATTTCATTTATTGCAAATCCTTTGTTATATTCAGTTAACAAATCATTATCTTGAGGAATCAATAAATAGAAAGGCTTTTGAGGATCAAGTTCAGTAAAATCAGTAGTATTAATGGTATTTTCTGATAAAACTTGATATTTGTCTTCCCGTGAACCGTATAAATGAGCGTGATAAATTTTAGTCATAGTTATTTAAAAGGATTAATAATACTCAATTGTTTTGAAATAATCAAACCATCCTGCATATCTTCAGAATAAAGAATATTAGCATTTATGGCTAAAGCACTAGCAACTATTAAACTATCCCAAAAAGAAACTTTATATTGACCACGTAAATCAGAAGCAGATGCAAGAATACTCAAGTCAAACTCTACAACTTGGCAACGATGATATAAAGACTGAATCAAACTTTTTATTTGACTTTCATTAAACTTAGCTTTTTTAATGAGATTAACCGAAAGTTCATTGATCACTTGCGTACTAATAATAAGATTTTCACCCTGGGTAACAGAAATAGCAACCTTTCGTTTTTTCTCCATTTCCTGAGAATCTATACGTTGATCATCAAACAAACGATATAACCAAATATTAGTATCAACAAATTTAAGTTGCATTTGGCTCCATCACTGAATTTTCATAGATTTCTTGACGAGATAGAAAACCATCAACTTTCACAGGATTTTCTGTCAGATAATCAATAGCATCCTGACTATCATTAATTTCACCATTTGCCAAATTATTAAGTTTATTTTGAGCCTCAAAGGCTTGAATTATTAATCGTACTTGTTGAATTTGCTCAAGTGTTAAATTACTGAGATTAATAGATTGATTGTATTTTACTACTAAATCCTTAATCAAGTTTTCTAGTTCCGCCAAAGTTAAACTAGCAACAGAACGATCAGGTTCAAAAATTGTGTTGATCATAATAAATATTTTAATTATTTTCCTGCTTTTCAAATTTTACCATTATATTAACACTAACACCCTGCTGAATATCAAAAACATTTTCATCCTTACCACCATCTACAGCCGTTTCCTTCTTCTTACTATTACCATGTAAATCATAAACAAAAATCTCATCAAAACTATTAATTAACTGTTGACGCATTCCCCGAAAAGTAGGATTATCTAAAAAACCATGATTATTAATAAAAGCTAAAATACCTTGCCCCGATTCATCTATTCGCCACTGAGAAAAACGCATAAATTTCACATAATCATCCTGTAACCACTTAGGATTTTTTTCACCCAAAGGTAAATCATCCACAAAATAATAATTATTCACTAAATCTTTAATCCAAGGACTATTATTCTCAGAATGACCAGAATAAGGCGGATTACCAATCACAACCATTATCGGTTCTTGCTTTTTCACCTTATAACCAGCCCCAGCCTCCTTAGCGATCAACTGTTCCATTTGCGGTAAATCAAGCAATAACTGCTGAGTATCATCCTTTAACTTTAGATCATCCAAAGTATTCATCAAATAAACCCCCAACCGCTCACCAGTATTAAACTGATAACCAGTCTCCTCCAAAAATAACCCCAACTTCAAATGACAAATCGCATAAGGAGCCATCAACAACTCAAACCCAAAAATCCGAGGTAAAAGATACTTACCCACATAACCATTCCAAGACTTATCCTTTAACCCCACAGTCAAAGCCTCCTGATTCTCCTGAAACCGCTGATAAATCAACTTAAAAATCCATAACAAAAACGTTCCCGTCCCACAAGCCGGATCAAGGATCATCACATCAGGGTCCGCTATTCCCAAAGGCTTATTAAACTTATCCTTAATCAACTCATCCACCGACCGCACCATATAAGAAACCACCGGCTCCGGCGTATAATAAACCCCCCGACAATCCCGCATTTGAGGCTTATAAGCCGCCAAAAAATCCTCATAAAACCGAATAACAATATCCTCACGATTCATATTATTACGGAAATCCTGCAAAATCGCATCCATTTTCGCCGCCCGTAAATAACTCACTATTTCTGCGATCGCATCAATCAAATCATCCCCAATTTCCTCCGCCTTCTGCTCCGAAATATCCTTAAACAACTGCCGTAAAAAGGGATTAGTCTCCGGTAACTTCTCCCAAACCTCCTCACGACTAAAATTAGACTTAGGCTCCTTCACAAAACTAAAAACCCTCGCCGTAAATAAACCATAAGCCATAGTCTGGGCATAAATATCAGCAAAACTATAATCCTTCTCATTCTGAGAACTCACCTGTAAATTCGGTAATAACTCCTTCCTAAAACTATCCAACAACTTATGTAAATAACCAGCTTCCCCCTCACTCTCATAAATCAACGGAATCATCTGCTCTATTCTCCTAGTCACATCAGCCAATAAAACCGCCAACTCCTTCGCCGTATTAGCAGACTTATAAAAAATCCAATCCACCTGTGGCACAAAACCCAACGAATTTTCCCAAATCTTATCCGCCAAAGCATCCTGCTGTAAACGAGACAACCTACCCCGCAACTCATCATCCTGCCAACCAAAAATTTGAATACAACGCTGCCTAATTCTCCCCACCGTCGGCAAAAGCAAAACCACCCGTTGCTCCTTCACATCCCCCGCCAACGGCAATAATATATACATCACCGGCGGTTCCGTCGTCTCTATGTAATGCTTATAAATAACCTGATGCTGTTCCTTAGAAGTCAAAAACTGCTTAATCTTATCATCACTGCCCACCAACTGATCATAAAAAGCGATCGCAATCGGATAAGTATCCCTCGCCTGCTCAATATTATTACCAGGATGTAAATACCAAAACTTCTTACTCTTAGGGTCCCGTTCATGTAGAGGATAACCCAACAACTGACATAAAGCCTTCACCCGATCAGCCTCACTGCCAACCATTATTCCCTGTAACTCTGACTTATCAATTCCCATAAACCTACATTCATAATGGACCATCTGACAGTCACTTTATCACCGACAAAAATTTATGTGTAATTTATTACCATCAAATTTACAAATATTTATAAATATTTACAAATATTGAATATCAGATTAGTGCCGGGGTGCAGAGGGTGAACATCTAAACATCAACCTTTTCCACAATCCAGCCTTTAGCCCGTCCGGGCTTCCCCTTAGCGATAAATTTCCAAGAACCCCAAATATATTCAGAGCCGTGTGGCTTCACACCTATTAAGTCATGAATTTTCTGACTAGAGATAATCCAATTATTACTACAGGCTTTTTCCAGAGCGTCATAATTAGATAGCGGGTCAGATTGTTTAGAGGCGATCGCCTTTGCTAATTGCTCTATTAAATCAGGAATAGGCAATTGAGTAGGTAGAGGTTCCGTTACCGTATCAGCAACAGTAATAGATTGAGGTGCTTGCTTAACTATTGCAGACTTAGGTTTAGCTTTATTTTTAGCTGGTATAGAACTAAAGTCAAATAAAGATTTATCAGCACCAGTAGATAAGTGATGATTTAAACTATCCATTAACGATAAATCATCATTAGTAATATAATTTTTTCCATCCATCTTAGTAGTGGAAATATTGAGAAATTTCATCCGATCATAGATGGTCTGGCGACTAACTTTATAGCGACCTGGTAACTCAGAAATAGGAATATAAGTAATGTTATCCATTTTCAATTTCCAATTAAATTAAGTTGACTTTACATACTTTACAATATCGTAAAGCATGACAAGTTTGTCAAGTCAACCTTGTAAATCGTCAAATGAAACCGACGTTGATTAAATAAAGATTGTAGCAATTGACTATTATGCCGGAGCGTAAAGTCAGGCTTTACGTATTTGACATGATTATTAACTATTATTTGTCCAGGTTTAGGCCTGTTTTATATTAGGATGTTGTCCTTTTTTCATTAGTATTGGATGAAATCAAATTTTCAGTAAGTAAGTAACTAACTAAAGATTATTCAACTTGCATTTTCCTCTTAGTCGAATCATATTACCCAAGAATGCTAGACTAATAATGTATTTAGTTTTGAGGTTTTATGGCTACATTTGATCAAACTCTGCGTGTCGAAATAGAAAATCTTGGTGTACCTGTTCAAGGAGGAACAGTTAGCGATGTTGTACTCAGGATTGATCAGGTTAACGATTTAGAAAATTTCCCTGATATTATCCCTGTTACCAACTTTGTTAAACAGTTTCTTACGAATTATCCCAATCCAAATGATTTCTATCAAAATATTAACAATTATTTAACTGAAGCGATTGTTAACAATGCCCAAACCTTGGGCATTGCTGGAACATTTGATTCTCTATCCGTCGAACTTCTTCGTGAACCCTTTGGTGTTTTATCCTATCCTTTTGTTAGTCAATCTATTCAAACTGCAACGGGAAATTCCGATCAGCTTGTGAAACTTCAATTCCAAGATCTGTTAATACCTGTTCAGGGAGGAACAGTTGCAGATGCAACGATTAATATTAATCATGTTGATAATTTAGACACCTTCCCCGATATTATTCCTCTGGCTGACTTTGCTAAAGATTTTCTGACAAATTATCCCAATCCTAACGATTTCTATCAAGATATTACTACAAATTTAACTAGCACAATTCTCAATAATGCCCAAGTATTGGGATTAGCAGGAGCAGTGGATTCAGTCTCAGTGGAACTCGAACGTAGCCCCGGTTCAGCTTTATCTGATCCCTTTTTTAGTACATCAATTGGCAGTCTGACAAGCAGTTCTGACCAAGTTGTGCGCGTCGAAATAGAAAATCTTGGTGTACCTGTTCAAGGAGGAACAGTTAGCGATGTTGTACTCAGGATTGATCAGGTTAACGATTTAGAAAATTTCCCTGATATTATCCCTGTTACCAACTTTGTTAAACAGTTTCTTACGAATTATCCCAATCCAAATGATTTCTATCAAAATATTAACAATTATTTAACTGAAGCGATTGTTAACAATGCCCAAACCTTGGGCATTGCTGGAACATTTGATTCTCTATCCGTCGAACTTCTTCGTGAACCCTTTGGTGTTTTATCCTATCCTTTTGTTAGTCAATCTATTCAAACTGCAACGGGAAATTCCGATCAGCTTGTGAAACTTCAATTCCAAGATCTGTTAATACCTGTTCAGGGAGGAACAGTTGCAGATGCAACGATTAATATTAATCATGTTGATAATTTAGACACCTTCCCCGATATTATTCCTCTGGCTGACTTTGCTAAAGATTTTCTGACAAATTATCCCAATCCTAACGATTTCTATCAAGATATTACCACAAATTTAACTAGCACAATTCTCAATAATGCCCAAGTATTGGGATTAGCAGGAGCAGTGGATTCAGTCTCAGTGGAATTGGAACGTAGCCCTGGTTCAGCTTTATCTGATCCCTTTTTTAGTACATCAACTGCAATAGCCGCTCAACTATCGAATAACGTACTCACAGACCAAGCCTTTTAAATATAGTAGGGAATAGGAAGGGATCAAAGTAAAGGGTTGAATACTGCCATGAAACAACCAGAAGTGTTACCCCTGTTCCCTACTTCGGTGATTCGGCATTCCCTTTTTCTCAAGAATTTTGAATACAACTCAAATTAATTCAGTCACCAAAATACCGTCAATCTGGCGACGTTGAGCTAAAGCGATCACCTCTCTCTAATAACTTAGAAGAAAAACCAGAAGCAGTTTCCTTCCAAATACCAACGACTTCATATTTAGCTCTTTGAGCATACTCAATTAAATCTTGCTCTTGCCGGGAATCAAGATTGATCATGAGTGGAAACACGACAATAAATAGCAACTTTCAATGTACCAATTAAACCTATTGAGAAAAAAAGAGAGAGAAAAACAGACTGCGGTAAGAATAATAGTACCAGAGAAAGTCGTCTCCTCTTGGTACAATTATCACAAATTAAATTACATCAGTTACAGTATTTTGTAAATATTGATGTTTAGAAAAACTTAAATTTCTTGCCATTCCTTAATAATTCTCACCTCACTTCATAATCTACAATCTCTGGTAAAACTATCTCACATTCTTTCTCTAATAGACCTCTTGCGAAAGTAGCAGAATGCTTATAACTATGTTACCTCTAATCAGGCTTTGAGTGAGTTTTTAATGATTTTTGCAAGAGGTTTATTGAATAATATCTCTATTTGATTAATGATTAATAACTAATAATTAATAGTTACTTTAGTATTTTAAATTTTGTAACAAAATAGTTAAAATTTTTAATTTTGTGATTAGAATATCAAGTATAATTTCTTGAATATTAACCTTAAGGAGAATATTTTAACTTTCTTCTTGTCAGTGTTTTAATTTTCTAAAGACGTTAACTAAAGACCTAAAGTATTAGGTCTAGGAAAAAGGAAATATTTTATTCTCGGTCGTCAACAACAGTTAACACCCAATCCCTCTCCTCACTTAGTTAACAACTTAATGTCTATGCAATGGAAAAGCAGATGAATAATTTTAATGAGCAATTGTATGTTGCAATATTAGTATTTTTTCTCTGTAATTGAGATTTTCAGGCAGATGCAGATAGAATCATACTTTTAATATAACAAATAATTTAGATATTCAACCTAGCTAATATTTTACTCAGATTGATCTGATTATTTTTGAGTGTCTTTATGAAATGGAATATTAATATATAGCGTTGTTTGGCTGTGAATATATTACTGATATTGTCAAGGTAAAGCATCTATTTTTTTCTAATTACAACAAATACTTTATCTATTGTTCTTGTTATTCAGGGACAAATCTACCACTTTGATTTTAAGGAGCGAACTTTATGCTGTCAATTTTACAAAATTCAGAAAATCATGAGCAAGAACAATTCAATGGAGTTGTCAGAATTGCTAATAATACTGCTAATTTGCTGTCAGTAAATACAGATAATAATGTTTTCACTGGTACTGCAAATAATGATCAAATCTCTGGCTCTGATTTGCCAGATATTATTCATGGGATGAAGGGTAATGACATTCTTAATGGGAGAAATGCAGATGATATTCTCTATGGTGGAAAGGGTTATGACTCACTATTTGGTGAGCAGGGCAATGATGTTTTATTAGGTGATGGGGGTGCTGATATTCTTACAGGCGGGGAAGGAAATGACATCTTTATTGTGGGCCGAGTGAATGGGCAGGGAAGTCCTGGTGGCAATCTTGTGACTGATGCTGATCAGATCAAGGATTTTATGAAAAGTCAAGACAAAATAGTATTAGTTGACGGTCTGCACTTCAATGATGTCAATATCACGGCTCAAAATGATTTTACGCTTATTCAGGACAGGCTTACAGGCAATTATTTAGTGAGGCTGGATGGTGAGATTAGTCTTGAGGAAACAGATTTTGTTATTTACAACGTTTCTATGTTGACAGGTCCTGCCGGTCCTCAAGGTCCTGCCGGTGTTGATGGTGCTGATGGTGCAACAGGTCCACAAGGTCGGATTGGTTTGACAGGTCCTGCCGGTGCTGATGGTGTTGATGGAGCTGTTGGTCCACAAGGAATACAAGGCTTAACTGGTTCTGTTGGTCCCGCCGGTGCTGATGGTAAAAATGGTGCTGATGGTGCTGTTGGTGCTGTTGGTCCTCAAGGAATACAAGGTTTAACTGGTTTGACAGGTCCCGCCGGTGCTGATGGTAAGAATGGTGCTGTTGGTCCTCAAGGAATAAAAGGTTTAACTGGTTTGACAGGTCCTGCCGGTGCTGTCGGTCCTCAAGGAATACAAGGCGTACAAGGTATCAAAGGTGATACTGGTCTAACTGGTCCTCAAGGCATACAAGGTTTAACTGGTTTGACAGGTCCTGCCGGTCCACAAGGAATACAAGGTTTGACTGGTTTAACTGGAGCTGTTGGTCCCGCCGGTGCTGATGGTAAGAATGGTATTGATGGTGCGGTTGGTCCTGCTGGTCCCCAAGGAATACAAGGTTTAACTGGTTCTGTCGGTGCAAAAGGTGTTGATGGTGCGGTTGGTCCTGCTGGTCCTGCTGGTCCTCAAGGAATACAAGGTTTAACTGGTGCTATCGGTACTGATGGTGCAGTCGGTCCTGCTGGTCCTCAAGGAATACAAGGTTTAACTGGTTTGACAGGTGCTGTCGGTGCAAAAGGTGCTGATGGTGCTGTTGGTCCTCAAGGAATACAAGGTTTAACTGGTTTGACAGGTGCAAAAGGTGCTGATGGTGCTGTTGGTCCTCAAGGAATACAAGGTTTAACTGGTGCTAACGGAGCTGATGGTGCCCCTGGTGCCCCTGGTGGTTCTGGTCCAGGTGTGACAGCGGGAGGAACAGCCGGACAAATACTGTCTAAAATTGATGCCACAGATTTCAATACTCAGTGGATTACACCAGCGGCAGGTAGTGTCACCGCTGATAATGGTTTAACAGCCACTGCTGGTGGCAAAATATCTCTAGGGGGAACACTCATTCAGCCTACGACCATCACTAATGGTGCTAATAATCTGAATATTAACCTTGATAGCACTGGTGACTTTGTGGTGCAGAAAAATAGCACTGATATGTTAACGGTGATGAATGACGGTGCAGTTTTTACAGGGACTTTGGGTACAGCAATACCTGCTGAAGGTACTGGCGTGCGTCTGATGTGGTATCCAGGGAAAGCTGCTTTCCGGGCTGGGGAGGTTAATGGCCCCGAGTGGAATGTGGCTAATATTGGTGTAGATTCTACGGCCATGGGGTTAAACACTAAGGCCAGTGGTCAAGCCTCTACAGCCATGGGACAAAATACTACGGCCAGTGGTCAAGCCTCTACAGCCATGGGAGCTTTTAATAATGCCATTGGCAACTATTCTATGGCCATGGGGACTATTAATAGTGCCGTTGGCAACTATTCTACGGCCATGGGACGAAGTAATTATGCTAGTGGTGACTTTTCTACGGCCATGGGGACTATTAATAATGTCACTGGCAACTCTTCTACGGCCATGGGGGCTGATAATCAGGTTAGTGGTGACTATTCTACGGCCATGGGATATAGCAATATTGCTAAATCTTTTGCTTCCCTTGTGATTGGACGGTTCAATACGGTTGCTGGAACTACTAATAACTGGCAAGCAACTGATCCTGTTTTCGTTGTAGGTAACGGAACAAGTGCTGTTTCCACTAATAATGCCTTGACTCTCTTAAAAAATGGGGATTTGACGGTCGCTGGCAACGTTGTAGGTCTTTCGGATAAAACCTTAAAAACCAATATTCAAGATTTGGCAAATCCTTTAGATAAAGTGGTTGACCTACGAGGTGTTACTTTTCAATGGAATCCAGATACGAATAACGGCACAGTAGATAGTGAAAGTACACAAGTTGGTTTTATTGCTCAAGAAGTACAAAAAGTCTTACCCGACTTGGTAAAAACTCAATCTAATGGTAAGTTAGCGGTTAACTATATTGGTGTCGTACCTGTGATGGCAGAAGCTATTCAGGTATTAAAAGAAGGTGATGACGCTATTAAAGCTGATGTGAAGACCTTACAAACTGATAATCAGACTCAGACTAAGGATATTAATAGTTTGCAATCTGATATTAATACTGTGCAAGCTGATAATCAAACCCAAAGCACTGATATTAATAGTTTACAAACTGTTAATAAGGCTTTGAAAACTGATAATGAGACTTTGAAAACTGATGTTGCTAATTTGCAAGCTGATAATGAGACGTTGAAAGCTGATAATGAATCTCTCAGAAGTGATTTAGATGCTTTGCAAAAAACAGTAGAGGCATTACAAAAGGCTGTTAATGTTGCTTAAATTTCCATAACCTTTTATAACAAACCGGGTTTTCATCAAAACCCGGTTTGTTATCTATCAATCAGATTTACTAGCAATTTTCCAAATATTATTTTTTTTTCCACTATAATTATTATCAAGACTTACACCTTAATTTACCTTATTGCAAAAACTTTCTCTTTAGACCATATCTCAAATCCTTGATATTAAAAAAAATCCCAAGGAATACTCCCTGGGATTTCAAGATTATTTAATATTCAGACGCTTCCATCAAGTTCAACACTCGACGAGTAACAGCGGGGTCAGAAGGTTCAGGACTACCGTATTCTAGGTTTTTATCGTAGTAAGAAATTTTCCAGAAATAGCTAACACTATCCAACTTGACTTGACCAAAATCATGTTCACCATAAGGATCATTATCCTCACTAAATAAATTGAAGTTGATGACTAGTGCTAAGAGTTGTAGTTTCTTTTCATGCGATAATCCCGCAACTCCTTGAGACATATACCAGTCAGCTCCTACTTGCCGGCGAAACTGATCATTTAACTGTTGAATTTTCAATGTTTTAGCATCCATGCTTAATACTCCTATTTTGCAAAAGTTTATGAGAAAAAAAGAGGGTAAGATTTGCATCCTACCCTCGGAATATTGACTAGTTGAACTAATCTAACACTGGCTGTAAAGCATCCTCTGGAGATGGTGATAATGCTTGATGTAAATCAACTAGAGCCATCAACTTCGTAGCGATAGAATCAACCATTTTCATAGATAATTCAGGATTTTCTAACACTGCTACAAATTTATTTTCACGTTGCGGATCACTTCGTGGCTCCCAATCCCAAACTAGACCATAATAGGTGGTATTCATGCCGTCAATATTGCCAGAATATTTCTCAAACTTCGGTTTGAATATTCCACTAGCAGGCTCAATACCTTTCGCCATAAGTGTTGTAATAGTGAAATAGAAATTGCCCAATGAGCGAGTTTTGAGGTAGGTAACTAAAACTGTGTCGGGTGGCAAATTACCACTTTCAGCGATGAACCAGACTTGTAACCAATCAGTAGATTTCGTAGTACCTAAGTCGCCAAAGAAGCGGGCAACTTTAATGATACTCATGGTAATATCACCATCAATCGGGCGATCGCCTATTTTCCAGCGACCAATCTGACAATCGTTGCGAATACCTAGTGGGAACTCTGGCACTAATATTTCATTAGCCGGTTTTACACCAAAGACACTTAAAGTAGCCATAGTTTGCTTGTTAGTTTTCATTGATTTTTTCCATTAATATTGTAGAACAAAAAACGGTCATAACTCAAAGGTGATAACCGTTTTCAAGTTATTTTTACAGACCATTTTGCTGGTCAAAAAAGACTACCACTCATAGGCGGTAGCTTCTGATAATCATGCAGATTTTTGGTCACACCAAACTAGAAAATCATCAATCCATTCAAAGTCTGGTAATTCATCGTCTTCTAGGTAAGACAGTTGATATTCCAGACGTTCTAGCTCACGATTGAGAGATTTAATTTCAGATTTAATGCGTTTCATTTCATCAACAATTGCTTGTTTAGTTGAGTTATTCATGGTAAAATTCTCCTTGTTATCGTTCATATTGGAATGGGAAGCGATCGCTACCTTAAAAGCGATCGCATTATTGTTTAGAGATATGCCTGCAATTCAAGCCAGTTTTCAGCATGGACAAGATTTTCTTGTAAATCTTTTAACTCACTACGCAAGTCTGCTAAGACTGAATCAAAGTATTCAAATAGACTCATATCAAATGCTATAGGGTCACAACTCTTGAAAATATTAGACGGGTAAAACTTGATATTCCCAATCTCATAGACAGGAAAAACCTCATCTAAGAATTGCTCATACTCTTCTTGTGACCAATCAGCATTATCAATCCTGGTAATCTCAGATTTGACTCTGGCAATCTCTTTCAACACTTCATCTTTGTTATTAATCATGGTTTAATTCTCCAAAAAAAGACGGTCATCACTCACTGGTGATAACCGCTTAAATTAACTATTCAAGTCCACCCATTCTTGAAAACAATCTTCAGGCTCAGGTGGTAGTGAACCAGTCCTAATCATGTGCATAGCAACTAATGCTAAGGCATTATAGAAAGTGTTTTCACACTGTTCTAAATCAAATTTTGTATCTAACGGAGCTGTTGCCATCACAGTAGATTTCTCTCTGTTATAGAACGTCAATTTCTGACAATCATGATGAACACTTATAATAAAATGTTCAGAATGTTCTACCTTAGCTAAGGCATAAGCTCTATGCAGTGGGGACCAGAATAATACTTGATAAAACTGGTCATCATCCATGCGTAATACATTACCTGGGGTAATCTCTCTATCAGATACATAGAAAGCGTCAATCTGTTTAAACATAAGTCTCCTAAGAAAAAAAGGACTACCACACAATGGCGGTAGTCCGTATTTGATTATTTATTAGTCAGATTTTCGTCAAGCCAAGTCAGGTTTTCTTGCAATTCTTCTAACTCAGGTTTCAAATCCTCTAACCGACTATCAAAATATTCATCCATGCCTATTTTGAAGGCAATCGGGTCACAACTTTCCAGAATACTAGCCGGTGAATAGGTCATCTCACCAAACTTATATTCGGGATAACATTCATTCAACATATCTTTGTATTCTTCATGCTCAAACGGCTTGTACTCACCGTCTTCATATCTCTGAATTTTAGCCTCAAGTTTGGCGATTTTAGCTAACAGCTCTTGCTTGTCATAAATCATGTTATAATTCTCCTAGTCAAAGACTCCTTTTTTTGTTTGCAGGGGATTAGCGATCGCTATTTGGGACTAGCGATCGCTAATTGTTTTTAGAAACCTAAATCAAACTTGGCTTTAGCACCATTAGTGGCATTGAGAGTATCTTTCAAACTACGGAAAGCCCGAATATGTTTACAAAGATTACCGTCCCGGAAATCTCGACAGGTACAACGGTTTTCATCTACCTGATAAGTGCGATCGCCCCTGGATGATTTGCATATCCACTCACCATTCTGGAAACTAAAGCTATTAATATCAAACTGAGTATTAGCCCGCTCTTCCCGACCAACTTCTGATATTTCTATTCGCAAGAAATATTCTAAAAAGTGGAATATTCGACAATAATGTAGAGCTAATACTGCCAGTGGTTTATTCTCGAAAGGAACACCAGAAATCTCTAAGTGTAATCGTTTCAACCAACTATCAAATTTACCAATCATGATGAAAATCTCCTATTCAATAATATTGACATTTTCCAATTGACACTCCAGCCAAATAGTTGCACCACTACAAATGGCATGGCTAGGGTCCTGAACTAACGTGGCATCAGCTATTTGCACTCGTTGACAATAGGTTTTACCTTTGTAGGTATTGATGCAAATAGCCGGGTCATTCTTACCCAATTTCTTGTTACTCGCCACAATATGACGATTGATGTAAATCAATGCTTTCATCGGTTTTACCTCTTGAAAAAATAACTGACTACCAAACTAAGGCGATAGCCAGTTATTCTTATTAATGAAAAGTTTATAATTCCCAGGAATACCAGCCAGCATGGACTAGACGACTGCGTATTTCATCAGATAGTGGATAGGAACCGTCAATATACAAGCGTCCTTCATGAAATATTACGGTCAAAGTCATATTGCCACACTCAATCTGATTACCATGGGGGCGAGTTGGCTGATAACCTGCCATAATCAGGAATTGGTACAATTGCCAGGTTTTCCACTGGAGCAAGTAACTTTCCAGAGTAATATTAGGCGGTGCAACGGCTGGTGACATAAGACCTTTCAGAGGAACAATATTAGTTTTTGGTAATGTCGGTGCGGGACTAGTATTTTTCGCAAATTTGCGTAGTTTTTTAAGTGAAGTCATGTGTTAAACTCCTGTGGCTATGCTAAACGTAGGTACTTGTGTAAAAAATCTTGCGGATATAATTGTTTCAAACGTTTGAGAAAATCAACTTGTTGTTTGCTAATCAAATAAATGGGATAAACGTCCTCATCCCATGCCCGCTTGATTCTCAGACAACAATGATGACCCAATTTGTGTTTGATTTGACGTAAAGTATCTTGTTCGGAAATTGTCATAAATACCTCTCTATTTTACATGAAAAATTGCATAGAAAACCCCCTGAAACAATTAATTTCAGAGGGTCTTGGACTTTTGAAATTTGTCTAAATCCAGTTCGGTTTTGCTCGGTCTAACATGGTCTTGATAACCAATTCTGGTAGTGGACTAGATAACTCAGACATGGCTAATAATATTTCGCCACAAGCCTTCATATCCTCGGCTGTTGACTGATAGCAAATCGTGGCTAAAGCTAGAATCACCGGCGATTCTAAATCTGCTATTTCAGCGTCAATTTTCTCAAGATTCATGCACAATTTTGTATTCATAGTGAAAACCTCACAATAAAACGACTACCACGCCGAGGCGGTAGCCGTGTTGATTAATCAGACAATAAAACAAGCTACATCACCTAATCGCAGAAGATTAGTATTTATGCAACTTTCTATTGCACTGAGAATAGATATTTCATCAAGCCAATATAGATCATCATGATTAGTCCAATCTGACTTGAGTGGGTCTTGTGATTTCCAGCGTGCTTCCCAATGTATTTCATCGGTCGAAACATAGACTAAATCAGGGTCCTGCGATTGAATAATAGATAAAACTGCTTGTTGAGTAGTTAATAATTCAATTTCAGTTTCAGTTTTAATTTCATTCATTGATAAACTCCTAGCTCTTAGAGCAATTTAAACACTACTAGACAGTGGCGGTAGCTGAATCATTAATACAACTCTCATGCGATCGCCAAGTTGTTGAATATTCCTTTTAGTACCAGGTGATTTACCATCCCAAATCGCTAATCCAAAATCTGCCGATTTGCACATAATATTATCTCTCAAAACGTATGTACCATCTACTTTCATCATACGCCAATCACCTATATTATGACGAGGTTTATTGCCAATGTGCCAAACTTCTACATTATTGTATTTTTCAAAATGTAGATAAGATTGTACTGTGCTATCAACACCAGGAGCATCACCAATCAGAATTGTCGCATTCAATTCCATGATTTTGTTAATGCGGGCGATCGCTTCTGGGGACAACTTATTAATAGAATGTGAACCAGATATGCAAACTTTCATGATTTCCTCCATGAAAAAAACGACTACCAAAATAAGGCGGTAGCCGTTAGATTAACCTAGTTAAATTTCATATATTAACTGTTCTTCCTCAATTGCCTGAATCTTGGTATTCACCATAAATATTGATTCATCATGGTCTATATCCAGCATTAATTCAAATAGTCTTGCTAACCATTCCGCCATGCCGGTTTCGGTTAAAGCCTGAATATGGTAAAGATCATCTAAAGCAAATTGATCTAACAGCGATTCAATCCCTTTTTGAGGAGTTTCAGGTTCAGGAAAACAGGTTGATTTATTCGTACAGGTCATAATATTTTCCTCCTAACTTTTGACAATAACCTAGCGGATTATTACTATGCCAATTAATTAAAGCATGAATATCACGCTTTCTAATAATATCAATCGCCTTGAAACAGTGGTCATAGCTCCATTTCTTAGCTGATCCTCTCACTTCGTTATCGTCTTTCTGCAATATCCGATAGTACAGCTCAACGATTCGACAAATTTGACATTTACAATTCATATTTTCCTCCTGGAGAATACTAAAAAAACGACTACCACAACTAGGCGGTAGCCGTAAGTTTTCAGGAACAAAATAATCTCAAGCTATATTTTGAGACCATTTTTTGGCGAATAAAAAACCCCGCAGACACAACAACTACGGGGACGGAAAACCATGAAAAGCCTTGTCTCAATTATATACTGAAACTACTTTCTAGCAATTCTTTTTTCATATTGCCAATCACGAGAAATTGCCCGGAATAATTGATGATTGTCGTCCACATCAGGTAATAATATTTGTTGACCTGAAATTAGAGTAACAATCGT
>Ga0209575_10000559_pt1 | contig 21817 bp, 25 predicted proteins | sample Medcelwee11metaG_FD_187172 | JGI IMG/M metagenome (GOLD analysis project Ga0209575, IMG submission 187172) | Freshwater pond sediment microbial communities from the University of Edinburgh, under environmental carbon perturbations - Medium... | ecosystem: Environmental > Aquatic > Freshwater >...
TATAAGAAATAGCAAATTATCTTGCGCTGTCATACATTACTCCTGTTGGGTTGCTTTGTTGAGAATCAGGTTTTTTATTATAACATATGTATGGTATAATATGGCTATACATTAAATCTCATCTCGTCCATTAATTTTTTCTGGTCATTTGATATTGCCACATATGGCAACCCGTATCTCACAGAAAAATGCATTGGATTGAAATGCATAGTGTTAATGGTCTTATATCCAATATTTGCAAATGAAATGAACGGCTCATGCATTGTGTCAATGTGAAAGTGAATAATATCATAATTTTCATTATTATCTATTATATTTGTAAACATATTGCCATGCTCAATATAATGATATGGATAATCACCAAGGGCTTTTGAGCAACCGGGCATTAGCTTTACGCCATCAGGAACGATACTGTCTCCTGAAGCATATAATGTTACGTCATGATTATATACTTGTTCAGTCAGAAGATATTCTACTATTCTTTCCACACCACCATATCCCTTTACTGGAATACTACGGTGTAATGCTAAACAATGTGCGATGCGCATATACCACATCTCTGAATGGTACATCTGCTAAATATATAGCCCACATGAAATATTGTGGAATGCGAGGTTTCGATGTCCCGGATTCCACTTTGTTTCATCCGGGCTACCCGACTCGTTCCCATGCGCGCATGGAAACAAGAATAAAGCTCCGGCTTAGGAACGCAGTCGCCAAGCTCCAGCTTGGCGTGAATACGGGAAGCTGGAGCTTCTGGTATCGGGTTCCCAAGCTGGAAGCTTGGGAACCCGCAAACTTTCCTTGCTCTACAGGAATTGACAGCGGAGACGGTATCTACTCGGCTTGCTATATTCTGACAAGTATCAACTTGTTAGATTCCTTTGTTTTTATTCTATATGAGTTTCTTATTAAACTCAGAGCACCGATCCCTCCTGAAGCTACTGCTATTGAGACAGCAATTCCAAAAGCATTCGCTCCCAGAATTGCTACTGCTGATGCTGCTGCTGCCCCCCCTGCTAGCGCTCCAGCTGCCATAACAGGGGCTAGAGGAGCTGATGCAAATGTTAATGTTGTTCCAGTAGCAGCAGCAGTCCCCCCAGCAGCAGCAGCCCCAGCAGCAAAAAGTTTTATTCCTGCGGCTGTACCGATAGCAGTCGCACAAAGCACCCATGCAACTGGGCCAACTTTGTGGATAGCATAAATTGCCTTGCTTAGATCACCAAGTATAATAGACTTTATCGGAAATCCTCCTTGAGGCCGCATGCCGACTAGGGGCTACCCCTATTTTCCGATAATGTCTAATAATCTCTGTATCTCGCCTTTCCAATGATTTCGCGAGTTCTTTGACGCTAGTTACTGTAGCCATTTTTATTCTCCTAATAACGTTGTTAGAAATCATCCCCAGCTATCTTTCTGTCATTGATACATATTTTTGACATAACTTTAAACATCCCAGATCTTACATATACCTCTACGATATATATGTTATTCCCATCAGTAATTTTTCCTCTCAATATAGGTATATCACCTGAAGTGATGATGTCTTTATTTTCATCAACAAGTTTTCCATCAATATATAATTTCGCATATCCAGATATGCATTTTAAGCTAAATGACCATCCATTATTTACCACAATTTCATGATTCAAATATTTTATACGCCATTCTTTTGTGAACATTTTACTTATCCTTTAGCTGGGTAGTCTGGTAGGGTGCATTAACGATAGCGTAACGCACCATTTCGATGTGCCAACAGGTGCGTTACGGCGCAAAAACACGCGCCTAACGCACCCTACATTTTACTTCTTCGCATCCAACGCCTGATAATACTCTATCAGAATCTGCGCGACTTCAGGCCGTGAAAATTCTTTCGGCGGGGCGATGCCCTGGCCGAGCATTTCGCGGACTTTGGTGCCCGACAGCAGCACGAAATCTTCCTTGCTGTGTTCCGGGGCTTCGCACATCATCACGACTTTGTTCAGTTTCTTAGACCAGGCGGTGTGATCGGCTTTGAAAATTTCGATTTGCAACGCGCCTTTCGGCACTTGGGTGTCGAAAATGGTCTGGGCGTCGAATGCGCCGTAGTAATCGCCAACACCTGCGTGGTCGCGGCCAATAATAAAATGGGTCGCGCCCATGTTCTGGCGGAACACCGCGTGCAGCACCGCTTCACGCGGGCCGGCGTAGAGCATGTCGAAGCCGTAGCCCGTCACCATCGCGCTGTTGGGCGGGAAGTAGAGTTCCACCATTTTGCGGATGGCGGCGTCGCGCACCGGGGCAGGGATGTCGCCTTTTTTCAGTTTGCCCAGCAGCATGTGGATGACTAAGCCGTCGCAGCCTAAGCGGCTCATCGCCATGTGGCACAGTTCTTCGTGGGCTAGGTGCATGGGGTTGCGGGTTTGGAAGGCGACGACTTTTTTCCAGCCGCGCTCGGCGATTTCGTTGCGGATTTCCACGGCGGTGCGGAAGGTGTCGGGGAAATCTTGCTGGAAATAGCTGAAGTTCAGCACCTGGATTGTGCCGGACACGGCGTGTTTGCCGAGTGCCATAAACGTGGCGACGCCCTCGTGTTTGGGGTCGGTGGTGCCGAAGATTTTTTCGGCCATGAAGCTCAGATCGTTGTCGCTGACAGCTTCTACCTGATCTACGTCCATCACCGCCAGAATCGGCTGACCTTCCACGTTGGGATCGCGCAGGGCAATGCGCTTGTGGCCCTGGATGGCTGCAATATCGTTGGTCAGATTCAGCACCGGCACCGGCCAGAACAGGCCGTCGGTGGTGTGCATGTTCTCGGCGACGCTCATGGCGTCGGCCAGGTTCATGTAGCCGGTCAGCGGGTTGAAGTAGCCCGCCCCCAGCATCACCGCATTCGCCGCCGCAGCGGAGTTAAGCATCAACGCTGGCAGATTTTCGGCTTCATTTTGTAAGCTGTGGTGTTTAGCCTGGTCGTAAACAAACAGGGGATTGAGGGTGTCTGAACCGTGGGGCTTAATCATTCCAAACTTCTCCTTAAAGGGTGCAATTGCGGCTTTGGCAGGGTGCGGCGGTATTTTTGTCCACCAACTATCATGAGCCGCTAATATTATACGCAACCGGCAATTTTCGGGGATTGCGCTTATCTATAAGGGTATTAACTGGTGTTACGCAACGGATAAAAAGCAAATTACGTGTTTGCTGAATAGTTCTGATAGCGTTGTGCCACCACTGCAATAAACTGCCGTGCCAAGCTGAGTTTGTCGCTGCGTGGTAGTTTTAATTCTCCTTCTAACCAATAAAGGGTGAGTTCGTTGTCGAGGCTGTCGAAGCCTTGGCCGGGGATGCCGACTTGGTTGGCGGCGATTAAATCTAAGCCTTTTTTCACCAATTTGTCTCGTGCATAGTGGGCGACGGCTTGGGTTTCTGCGGCAAAGCCGACGGTGAAGGGTTTGGGTTGACTGGCGGCGACTTGGGCCAGAATGTCGGGGGTGCGTTCTAGGGTGAGGGTGAGCTGGGCGTCGTGTTTTTTGATTTTCTGGTCGGCAAGCTGGGCGGCGCGGTAGTCGGCGACTGCGGCGGTGCCGATGTAGATGTCGGTGTGGGCAATCTCGGCTTGTACGGCGTGTAACATGTCTTGGGCGCTGTACACGGCGCGGGTGGTCACGCCCAGCGGCGGTGTCAATGCGGTTGGGCCGCTGATCAGTATCACGTCAGCCCCGGCTTCGCGGGCAGCTTGTGCCACTGCGTAGCCCATTCGCCCGGAACTGCGGTTGCTGATGAAGCGCACCGGGTCGAGGTCTTCGCGGGTCGGGCCGGCGGTGACGAGTACGCGACGGCCTTGCAGGCGTCGGTTGCGGTGTAGTAAGCCGCTGACCGCTTCGACCAGCGCCAGCGGTTCGAGCATCCGGCCTAAGCCGACTTCACCGCAGGCTTGGCTGCCGCTGGCCGGGCCTAGTAGGTGTACGCCGCGCTGGCGCAGGATTTGACAATTGTCTTGCACGGCGGGGGCTTGCCACATTTGCTGATTCATCGCCGGGGCCAGCGCCAGTGGTGCGCTACTGGCTAAACACAGGGTGCTGAGTAAATCATCGGCCAGGCCGTGTGCGAGCTTGGCCAAGCAATGGGCAGTGGCGGGGGCGATTAAAATCAAATCCGCCCAGCGGGCCAGGTCGATGTGGCCGAAAGCCGATTCTGCGTCGGCGTCGAGCAAGGCGCTGTGTACTGGCTGTCCCGACACCGCTTGCAGTGTCAACGGTGTGATGAAGCGGCTGCCGCCTGCTGTCAGCACCACTTGGACTTGTGCGCCTTGTTCGCGCAGGCGGCGCACTAAATCAGGCGTTTTATAAGCGGCAATGCCGCCGCTGACGCCTAAGACGATGTGCTTGTCAGTTAAGTCAGGACTCATATTTGACCTCTAAGCTTGTTAAAATGGAGGAAAGTTCACCTTTTATTGATTCACAGGATAACTGCTATGACTCGTTCAAACCAAGTTTCTTCAGCCACGGCAACCCAGGCGGTTAAAGTCTGGGATTTGCCGTTGCGTTTATTTCACTGGCTGTTGGTCGGCTTGGTGATCACACTGTGGTACACCGGTGAAACCGGCGAGATGTTGTGGCACGAGCGCTGTGCTTATGCGCTGTTGACCTTGTTGTTGTTTCGGATTTTGTGGGGACTGCTGGGCAGCGACACGGCACGTTTTAGCCAATTTGTGCGCGGCCCGGCGGCGGTGTTGGCTTATTTGCGTGAGCCTGAACCAACGACGCCCCAGCCGACTTTGGGACATAATCCGTTGGGGGCTTGGTCGGTGCTGGCTTTGTTGGGTTTATTGCTGTTGCAAGTGGGTACGGGCTTGTTTGCCAATGACGACATCGCCACCGAGGGGCCGTGGTTTGCCTGGGTGCCCTATGCGCAAAGCAACTGGTTGACTTATCTGCATAAAGTGAATTTTCAAGGCTTGCTGGCGATGATTAGCCTGCATGTGAGTGCGATTATTTTTTACCGGTTACACCAGCAGGAAAATCTCGTCCAGCCGATGTTGACCGGTTATAAGCACTTGCCCGCCGACCTGAACGTGACTGCGCCGCGCTTGGCTCCTGGGTGGCTGGCTTTGCTGTTGCTGTTGGTGGCTGCTGCTGGGGTTTATGTGCTGCTGGCGTTGCCACAGTGGTTGGGATGACTCAGCCCAAATCTCCCCAACGCGCTTGACAAATCGCCAGCATCGCCAGCGCGGCAGTTTCGGTGCGTAACACCCGTGGTCCCAGGCGCACGCCTAAACAGCCTGCCGCGAGCGCTGCCGCCAATTCAGCGTCGGTAAAACCGCCTTCTGGCCCAATCAGCACGCTGAGCGACGGGCCATCCAGGGTCAAGCTGTGCAGCGACAGCGTGGCGCTGGGTTCCAACAACAGGCGCTGACCCTGCGGTGCTTGTGCCAGCCAAGCCGGGAAAGTTTGCACCGGTAGCAACACCGGCAGCCGGTTGCGTCCACACTGGGCACAGGCGCTTTCAATAATGCTGGCCCAATGTTGGGCGCGGCTTTGTAAACGCGCCGCGTCGATGCGTTGCGTGCGGGCGGTGATCACTGGCGCAATCTGCTGTACGCCCAATTCCACCGCTTTCTGCATCGCATAATCCATGTGTTCGTTGCGGGCGATGCCTTGTACCAGCGTCAAAGCCAGCGTGGATTCGCAGTCTAAGGGACGATAGTCGCCCACGCTCACCACCACGGCTTTTTTGCTGACACTGCTAAGCTGGGCGGCGTATTCGCCGCTTTGGCCGTTGAACAGCGTCAGCGCATCGCCCTGCCCCAAACGCAACACATGCACCAGATAGTGCGCGGCTGCGCTGGGTAAAGTCAGTGCATCGCCGGGAGTCAGCGGTAAATCGAGATAGAGTCGGGAAATGCGCATAATTGGATGGGGAATCCTGATTGTCGTGCGGCTGGCGGGTAGTCACAACCACTGCGCGCAGCCTATTTGTCCAATTGCGGCAGGACAGGCGTTCCCCGTTACCCGCAAACAGGCCGGGGAAAACGTAGCGCTTAGCCGAAATGGCAAATATAGTGCAGGGTTTCCAAGGTTTCGATCTCAAAACTACTCTGACCGGCGACGCTGAACTGTTCACCGCCGCTGTAGTCGATCCAGGCGGTTTGACCGGCGAGTTTTACCCGGCAGCGGCCTTTAATCAATTCCATCACTTCAGGCGCACCCGTGTTAAAAGTCAATTGGCTGGGGAAAATCACGCCGACGCTTTTTTTGCTGCCATCGGCGAGTAACACGCTGTGGCTGACGCAGCGCCCGTCAAAATAGAGGTTGGCTTCGGTGACTAAATCGACGTTTTTGAGCTGGGTTTGCATCTCGGAGCTTCCTTTCCAGGGTTGAGGGTTTGAGGGGTAGGGCTTGCCTTTTTCCATCCTAAGACGGGATGCTAAATAGGCAACATCACCGCGAAAATATATCATACTTAGCGCATTCCCAAACTGCGCTTGGCAAGCCCCAGTGCAGAAAACGGGCATCTTTCAGAGGAGAAGGCAGATGGAGATAGCAACAGTCACGGCATTTTTTAAGTGGTGTACTTTGTTCAACGGTAGCCTGTTGTTGCTGTGGGCGGCCTGGTGCGTGTTCGCCCCTGATCTGCTTTACCGTATGCAAACGCGGTGGTTTCCGATGTCTCGCGAGACCTTTAACATCGTGACCTATGCGTTTTTGGGTGTATTCAAGCTTTTCTTCCTGGTGTTTAATCTAGTGCCTTTTTTGGCCTTGTCTATCCTGGGCTAAGTCCTGCATAGGAGTCCCGGCTTTAGCCGGTTTTCCGTCGGGACAAGACCACCTGAAGGCGAGACTCTAAGGCTGCACCAAGCCACGCACTTTCTCAGCGAGAAACCCCGAATGAGTATTAAAAAACTGCTCTTTTTGAGTTACAGCACGATCATTGTTGGTATTATCATTCTGGGTGGCTTGAGTATGCTGATGAGCCGTTACCACCAGCTTTTAGATCAAAAACATACGCAACGCTATTCTTCCTATTTGTTAGCGGATGAATTGCGGCAAAGTTCAGATGATTTAACCCGGATGGCGCGTGCTTATGTGGTGACTGGAGAACCGCGCTATGAAGCGATGTACTGGGAGATACTCGCTATCCGCAACGGTGACAAGCCGAGACCGCAAGCCTATCAGCGCATCTACTGGGATTTAGTCTTGCGTGTCGGCGACAAGCCGCGTCCAGACGGGCCTGCCGTGTCCTTGCAACAACTCATGCGGGAAGCGGGTTTCAGTGAAGAAGAATTTGCCAAACTGCGCCAAGCTCAAGCCAATTCGGATGCGCTGGTGCGCACCGAAACCATCGCCATGAATGCGGTCAAGGGCTTGTACCAGGATGCTCAAGGTCACTACATCCGGCGCGGTACGGCGGATCAGGAGATGGCACGGCGCATCATGCACGATCTGCAATACCATCAAGACAAAGCCGCGATCATGCAGCCGATAGATGAATTTCTCCTCGCCCTGGATATTCGCACCCGTGAAGCAGTGACACACTATCAGCACAAGTCCCTGCAATTATTATTCATTATCAAATTATTGGGCGCATTGCTGACCCTGATAGCCTTGGCAATTGGAGTGCTGACCTCGCGCCATCTGCTGTCACAAATCGGCGGTGAACCGGCCCATATTGCGCACCTCGCTGCCACGGTGGCCGCTGGCCGCTTAGGCGGACAGCTAACGGGCAAAGCCAGTGGCGTGTATGCCGCTTTGCAGCAAATGGTGATCAAATTACGCGCTCTCATCAGCAGTATCTACACCGCCGCCGACGAGGTAAGTACCTCTGCCACACAATTGGCAGCCAGCACCACTCAACACAAAGCCGTTATCCTGAGCCAAGTGGAATCCACCGATATGGTGGTGCAATCTGTGGCAGAAATCAGCCGAGTCAGCCGTGAACTGCTCAAAACGATGGCTGAAGTCGCGGCTATTTCTGCTGAAACCGCACGTTTTGCCAACACCGGTCAAGCTGAACTGGGCTGTATGCGGGCATCCATGATGCAGTTAGAAACCGCGTCCAAATCGATTTCTGACAAATTAAGCGCAATCAATGAGAAAAACGAGCATATCACCAGCGTCGTCACCACCATCACCAAAGTCGCTGATCAAACCAATCTACTGTCGTTAAATGCGGCGATTGAAGCTGAAAAAGCAGGCGAATATGGGCATGGTTTCAATGTGGTCGCCCGTGAAATCCGCCGCTTAGCCGATCAAACCGCCGTTGCTACGCTAGACATTGAAAAAATGGTTAAAAATATGCAAAACGCGGTGTCAGCGGGGGTGATGGAAATGGATAAATTTATCAGCGTGGTGCGCCAAAGTGCGGGAAATGTTAACCAAATCAGCAACCAGCTCAGTGCCATTATTATTCGAGTACAGGATTTGTCCCCTAATTTTGAACGTGTCCAAAGTGCCATGTCACAACAAGCTGCCTACACAGCACAAATTACCCATGAAATCACCGGCCTTGGTGAAGGCATACGTCAAACTGCAAGCACGCTGGATGAATCTTTTCAAGCCATTGAATTGCTCAATCAAGCCGCGCATCGGTTGAAACAAGAAATGGCCTATTTTGAAATTACAGCGCAGTGAATGCCACCCTGCAAGGTGTCTCTGCCAACTCGCGAGAAATGCCATAAAAAAACGCCAGGCATTGCCTGGCGTTTAATCACTGACCCGAAGGGTTTAGCGATTAGTATCTGGAACGGCGTTGCGGACGCTCTTCACGGGGACGTGCCTGATTGACTTTCATGTTGCGGCCCTTGAGTGGGCTTTCATTCAGTGCTTTGATGGCTTCTTCTGCTTCTGACTGCTTGGGCATCTCGACAAATCCAAAGCCTTTGGATTCCCCAGAATATTTGTCAGTAACCATGTTCACCGTGGCAACTTCACCATATTGGGAAAACATCTGTTGGATTTCATCTGTCGTTACACTGTAAGACAAATTGCCTACATATATATTCATCTACTGTTCTCTATCAGGCATGTGTTGTTAAGAAAAGCGCAATCGAGCAACCAACACATAAATTAAACGACCGCGATAAGAGACTGACACTTTTTCAAATGCTCGACCGAGCGTTTTTAGAAAGTTAAACCGAATATACCAGCAATTATCACGCTTGTCTTTGTCTTTTTAAAAAGACCAGCGCGGCGCTGATTTTCCAAAAAACCGGCTAAACCCGCATCGCAAGCGGGTTTAGCGGTGAGGGGCGACACAGCAGCCACTACAAGCTTTTTGTATTAAAGGTGTCGCAGGCACTCAGCTTCCCCTCGCTGATACCGCGCTTGAACCAGCGCATCCGTTGCTCAGAACTGCCGTGGGTAAAGGTTTCTGGGGCAACCCGCCCCTGCGCCTGTTTTTGTAAGCGATCATCGCCGATACTGCTGGCCGCATTCATGGCTTCTTCCACGTCACCCGCTTCTAAAATATGCTTGGTTTTATCGGTGTGGTGCGCCCAAACCCCGGCCAAGCAATCGGCTTGCAGTTCTTGCCGCACGGACAATTGATTGCTGTCTGCGGCGCTGGCCTGTTTGCGCAAGCCGTGAATTTTACTGGAAATACCCAATAAATTTTGCACATGATGACCGACTTCATGCGCAATCACATAGGCTTGGGCAAAATCACCGGGGGCTTTGAAGCGATCTTTGAGAGCCTGATAAAAACTCAAATCAATATAAATTTTGTGATCGCCAGGGCAATAAAACGGCCCGACCGAGGCTCCCGCCTGACCGCAGGCCGATTGCACGGCATCGGTAAACAGCACCAGCTTGGGGTCTTGGTATTTTTTGTTCATTTGTTGAAACAAGCCGCGCCAAGTGTCCTCGGTGTCGGCCAGCACCACGGCGACAAATTGCGCCAGTTGATCGGTCTGCGGCGAGTGCGGGCGCGGTTCGCTGCTGGGCGTGCTGGCGGGTTTACCGCCTGGCAGACCGTTGAGAACCACGGCGGGGTCTACGCCAAAATACAGGGCAATCAGTGTTAATACCACCGCACCGAGTCCCATGCTTTTGCCGCCCGGTAGCGCACCGCCGCTACCGCGTTGATCTTCCACATTGTCACTGCCACGTCTGCCTTGCCAACGCATCGGATAACCTCATAGTCAATGATGAATCTGTGGGAGCGCCTTGCAGGCGCGATAATCGCGCCTCCAGCTCAGTCGTTGAGATGAATGCGCTTTAAACTGGTCTGTTGTACCGGATGGTGGGAAGTCAGCACCGCCACGCCGCCTGCCTCGCCGTGTGTTTTCAAGAGCTGTTCAACATAAGCGATGCCCGCCTTATCCAGCGAGGTAAAGGGTTCATCAAGTATCCACAAGCGGGTTTCGTTGAGCAGCAGCCGCGCCAGGGCGACTCGCCGTTGTTGACCGGCGGACAGGCTACGAGCCGGGGTGTCTTCAAAGCCACGCAAGCCCACTTTGGCTAACGCTTCGTCAAAATCCAGTTGGCGCGGTTTGGCGCTGAGCGCATGGGCCATGCGCAGATTTTCCAGCGGGGTGAGTTCGCCTTTCACCCCCGGTGCATGGCCGATGTAGTTGAGTTCGGCGTGATAATCGCCGCGAATCTCTTCAATATTTTCCCCAAGCCAGCGAACTTCGCCGTCTAGGGGCAAAGTCAGGCCGCAGAGTATGCGCAGCAAGCTGGTTTTACCGCTGCCGTTGTAACCTTCGATTTGGAGAATATCGCCTGCTTGCAGGCTGAAACTGAGCTGTTCAAACAGCACCCGGTCATCACGAAGACAACTGAGTGCGTGGGCGCTTAACAAAGTCTGGTCGGTCATGTGGCGGTCTCGTTTAGGTCGGATACTGGCGCTGACCGAAAATCGCGGTGCCGATGCGCAGTTGCGTGCTGCCTTCGGCCACGGCGGCTTCCAGATCGTCGCTCATCCCCATAGAAAGCGTGTCCAGCGCGTATCCTTGGGCTTGTAATGCCTGATAAGCGGCGGCCAAGGCGCGCAAAGGTACGCGCTGTGCGGCGGGTGTGTCTGCTGGCGCGGGAATCGCCATCAAACCGCGCAAACGCAAACGCGGCAAACGACTCACCAACGCCAGCAAGTCGGGCAATTCAGACAAGCTAATTCCGGCTTTTTGGGGTTCGGCACTGATGTTGACTTGTACGCACACATTCAGCGGCGGTAAATGTACAGGCCGTTGATCGTGAAGACGCTGGGCGTGTTTGGCAGAAGCCAAGGTTTCCACCCAGGCAAAATGCTCGGCCAGCGGGCGGGTCTTATTGGATTGGATCGCGCCGATATAATGCCAAACAGGATCGGCATCGGCCAAGGCGCTGATTTTGTTCAAAGCTTCCTGGAGATAATTTTCCCCGAAATGGCGTTGTCCACTCGCCAGTGCAGCGCGTATCGCCGCCACTGGCTGGGTTTTGCTGACTGCCAATAAGCGAATCGCGCTGGGATCACGTCCACAGGCTTGCGCCGCTTGGCTGATGCGCGTCAGCACCCCGTCCAGATTGGCGCGGATCAGGGTGGCTGCTTCGCTTTCGCTCATGTTGGCACCGTCACGGTAGCAGGCAATCGACTGAGAGCGCCCGGCGCGCTTCTAAAATCGCCCGGAAGGTGTCTGGGTTTTTGGTGTGAGTCAATTCGCCGGGCCTGGGATAATGCAGGTCTTGCAGGCGCGACAACCAAAAACGCAAGGCGCTGGCCCGCAGCATCACCGGCCAAGCTTCTTTTTCAAAAGGGGTAAAGGGACGTTCTGCGGTGTAGGCATTCAGCAGCGCATGTAAGCGCTGACAATCCAACGTGCCGTCTGCATGGCTGCACCAGTCATTCACCGTGATCGCCACGTCATACAGCAGCACCTCATCACAGGCGTAATAAAAGTCGATAATCCCGCTCAACACATCGCCTTCAAACAGCGCATTATCCCGAAACAAATCGGCGTGTATCACGCCGCGTGGCAATTCCAGGTGTTGATGTTGGGTTTGAAACGCCAATTCATCGGCCAGCAAACAGTTTTCGTCTGGGCTAAGCTGCGACTGCACCCGTGCCGCTGTCAGTCGCCACCAGTGCGGCCCGCGTGGATTGGCGCGGTATAACGGAAAACTGGGGGTTGCGGTGTGCATATGCCCCAGCGCGGCACCCAGGGCATGGCATTGCGCCAGATTAGGGCTGGGCACCTCGTGGCCACTGAGCCGCCGCACCAGCGCCGCAGGCCGTGCATTCAGCGTGCGCAGATAATGGCCTTCGTGATCCGCCAAGGGATGCGCACTGGGCACGGCGTGTTCCGCTAGAAAAGCCATTAATTCAAGAAAATAAGGCACTTCTGTGTGCGTCATTTGCTCAAACAAAGTGAGTACAAATTCTCCCGTCGTGGTGGTGACGAAATAATTGGTGTTCTCAATGCCAGCACTGATGCCTTGATAATCCACTAAATTACCCAAGGGGTAATGAGCGAGAAAAGCGTCGAGTTGTTCGGGTTCAACCAGGGTATAGACAGACATGCAAAACCATTTTGGTGTGATGGAAGTTTAAAGCTTAACAGGTAAAACAGGGCTTGTGGCAATCCGCTGTTTTTTAATCAAGACACCGCTTGTTCACAATTGCAGCAACATACTTTGTTCTTGCACAGAAGGTTCAAAGCTACGATGTTCGTAATAATCAAAAATGGTATCAACCACCGCTTTGGAATCATCGACTAAGCTAATGAGGGCCAAATCTTGCGCTTCAATCGTGTGTGCGGCGTTCAACAAACTGCTGTGAAACCAATCCAGTAAACCCTGCCAAAAGGGAGAACCAACTAAGATGATTGGAATTTTGCGGGTTTTACCCGTTTGTACCAGCGTGAGAATTTCCGCCAGTTCGTCCAAAGTGCCAAAACCACCTGGCAACACCACATAAGCCGAGGCGTGCTTTACAAACATCACTTTGCGGGCAAAAAAGTGCCGAAATTCCAGGGAAATGTCCTGATAAGGATTCGCATGTTGTTCATGGGCCAAGCGGATATTCAACCCCACACTGGGCGAAGGGCCAGCATAAGCGCCCTTGTTAGCCGCCTCCATAATACCCGGCCCACCGCCACTGACCACAGCAAAACCGGCTTCTGACAAATCGCGCCCGATTTGTTCCGTCAGTTGGTAATAAGGATTCTCTGGCGTAAAGCGTGCCGAACCAAAAACGGTGACTGAGGGTGAAATCGCGGAGAGTTGTTCAAATCCCGCCACAAATTCCGCCATGATCTGGAAAATTTTCCAGGATTCATGCGACAAAGTGCCGGGGTCAATGGGACGGGTGGTGGTGCGGGTCTGGTTCATCAGAACGCCTTGCTGGTTTGAAATCTCCCCCTTCAGGGAGAATCGTTAAACTAGACAACCCTTCGGCTGCGCTATTATCCTTGGATTTTCGCCTGCCCTGAGCGTAGTCGAAGGGAAGGGGAGGGATGAGGTCAGGCGTGGATTGAAACATGGCGGGAAATTCTAACACAGCCCGTGCTTAATGCAGAATGCGTCTTGGCAAGAGACAGATAAACGGGTGTAAGGTGCAGGAGACGGTGATTCAGAGTATGATCGGTGAACCCGTTGCTGAGCCTTGGCTCAGCGACTGCCTATGCATGTATAGAAGGAATGAGTCAGATGTCCGCTGGCAAAATCATGATCATTGACGATGAACTCAGCATGCGCACCTATGTGCAAATGATGCTGGAAGGCCAAGGCTATGACCTGCACTTATTGGCTGGGGGGCAGGAGCTACTGGCTGAATTGGAACATAATAATGTGCCTGACTTGGTGATTCTTGATGTGGTGATGCCCGGCATAGACGGCTTTGAAACCTGTCGGCGGGTCAAGCGCAATCCCCGTTGGCAGCATATTCCCATCATCATGGTGACGGTGCTGGACGCAAAAGAAGCTTTGGTGAAGGGCACGGAAGCGGGAGCCGATGACTTTTTACAAAAACCCGTCAACAAGCACGAATTGCAAGCGCGGGTGCGTTCCATGTTACGCATCAAGCATCAATATGATGAATTAGAACGGATTTTGCATTTACGCGAAGAATTGTCGAACATGGTGATCCACGACATGTCCAGCCCGATCACCATGGTGCAATTACACACCGCCTTGCTGGAAGAACAAATCACCGACCCGCAACAACGCGAACATCTGGAAATGATTCAGATGGCGGCTGACCGCCTCGATTCTTTTGTCAACGACATGCTGATGATGGCGAAGCTCGAACAGAGCAAATTGCGCTTGAACACCGCTGAAGTAGACATTAACGAATTGGTGCAGAGTACCTGTAAGCATTTTGGCATCATGGCTAAATCCAAGGGTATCAGCTTGCACTTGGAACTGCTGCCCAGGCCGTTCAGCCTGACTTTGGACAGCAACCTCTTCAGCCGTGTGATCGGCAATCTCCTGACCAATGCCTTGCAATACTCGCCGCAAGACAGCCGTGTGGTGTTGCGCTTAGAAACTTTTAGCAAACCCGGCGACGCCCAGCCTCATTTACGCATCCTGGTCACGGACGAGGGCATCGGTATCGCGGAAGCCGACCGCCAGCGGGTATTCAATAAATATGAAGTAGTTGCCCTTAAAAAACAAGGAGTTAAACAAATTGGGCTGGGTTTGAGTTTTTGCAAAATGGTGGTAGACGCACACGCTGGCAAAATCTACGTGCAGGGCAATCAGCCACAAGGCTCCCGTTTTATCGTGGAGCTTTAACTGCTGCCGCTTGCCGTTGTTGTCGTAGTGCTGCCGCCGCTTCGCGCCCTTGTGTGTAGCCATGCCAGTAGGTGTCACTGGCGGCCAGCGGGTAAAGCCCCTGATAACGGTCAAGTGCCGCACCGCCGCGCCGATTTTCTCGCCCATCTGCGTAGCCTGCTTGATACAAAGCGTCACGTTCCAGTTCCGGCAATTGTTCAGCAATATTGCTGAAACTATAAGTGTCTAGTGCTTGTTGCGCGTTCATTGCGGTTCTCCTTCGCCAACTGGGCAGAATCAGCCAATTTTCCTAAAAAAGGTCTCCAACTCAGTCTTTGCAAAAAGTTGTCCAATCATGCTGTCATCCCGGTCTCGGCCCAGCATCGCTGGTATCACCAGCGGATGCCTACACAGACACCAAGTCTAGTTCGTAACCACTTGTAACGCAAAATTAGTTGCAGAATGCAAAGCAATCGCAAAGTGGTAACTAAATCCAGGCTGACCTAGAATACCAGCCGATTGTCCCTTGAGTTGACCGGTGCTTGGTGCAGGCCAAGCGTATCACTTCGCCAGATGATGAATGATTATGGAACAATGTCACGCTTACTGTAGTGCCAGAAAATATGATTTTTCTAGTTTGTGTGAATTTCTGGAGAAAAAGTATAAAACCGTCACTTTCAAAAATGTGCTGCATGTGAAACGCAAAATGGGTGAAGCTTTCGTGTTTCATTACGGCGTGGTGGTGATGTGGGGCCTGGGTTATGACGACAGCAAACACCTATTATCAGAATTACAACACTTTGAAATAGGTAAACTGGATAATCTGATTGAAGATGAATTCAGTTATTCGACTGAACAGTCAGAACTCAGAATTCATGAGGATCACATCCGGCTGACCGATAATCCAGACTGTGCGCTACAAAAGTTAGCCTTGTCGCATGGTATTGCACAATCGGTTAAACTGGCTGAGTTTGAAGAATATGCGTTGCGCACGATTGAAAATAATCGTAGTATTCCAGAAACTTTAGCGCAAACCGGCAGTACCCACTTATCGCGCCGAGAAATTGCCAAAAAACGCGGTACCTTGTATCTTTCCCAAAGCGACATCAATTTAGATTCCGATTTGTTAGACACCCCAGAGTTTTTTTGGGAATATCCTGAATTAGAACCTATTTATCGACTCAGTGCGCATTATCTGGAAATCAGTCAACGCTTGGCTGTGCTGAATACACGCCTAACTGTGATTCATGACCTCTTTACCATGCTGGCAGATGAACGTAATCATCAACATTCTGCGGTATTAGAATGGATTATTATTTGGCTCATTGCGATAGAAATAGGCATGTTTCTAGTGCATGATATTTTCAAATTATTGTGAGTAACCCGTACCTGTCATGTCGTGCTGGTTTAACTCATGAAATAGACCGCAGCGCATACTGGTTACTTCGCCGCTTTGGATTGCCCGTGACCCTGATGTCCTTTTTTAACACCGTGCGCTGGCTTAGGCTGCCCGGTCTTGCGTTGATAGCGGTGCTGCCTGGTGGTGCAGACGCTCTCGAACAGCCAGACCGGTCGCCTTATGGCCTGTTTAATCCACTGGATATGTTGTCGGATCAACTGCTGTTGGTGGTCTTGCCCTTGCTGGGCGTTTTGAGCGTCGGCCTGCTGCTGGTGGTGATGTCTTGGAATCGCCGCTTAAAACAAGAAATCACAGAACGTCTGGCGGTTGAAAAAAGTCTGCGTGACAGCCAGGAATTGCTTTCGACTTCTCAAAAAATTGCCCATATTGGCTCCTGGTCTTGGGAGCGTGGCAATCGCGAGGTTACCGCTTCCGATGAAGCCTGTGAAATCTTCGGGTTGCCATTGGGTCAAATCCGCGACCGTGACTTTTTTGCCCAATTACATCCTGATGATGTGCGCCAAGTTAAACAAAAGTTATGGGCTATTTTGCGGGGTATTCAGGATAACTTATGGATTGAACACCGGATTATGCGCCGCGATGGCAGTGAACGGTATGTAGAAGAATACGGGCGGGTTTATCGCGATGACCAGGGCAAAGTGCTGCGTATTTTGGGAGTGGTTCACGATGTTACGGAGCGCAAACAAGCAGAGCGGGCGCTGTTGAAAGAAAAACACACTTTACAAATGTTGCTGGACAATGCCCCTATTGGCATTTGGTTACAGGATCATCAAGGACAATTACTGTTTGTCAATCATGTGTTTTGTAATGCGGTGGGGATTTCTGAAGAACAATTTTTAGCAGCCTCTCATTATGCGTGCCTTTACCCACCAGAAGTGGCACGCAATTGTATGTTATCTGATGCACAAGCACTTGCCGCCGATGGGCCGCATATTTCTTATGAACGTATCCGCTTTGTCGATGGCAAAGAACATGATTTAGAAATCATTAAAGTACGCCTGAATGATGAACACCATATTACCACTGGTCTCATTGGCTTGAGCGTGGATATCACCGCCCGCAAACAAGCAGAAGATAAACTACAATATAAAGCCTATCACGACGAACTCACTGGTTTACCTAATCGTCACCAATTGTTAAAGCAATTACATCAGGCATTGGCACTGGCCCGCCGTCACAAGCACTATAGCGCTTTATTATTTCTTGACTTAGATAATTTTAAAATTATTAACGATTCTCTAGGGCATCATATTGGGGATTTATTACTGCGCGAATTGGGCCATCGCTTGGCCAACCAAATGCGCGAAGAAGACACCGCCGCCCGTTTAGGTGGCGATGAATTTGTGGTGATATTACAAGAATTAAGCGATTCTAAAGACGCCGCACTTGAACAAGCACAGCGCAGCGCAGAAAAGATTAGAGCCGCCATTTCTATGCCTTATCTACTGGAAGGCCAAGAGCATCATGTGACACCCAGCATTGGGATTGCGATGTTTCCCTTGGAAAATGAAAGCCCAGAAGATGTGCTGAAATATGCGGATGCTGCGATGTATCGTGCCAAAGAAGAAGGCCGTAATACGATTTGCTTCTTTTTACCCAGTATGCAAAAGGCCGCAGAAATGCGCCTCACCACACAAAATGCGCTACGCAACGCGCTGGAACGCGAAGAATTTGAGTTGTATTTTCAACCACAAGTCAATAATAGCGGGCATTTAATTGGGGTTGAAGCCTTGGTGCGTTGGCAACACCCCACTAAAGGACAAATATCACCGGTCAATTTTATTCCTTTAGCAGAAGAAACCGGTTTGATTATTTCAATTGGGAATTGGGTTTTAAAAGCAGCCTGTTTACATTTGCAACATTGGCAACAATTGGGTTTAGGCGACTGTTTTGGGCGCTTGTCGATCAATGTCAGTCCGCGTCAATTTCAACAGGCAGATTTTGCAGTGCAGGTCGAGCAATTACTAAAACAATATCAGCTAGACCCCAATTTGATTGAATTGGAAGTCACCGAACAGATTCTCGTGCAAGATTTTCAAGTGGTACACGAGAAAATAGAGCGTCTGCGCACCCTCGGTGTGAGTTTTGCGATTGATGATTTTGGCACTGGCTATTCTTCACTCAGTTATTTGAAACGTTTGCCTTTGGATCGGATTAAAATTGACAAATCCTTTGTCAACGATATCACCACTAATGTGAATGATGCCGTGATTGTAGAAACCATCATAGAAATGGCTAAACACTTGGGTTTGGAGATTATTGCTGAGGGGGTTGAAACGTTGGCTCAGTTTCAGTTCTTGGAAAATAAAAATTGCTTACATTATCAGGGCTATTTCTTCAGCCCACCGCTGTCCGCCTCGCATTTCATCAAATATATGCGTTTAAATCAGTCTGACGGGCAGGCTTAATCGCACAGGGCCGCCCGGATTTTGCACATCTGGGCGGCCCTGTTTGTTCAGGTATTACGCATGAAATCAGCGGTTTTGAAAAACGAAGCACGCAGTTGCGTTTGTAATTCAGCCGGAATGCCAATGTCTTCCATCGCCTGATACATGCAATCGAGCCAAGCGTCCCGTTCAGCTTCGCCAATCGCAACATGCAAATGGCGCTGGCGCAGGCGGGGATGACCGTACTTATCGGTGTACAGGGGCGGCCCGCCCAACCAGCCGCTGAGAAATTCGACTAAGACTTCGTGGATATGGCTCAAATCGGCGTCGTGCATGGCGCGGATGGTACGGGCTTGCTCCAAGGTATCCATCAGCGTGTAAAAACGTGACACCAGCGCCCGCACTTTGGCTTCGCCACCAATCTGTTCGTACAGGGAAAGTATGGGCAAGTTCATGCGCCAGCCTCCGCATCCACTTGGTAGGGCAACTCACGCAGTTGCAACAACGGCCCGGTCGGGCTGCCAAGGTGAAAATCTGCCGCTGATTCAACCGGTAACACCGCTAGGCACACAGATCCCCCGTCCGGTAGCGCTTGCAGAGCGACCAACTCGCCGCTGCTGTCTGTCGCACCGTGACTGGCACACAGCGCTGTGTCCAACGACAGGGCGGCGGTCTCTGCGAAATAGCCTAGAAACAACCGGCGTTTCACTTGGCCCAGGTATTGGGTGCGGGCGACGATTTCCTGACCGGTATAACAGCCTTTTTTGAAGTTCACTGCGCCCAATTGCGGCAAATTCAACATCTGCGGAATAAAAGCTTCAGCACGGCTGCGACCAATCTGTGGCCGTCCCGCCAGCACCTCCAGCAGTTGCCAACTTGCCGCCGTACCAGGGATGACGTCCGCCTGGATCAGGGTGTTCCAGCAGTGTTGTTGAGTGGCAACGGGGGCTAACAGTAAAAACTGCGCGGGCTGGGCCGCAACCTGTATCACCGTCAATTCGCCCTGAGTCACGCTCTGGTGGGCTTCAGCGGGCACCGCGTCAACACCACAAGTTGCCAGCAAAGCGGCGGCGTCTGCACCGCTCAGTCCGCTACAAATCAGTTCCTCAGCGTGGCGTAATTGCACCTTGGCACGCAACACGTACAGGCGCAAGCGTTTCAGCGTACTGTCCAGACTGTCGGTGGGTAACAGCAGGTAATAAGCCGTCCCACGCTGACACACGCGAAAATTCACCAGCACTCGGCCTTTGGGCGTACACCAAGCACTTAACTGGCTGTGGCTTGGATTCACTTGGCGCATGTCGTTGGTAAACTGGCCTTGTAAAAAAACAGCCGCTTCTTCGCCACTGACTTCAATCACGCCATAAGTGTCTGACAGATCGCTGAGGTAATGCCCTTGCAATTGCCAAGGCGGCATTGCATCGGGCTTGCTCAATCGCAGTTGTTGACCGGTTTTATCAAAACGGGTTTCAAGACTTTGTAAATAGCTTAACCACTGGCTTGTCATGATGTTTTTATTCCCTACTCAAACCTATTGAACGGTTAAATCAGCGCCTGTTATCGCCGCTGTTCTTTAACCACGACCTACAATCTGCGCTCTATCATGGGGGCAAATTTTGAACCCTGCAAGATAAGGGAGTTATGCGTAGATACAATCGGTAATAATTGTGCTAACAGCCAAAATATGTGCTATACCACTGGAGCCTTAGCTCCTCGTATTGATTACTCAAATACCGATATGGCCCCGATTCGCATCCACTTACGCCCTTCTCGCTGGTTGTTCGGTTTTCTGATCGGCAGTCACGGCGGGGCGTTGTGGTTATTGCCCTTGACCAATCTGTCCTGGGTTTGGCAACTGAGTCTGGGCTTGCTGGTGATGCTCAGTGCCTACCAATCCCTGCGTTACCATGTGGATTTCACGGGACGGCGCATCACCCGCAGTCTAACCGTATTAAGCGATGCGGTGCTGATTGATGAAACCCAGTTTGCTGAATTAGCAGCCGGTGGTTTTGCGCACCCCTATTTGGTGATGCTTTGCCTACAATGGCCCGATCAACACCGTGAAACCCTGATTTTATTACCCGATACGGTTGATGCCGACAGCTTTCGCCAATTACGCCTGCGTCTGCGCCACCCATTTCGTCCTTGATTTCTGACCAAGAAGGCAGCCGATAAATGCGCATTCCGATTGATGAATTGGCCCCAGACACCCTGTATCGAGTGGTGGAACATGTGGTGTTGCGCGAAGGCAGCGATTACGGGGCAGAAGAATACAGCTTGGCGGATAAAGTCGAGCAGGTGCTGGCGCAATTACGCCAAGGCACGGCGGTACTGGTCAGTGATGGCGAGGACACGCTTAATATTCTCCCCCTCCAACAATGGCGCGGCCTGCGCCAACCTTAGTTTTTTAATCATCAGAAATAAAGACGCAGAGGACGCAAAGACCAAAACTTCCAAGACCTTCCAGGTTTTCAAAACCTGGAAGGTCTTTACCGTCGTTTCCCTCGTGCCAGCGTTCAAGGTGTTTTTTGTTTAAGATTGAGGTTGACAACAGAGTATCTACCCGACTGGTTCAGGGGATGTAGGGGCAAAAAATTTTTTGCCCCTACATGATGGTGGATGGCGCTCCGCGCCCTGTTACGCGCAGAGCGCGGAACTGCTCAGCGGCGTAGAATGCTCGCACGAGAACGGACCATCAGCGAGATCGCCGACCACCTCGGCTTCAGCAGCGGCCCGAATTTCTCCACACTATTCAAAGATCGCTTCCAGATCACGCCCCGCCAATACCGGACTTCTTCCGGCTCTGAAATCTAGCCGCGCCCGAAAATATCCACGCATTTAAACAAAATAGCCACGCATTTAAACCTATTTTTCCCCGTCTATTGTTACGCTATCCCCTAGTTTGAAAATAGACAAGCAACTGCTTGTAACCCGTAACCCGTAAGGCGGATAAGGTGCATCTTTCTTGCGCTGAGCATAGTCGAAGTGTTGCACCGCCATCCGCCATTTTGGAGCTTCCAAATGTCGCATGAGGCTGTCGCTGATGCGACCTACGCGGGCTAGATGAATAGCATCCTTTATAGGATATTTTTATCAACCTTAACTTGACATTAACCAATCGAGAATTGACATGAAATCATCAATCGCCACTCATGGCATGAAAACCTTGACGCACGCATCAAGTGCTTTAACTTTAGGCTTATTATTAGCAGGTCAAGCCGCTTTTGCTGCTCCTTTTAGTTATGAGTTTACTAGCACAATCGCTGACCGCCATGGAGAGCGAAGCGAAGGCGGTTAGTCCCCGATAGCCAATGCCCGACCGTAGAGCCGTAGGTTGAAGCGAGAGC
>Ga0209575_10000561_pt1 | contig 21740 bp, 19 predicted proteins | sample Medcelwee11metaG_FD_187172 | JGI IMG/M metagenome (GOLD analysis project Ga0209575, IMG submission 187172) | Freshwater pond sediment microbial communities from the University of Edinburgh, under environmental carbon perturbations - Medium... | ecosystem: Environmental > Aquatic > Freshwater >...
TGAAAATGTATAAAAAATACAAGAACCTTTAAAACAATACCTTTCTAAGGAATTTTTATGGCGGAGTGATTGATCTTGTTGGAAACTTCAATGTGGGCGTTTACTTCATAGCCGGTTTTGCTTTTGATGTAGCCCTGAAACTCTGTGCTGTATTTACCCAAGTCGTGCCAGAGACCGGCGATTTGTGCCCAGTCGCTGCTTTGAAAGGCTTGTGCATAGCCTGCGGCCAGTTGTGCGGCGTCACGTAAATGGTCGTCTAGCCAGTGTTCGGTGGGTTTGTTGTTGGCGTCAAAACGGACGTGGGCAATCGGGGATGAATCGGACATGGGATTCCCTGGGGTTGTGGGTGAGCCTCTTGGTGTGCCGCGCCAAAGTGCGCCACATGGGCGCACTGGCGGGAGCGTGGCACGGTTGGAATCAGGCGACGAACGATTAATTCGGCACGCTGTCACAACCTAAGATACCCGAAACCCCGTTTTATTTCACCTACTTGTCAATTCGTGCCCTCCATCATGACTTGCCACCAGTGGCTGACTTGCGCCCGCTCTGCGCTGAATGCCTCAGGGGGCACCAGGGCTGGGAGATTTTGTAAACCCAGGCGGTGAATTTCACGGCGATAGCAGCGGTAGGCGTGGCTGAGTGCGGTGCAGGTGGCGGTGTCGATGAGCTGAGCATTCTCAAAGCGGCGCAGCATGGGCAATAAGCCGGTGGTGGTGAGCAGGTCGGGGTGGTCGGCGGCCCAGCGTAACACGCCGTATTGGACGATGAATTCGATGTCGGTGACGCCGCCCACGCCTTGTTTTAAGTCAAAGCGTTCTGCGTTGCTTTTGTCGAGGTTATCGCGCATTTTGCGGCGCATCTCGCTGACTTCTTGCCGGAGTGCTTGGGGATCGCGGACGCGGCTGAGCAGCTCGCAGCGATAGGCTTCAAAACGTTGCATACAGCTTGGGTCGCCAGCCACGGCGCGGGCGCGTACCAGGGCTTGGTGTTCCCAAGTCCAGGCGTCTTCGCATTGGTAGCGGTAGAAGGCATCGAGGCTGCTGACCAGTAGGCCGGATTTGCCGCCGGGGCGCAGGCGTTGATCGACTTCGTAGAGATCACCAGCGGCGGTTTGGGTAGTCAGCAGGTGAATGAGGCGAGTCAATAAGCGGGCAAAAAACACGTTGTTTTCTATGGATTTAGCGCCATCCGTGGCCTGAAAACCGCCTCGGCTGTTGTGTAGAAACACCAGGTCTAAATCAGAGCTGTGGCTCATTTCGATAGCGCCGACTTTGCCATAGGCGACCACGCAAAAACCGGCAGGGCGCAGGCTGCTGGGGTCGGCGTCGTCTTCGCGATAATGCGGTGTGCCGTATTTTTCGACTTGTTGCGCCCAGGCCATCGCCAGGGTTTGGCGAATCAGGGCGCAGGCGATGGCGGTGAGGTAGTCGCTGACCACTTCGACGGTTAATTGCTGGTCGAGTTCGGCGGCGGCGACATGGATGACTTGGGCGCGTTTGAAATGGCGCAGGGCGTCCATTTGCATTTCCAGGTCGTCTTGCGGCACATGGGCGAGTTGGGCGTGGAGGGCGCTGTCGATGGCTTCGGGGTCGAGGATGTCGTAAAGACGCCGTTTGTCGAGGAGTTCGTCGAGCAGCAGCGGATAATGGGTGAGTTGTTCGGCAATCCAGGCGCTGCTGGCGCACAGTGTCACCAGGTGATGTAGCGCGGCGGGGTGTTCAATCAGTAGCGACAAGTAGACGCTGCGCCGGGCCACGGCTTCGATGAGACCGAGGATGCGTTCCAAGGTGGTGTTTTGATCGGCGCAACTGACGATTTCTTGTAATAACAGCGGTAACAGGGTGTCTAGCCGATCTTGACCTTGGCGGCTGCGGTGGCGCAGCGCGGGGGCGTTTTGTAAGGCGCACAGTTGTTGCCAAAGGCGGGCGGGATCACGAAAACCAAGGTGGTTGAGGGTGTCTAGGGCGTGGCTGCGGTGGTCGTCGTTGCCGCTGCTTTCGTTCAGACCAGTCCAGAGCAATTTGAGGGTGTCCAGAACAGGGGAATGGACGGTGTTGGCATCACCACCGCTCTGTCCGCCTGCGATCACTTCTTGGAAATGTTGTTGGACACAGGCTTGTTGTTGATGCAGGGCGCTTAAAAAACTGTCCCAGTCGGCAAAACCCAGGCTGTACGCAATGCGCTGACGATTGAGCGGATCGACCGGCAGCACTTGGGTTTGGCGGTCGTCGATGGCTTGTAGGCGGTGTTCGGTGCGGCGCAGGAAATGATAGGCGGTGCGTAATTGCTCGGTGACGGCGTGGGGTAAATGTTGATAATCCGCCAGGCGTGTCAAGGTGGTCAACAGGTGACGGGTTTGTAAGGCGGGTTGGCGTCCGCCGCGCAGCATTTGAAAGGCTTGGCAAATAAATTCGATTTCGCGAATGCCGCCTTGGCCCAGTTTGATGTTGTGTTCTCCGGCACGGCGACGCACTTCTTGGTCGATTTGCGCTTTGAGATCGCGCAGTGATTCAAACGCGCCAAAATCGAGATAACGGCGATAGACAAAGGGGCGCAACAGTTTGAATAAACGGGCTTCGTCAGCGGGCGTGCCGGTGATCAAGCGGGCTTTGATCAGGGCGTAGCGTTCCCATTCGCGGGCGTGGCTTTGGTAGTAGTCTTCCAGGGCGCTGAAGTGCATTGCCAGCGGGCCGCTGTCACCAAACGGACGCAGCCGCATATCAACGCGAAACACGAAGCCGTCGGCGGTGGGGGTATTCAGCACCTGAATCAGCTTTTGGCCCAGACGCACGAAAAATTCTTGATTAGTCAGCACCCGCTTGCCGTGTCGCGTTTCTCCGGCTTCCGGGTAAGTAAAAATCAGATCGATATCCGAGGAAAAATTCAGCTCGCGTCCGCCCAATTTGCCCATCGCAATCACCAATAAGGGCTGGGCCTGGCCCTGACTGTCACAGGGAGTACCATAACGCTGACAGAGTTCTGGATAGAGCCGAGTGAGGGTGTGATTGACCAGGGTAATAGCTAGGTTTGAAATATCCTGTAACGATTCGGCTAAATCAGCCCAACCGGCCAGATCGCGCCAGATGAGGCGCACCATTTCGCGGTTACGCAGCAGACGCAACGCACGCATCAGTGCGGCTTCATCGAGTTGCGCAGGCCAAGCGGCCAGCCGTGTTTGCACTGGGCTGGCGTCTGGATACACCCGGCCTAAGTCGCCACTTGCCAGTAATTCAGCCAATTGGGCGGGTTGCTGCTGGCAATATTTCGTCACAAACTGACTACAGGCCCACACCTTGGGCAAGCTGGCGCATAAGGCGGGCTGCGCCAGCAGTTCGCTGAGTGTTGCTGCCAAGGCCGGTTCGACATGAGCCAGCATGGTTTGAAAACTCAGCCAGTGTTGTTGAAATTCGTGGGCAAGCAGTGGGGGTAAATCGTGCGGGGGTGGTGCTGGGTTCATCGGTATACCTGGGTGGCTAACAGTTGGCACTATTATCGCTATAAGGAAGCAAGCCACAGTCGCCATCCTACCTGGTGACTGCGGTTAGGCTCTTGAGGGTGATTGGGCGCATCCTCAGGGGCCGTTTTTGTTTTAAAGGCTGGCGTTTAGAATTTTTCGGATAGAATCCGCAAATTCTAGATTTTGGCACAGCAAATGCTCTTTATTAATCGTCGCGATAAGCCACTCCTACCTGGTCTTATCGAGGCAGGTATCGTGGGTGTTTGGGCGCATTCACGATACCAATTTTGAAAAATGCAGTGCCTTTCAGTGTTGTGATGACCTGTTTTAGCTGCGCTGCATTTTTCTTTCTTTTTTTATTCTTTCGTCACCCGCAACAGTTCTTCCAGGGCCGTGTCGCCCGCCAAAACTCGCCGTATTCCATCTTGTTGTATGCTCAACGCTTGTTGGTGCGCATAATGTTCCATTTTGTGCTGTCCCACGCCGTCATGAATCATCGCCCGTAATTGGCTGTCGATGTCTACCAGCTCGTAAATCCCAGTTCTGCCGCGATAACCCAGGTGTTTGCAGTGGTCGCAACCAGCGGCTGCGTACAGCGTCGGTGGCTGAGCCGGATCGTGACCCAGGGCTTGGCACTCGCTGACACTGGCGGTGTAGGGAGTTTTGCAGTGTGGACAAAGTAAACGCACCAAGCGTTGTGACATCACCGCAATCAAGCTGGAAGACAGCAAAAATGGCTCAATGCCCATGTCACGCAGGCGGGTGACTGCGCCTATCGCGGTGTTGGTATGTAGCGTCGAAAACACCAGATGTCCGGTCAAACTGGCTTGTACCGCGATTTGTGCGGTTTCGAGATCGCGGATTTCACCGACCATCACCACATCGGGGTCTTGCCGTAAAATCGCCCGCAAGCCGCGTGCGAAGCTCATGTCTACTTTGTTGTTGACTTGGGTCTGGCTGATGCCGTCGAGATAATATTCGATGGGGTCTTCCACCGTCATGATGTTGCTGGCCCGATCATTGAGTCGGTTGAGCATGGCGTAGAGGGTGGTGGTTTTGCCAGAACCGGTGGGGCCGGTGACTAATAAAATCCCGTGGGGTTTGCTGATTTGCGCGGCGATGCGTTGCAAATTGTCGGGGGCCATGCCGAGGTGTTCTAAGGTCAAACGCCCGGCCTGTTTGTCGAGTAAACGCAGCACCACCCGCTCACCTTGGCCGCAAGGCATAGTGGACACGCGCACATCCACCGCTCGCCCGGCGATTTTTAGGGAAATCCGGCCATCTTGGGGTAGACGTTTTTCTGCAATATCAAGCCTTGCCATCACCTTGATCCGCGAAGCCAGCAAGGGCGCTAACACCCGTTTGGGGGTCAGCACTTCGCGTAGCACGCCATCGACGCGAAAGCGCACCACCAGGCGGTTTTCGTAGGGTTCGATATGAATGTCTGAGGCATTTTCTTTGATCGCTTCCGACAGCAAGGCATTGATCAGCCGAATAATCGGCGCGTCGTCGTCGCTTTCCAGCAAGTCTTCTGGCTCTGAAGACAGTTGCTGGGCGACTTGAAACAAGTCGAGATCATCACCGATGCCTTCCATCATCTGCATAGATTGATTGGTCTGTGCGGCGTACTGGGCGGTGAGGCGGGCTTCAAACTGTGCCGGGTCGATCATTTCCAGATTCAACGGCACCCCAAGATAGCGGCGCACTTCGACCAATGCTTGACAGGCTGTGTCGGGGCGATGACAAAGCGCAGCGGCTTGTTCGTCGATACTGAGCAACAAAATGCCGTGACGGCGCGCAAAGGCGAAGGGCAAATTGGCACGGGCCAGCGCAGCGGGCTGGTTTGCCGGTTCTGGGTCAGTGCGTAAAGACAGGGCTTGGGGTTGAACGAGTGCGGGCATGGGTTTATTGGTAGGGGATCAGGGGTTTTGGTTTGGGAAACTTCAAACCTTCGACCGGTACGCCTTGAAAGGCGGGATGGTAAGCGGCGGGACGGTGCAAATAATAGCCTTGCACATAATCCACGCCAAAGGTTTTCAGCAGATTGAGTGTGATTTCATCTTCGACAAATTCGGCAATGGTTTCTTTACCCATACTGCGGGCCACATCGACAATGGCTTTGACAAAAATCTGGTTGTCGCGATCCTGAGCCAGATTACGGATGAATAAACCATCAATTTTCAAAATACTGACATTGAGATGTTTGAGATAAGCAAAGGAAGAAAAACCGACGCCAAAATCATCCAGACATAATTGGCAACCAGTGCGGACTAAGACATCAATAAAATTTTGGGCATCGTGTAAATCAGTGACAGCGCTGGTTTCTGTGAGTTCTATCAATAAACGCTTGGGATCAACGCCGTGGTTTTCTAATTCCCGGCTGATAAAATAAGGCAATCCTGGGTCTTCCATAGAGCGCCCGGACACATTGACCGCCAGCGGTGGAATGCGTTCTGAACGCGCCAGCAAAGTGATGGCGGCTGAAATCACGAAGCGATCAATGTCTAAAATCAGGCCGGTTTTTTCGGCCAAGGGAATAAAGCGATCAGGCATCATGAGCATTTCTGGATTAGAAAAGTCCTGCATCCGAATTAATACTTCTAAATGGGCCAGACTGCGATCATCCGTGCGATAAATACCTTGAAAGAACAGTTTCAGTAAATTATTTTCCATAGCATGTTCAATTCGCTTGCTCCAGGAAAAATTCTCCACCATTTTGGCAGAACTGTCTCGGCTCACGCTGTACAAACGCCAGGTGTTTTTACCCGCACTTTTGGCCTGATACATTGCAGCATCGGCGTGGGCCAGCAACGATTCGGCATCATCAGCGTGTTGTGGATAGAGGGCAATCCCGACACTGGCGGTCAAGCGCAGGGTTTTACCTTGGATTTGAAAGGGCACATGACTCAAGGTGTGCAGTATCCGTTCAGCCAGGGTAGTCACGGACTCTGAATCCGTATCCAGCACTAACAGGGCAAATTCATCGCCGCCAATCCGGGCAAAGATTTCTTCGGTACGAATGGCATGGCTGAGTTCATTGGCACAGCGAATCAGGATTTGATCACCGAAGTTATGGCCGTACCTGTCATTGAGATATTTAAAATCATCTAAGTCGAGAAAGATTAAAGCGTGTTGACCCGTTTGATAACTGCTGTGCGCGGTGATATTGACCAATTCAGTTTGTAAGAGTCGCCGGTTATAAAGTCCAGTGAGTGAATCATGATTAGCCAAGTATTCCAACTGACTGAGCGCATGTTGATTATCTTTGCGGGATTTTTGGAGTTCATGCAAACGCTGCCGTAATTCCTGTTCAATGCGCAGGCGACGCTGATTTTCTTGTTGTAATGCCTGTTCTGCCTCAGTTTGCTGTTGATCGCGCAGGCGCAAGGTCGTGGTCATGGTGTTGATGCCCTGTTGTAAGCGCCCGATTTCATCTGGTAATTCCATGTCGAGAATCTGCGCCGTTAAATCCCCCGCCGTCACGGCGTGGACACACACTAAAGTGGCATCAATACGTCGGGCTAAACGGCGATTTAAATGCACCATCAGCAATAACCACAGGCTGAAAATACCCAGGGAGGGCAAGCCGACAGCCCCCAAATAATGCGCCCAAGCCAGGCTAAAGCCCTGTACTGGTTGTGCCAAAGCCACGCCCCAGTCACCACCAGCCAGGCGGGCGTACAAGCCTCGGTAAGCTTGTTGCTGGGACACATACGCAAATTCTTTGTGGATGTCTTGATCCAGGTCTTTAAGCACGGCCAATGCGGGAAAAGTGGCCTGCTCAATCCCGACTTGCATAAGCAAACTGGCTTGACGATTGGCCTCAATGTGTAACAGGAACAGGTGTGCCTCAGCGTTTAATTGTCGTTGCAGCAACTGCCGGACAGCGGCTTGCTGAGCCGAGTCCCAAACCAGGGCGGGTTGGTTAGCTTGCCAACTCGTCAGATGACTGACCAACTGATTGAGTTCTAAGGAAAGTAACTGTCGTTGCGACTGTTCGTCGTGATTGTGCATGAACAGCGCACCCAGCGACATCATTGAGAAGCTGGCTGCGAGCAAAGTCACCAAGGCCAGGAGATCAAGTTTGGTGAGTAGCTTCATCTGATTCCTTGCTGGTCTGAAACCGCCCCTGTTGGGGGATTTTCAACTTTTGACAACGAGACGCGAGTGTCGTTATCCTTCACAGTTACCTGCCTGGTACACGGGGCAGCTCCGCCAGCGGGTGCCACTCGACGGATAGCGGTCGGGTATGGATTGAAACGTGCTAGGCTTGCGCGTGCGGGATAGCTGCTGGCGAAACCTGTGAAAACAGGGGTTCTGAATGCCAGACGGCGCGTATTTTTTGGGTAGCTCACTATAGCATAAACAAGCGTCTATGCGGTTTGCCTACAGGGAACACTTTGGAGGTTTTATTCATGTTGAAGCGGTCATCTATGCGCCTGTTGGCGTTAGTTATCAGTGGTGTAGCGATGTTGCCAGCTTTAGCTGCTGACGAGCTGTTTCTTGAGGGGATTAGTATTTTAGGTAAGCAGCGTAGCGCCTTGCTGTCGCTGAATGGCAAACAGGTGTCGGTACAGCCGGGCGAAGAAGTCGGTGAGTGGCAGGTCGTGAAAATCGAGGCACGGGCGATTTTTCTCAAATCGACTAAAGACCCACAGGCTACCGAATTAGAACTGGCGTTGCACAGCCGTCTGGGTGAAACGCCGCCTGCTGTCGCTGTCGAGAATCCGCCTGCGGTGCCTGCCGCTGAGGTGCCTGTACCCACCAGCGCCGCCTCGCCGCCTGGCACGCCCAGAGATCCCATGCCACCAGAACAAGCGGCTCCGATCACCCAGACCGCGCCTATCTTCCAGCCACGCATGATTAAAGACGAGGACATCCCGCCAGGACATCGCCGCGTGCGCACCCCCTTTGGCGATGTGCTAGTGAAAGAGCCAGCGGCGCAGTAACCAAGCAAGTAACAGCCAAATAGTATTAACCACAGACAAATGCTGATTAAATCGGCGCTTGTCTGTGTGCCTGCGGATTAAAAGATTTTTATTCAGGTACTTATCTCCACAGTCCCACGGGTTTCAGCGTATAATTCCCCTCCTCATGTTGCACAGGGCAGCTTGAACGCGCTACGGCGTCGTAGAACGCAGGTGATTCGATGACTATTCAAGAAGTGATGCTGGGTATGGGACAACAAGCGCGGCTTGCCTCCAGGGCATTAGCGCGGGCCACCACAGCGACCAAAAATCAGGCTTTAAACACGATAGCCCAGCTATTTTTGCAAGAACAAGCAGTATTACAGCAAGCCAACGCCTTGGATTTAGCAACCGGTCGTGCCAAGGGCTTAGACGACGCGCTGCTGGATCGCTTAACCCTCACCCCAGCACGGATTGAGGCGATGGCAGCGGGCTTGCGCCAAGTCGCCAGTTTGCCGGATATCGTCGGTGAAATCACTGACTTGCGCGCCCAACCCAGCGGCATTCGGGTGGGTAAAATGCGCGTGCCCTTGGGCGTCATCGGCATCATTTACGAATCGCGCCCCAATGTCACCGCCGATGCAGCGGCGCTGTGCTTGAAAGCCGGGAACGCGGTGATTTTGCGCGGCGGTTCTGAAGCGATCCACTCGAATCTGGCGATTGTGCGTTGCATCCATCAAGGCTTAAGCGCGGCGGGTTTGCCCGCCTCAGCGGTGCAATTGGTGGAAACCACGGATCGGGCAGCGGTGGGTGAATTGCTGCGAATGCAGGCGTTCGTGGATGTGATTGTGCCGCGTGGTGGTAAGAGCTTAATCGAGCGGGTGACGCAAGAATCACAGATTCCCGTGATTAAACACCTGGATGGAATTTGTCATGTGTATATCGACGCCAAGGCCGATCTGGACAAGGCGATTCGCGTGGCTTACAACGCGAAAACCCAGCGCTATGGCACTTGTAACACGATGGAAACCTTGTTAGTGGCCGCCGCCATCGCGCCGACTGTGTTGCCGCCGTTAGCCGCCTTGTATCAAGCAGCCGGGGTGGAATTGCGCGGTTGTCCGACTACTTGTGAACTGCTCAGCGAGGCGATTCCAGCCAACGAGCTGGACTGGGCCACCGAATATCTGGCACCGATTTTGTCGATTCGGGTAGTGGCCGATTTGGACGCCGCCTTGGATCATATTCAGCGTTACAGCTCGCAACACACCGATGCCATTATCACCGAGGATTGGAGCCTGGCGCAGCGCTTCTTGAACGAGGTGGACTCCAGTTCGGTGATGGTCAACGCCTCGACCCGCTTTGCCGATGGGTTTGAATACGGTTTGGGCGCAGAAATCGGCATCAGCACCGATAAACTCCACGCCCGAGGCCCGGTCGGGCTGGAAGGCTTAACTTCACAGAAATACATCGTGCTGGGAGACGGGCATATTCGCCAGTAGGCGAACTGTCCTCACTGGGATGATCGGCGTTTTAGGCGGTACCTTCGATCCCGTGCATCACGGGCATTTGCGCTTGGCACTGGAAATTCACGAGCGTCTGGGCTTGCAGGAAGTGCGCTTGATGTTAGCCGCCCGTCCACCGCATCGCGCCGCGCCAACGGTGTCACCAGACTTGCGTTTAGCCATGTTACAGGCGGCGGTGGCGGGGGTGCCGGGTTTACGAGTCGATGACCGGGAGTTGCGCCGCCCCGGCCCTTCTTATATGGTGGACACCTTACAAAGCCTACGCGATGAAGAGTTAGGGACACAGCAGCCCTTGTGCTTGTTGTTGGGCATGGATGCCTTTTTGGGCTTGTCGCGCTGGCACCGCTGGGAACGCTTGATCGAGTTGGCACATCTGGTGGTGGTGCAACGGCTGCAACCTGACTTGTCGATGACAGACACGATGCAGCAGTTTTTACAAACCCACCGAGTTGATACAGTCCAGCGTTTACGCGACCGGCCTGCGGGTGCGGTGTGGATACAGCCCATTCCCACGCTGATGATTTCTGCCACCGAGATTCGCCACCAACTGGCTCAGGGCGCTCACCCACATTATTTATTACCGCCAGCGGTGCTGGCGATGATTCAAGACCATCAGCTCTATCGGCCCATCGTGACCTGACAGAGCCTATTCTTGCCCGCAACCGGGCTTTATTTGGAGTACAGTCACTTTGACTATGAATGCAGAACAGTTGTCGCACCTCGTGGTGCAGGCCATGACCGATCTAAAAGCCCAAGACGTTCGGGTGCTGGATGTGCGGAGTATGAGCGGCGTGACCGATTTTATGGTGATCGCCAGCGGCACTTCCAACCGCCAAGTGGCGGCGATAGCCAATAACGTGGTGGATGAAGTCAAGGCACGCGGCCTGCGCCCGCTGGGGATGGAAGGACAGAGCTTCGGGGAATGGGTACTCGTCGATCTCGGCGATGTGGTGGCGCATGTGATGCAACCACAGGTACGGGCGTTTTACCAGTTAGAAAAGCTCTGGAGCGAAGTGGATCGCGAAGCGGCTTTACAGAGGAACTAAACCCTCAACAGGAATTGCCTATCATGCGCATATTGGGATTTGTTTTTGTGATTTTACTGGCTGCGGCCTTTATGTGGCCCTATGTGGTGGTTTATCGTCTGGGCACTGCGCTCAGCAACCAAGATCAAGCAACCTTACAAAGTTTGGTCGATTTAGAAGCGATACGCGCCCGCTATAAAGCCGATTTCAGCGCCCAAGCGCTGGGGCTACAGTCACCACGCCATCCGCCCGGTGATCCAATGGAAGTATTGGCGAATATGTTAAATACCGGTGCCCAAGGCTTGAGCGACTTAGCGGTGAATAATCTGATCACCCTCGACTGGGTACGCGAAACACTCAAACCACGCACCGCCGCCAACGCAGCCCAAGACCCTTATCCCTCGTTATTGCTGAATCTGTCTTTTGGTTTTTACGAGTCACCGACCCGCTTTTTAGTGCGTATCGGTGAGCTGGGCGCATCCCCGGTGCATTTTTATCTCACCTTACAGGACTGGCAATGGCGCTTAACAGCGGTTTACCCCTGAGCGACAGCTACTGTACACACCTGGTCATAATGCTGGTATTCTGCATCTAGTGCGTTACGGCGCAAAAAGACGCGCCTAACGCACCCTACCTACCTGGCTGCGCCGTTTATTTGACTTAAATTTATCATCCAAGAAGGATAAAGAAATGACAATAGATACCAGTAAGCATTTCCATATTTTAACCTTGAAAGAAATTGCATCATGGCAGATTTCTACTATTGGAAATAACAGTGAAATTGAGGCTAGGATACCATCATTACAACGTGGAGCGGTGTGGGAGCCTCAACAAATTGAAATGCTTTGGGATTCAATATTAAGAGGATTCCCTATTGGCTCAATCGTTATTTCAAAAAAAATAGAAACACAAAAAGATAAAAAGCCAATTACATCAGCTAAGCAAATTAATGAAGAAACAACCCATCATATTTTAGATGGGCAACAGCGTTGCAATGCTATTGCTTGGGGTTTTGTTGATCCATGGGACGAGTCTTTTAGTGATGACATAGTATTGTGGCTTGATGTTAAGCCAGAAAAAAGGCTTAAAGGAAGTAGTCGTAAATACTTATTCCGCGTCACAACAAAAGCACATCCTTGGGGATTTAAACATGACGATAATTCCAGCTATTTATCAACGGGAGAAATTCATAAAGCAATGGATGAAATAGAAAAATTTCATGAAGCAATCAAGAAAGAATCATATTTTTATAAATTGATTACTGAAAATGATTTTATAAAAAAACCTACACCCAGATTGGCTTTTCCATATGATGCAGGATTTCCCATTCCTGTATCGCTTTTGATAAAGTGTAAGAATGAAAAATTAAATTTTGATGAATTTATTAAAAAACCAATAATTAAAGTTATTAAAGAGGTAGTAAAAAGTGGAAATTCAGATAATAAAGAGGCAGCAGAAAGTGGGATTTCAAATGATGAATTTGAAGGCATAATGAGTGCTTTTTCTATGATTGAGAAAACACACCTAGTTGCATTACAAGTTCCAAGTGGAATTGAAAAAGAAATTGATGATATTGAGCAGATATTTCAACGTTTAAATAGACAAGGAACAGCATTAGATAATGAGGAACTTGCATATTCTATAATTAAGGCATATTGGGCTGACGTTGAAAATATCATAAGTTCTTTGCCAGATCATTTACGTCATTCTACCGAAGCTCGCTTAGTAAGTTTAGGTGTGCGCGTTGCACTAACTGAAGAAAATGCCACCAAAATATCTGTGGAACAAGATTCAAAGCAAATAAGAAATATATTTAAAGATAATGATCATACAAAACAAGAAAAAATTGAAGAATTCTTCAAAAGTGATTTACAAAAGTCACTCGAATGGATTGATTATAACTTACTTTACAACAAAGAAAATCATAATTATGGGTTACCAAAATATCTAAGAAGTAGTATTGCTTGGCGTTCACGAGAAGTTTTTGCTTGGCTAATGTTACTTGCCAAGGAATTTAACTTTCATCCTATTAATCACAAAAAAGCAAAAAAAATTATTGGACTTGCACTAACCATTCATTGGTTTGGCGTTGACAAAGCGGATGCAGTAAATTTTCTTTTGTCTAATAAAGAGAAAGAGATTGAAAATTTTGACATTTCAACATTAAAAGATGAAAATGGTAAAAAGACATTTATTCATGCTCCTATTCTGCCAAATGATATAAATAAAGCCTTACAGCTTAATAATGCCAGTTTTAAAAACTGGCAAAATTTTTGGCAAGGCATGGTCGCCCATAATGAAGAAGGAAGCAAAAATTCTGAGGATGAAGCAGAAAAAAGAAAAAATAGTTATCTTTTTGTAGATAAAGTTCGTAATGAAAAAGAGTTATTAATTTATGCGCAGCGTGCTTACATAGAAAGTAAATTTAGCGACTTTGATCCATCTAATAAATTGATGTGGAAAGGTTTCAATAGACCTTGGGATTATGATCATATACTCCCATCCAATAATATTGGTGGGACTGGGAATAAATCACTTGATTACACAAAAATTTGCCAAGCATGGCAAGGGTCAATTGGAAATTTAACAGCCGTTGATTTTTCCTTTAATCGAGAAGCACAACATAAAGTCAGTGCAGAAGATAAGTACAAAGATAAAAAAGATGATGGTTTTAATATTTTCACAAACAAACTAAAATGTTTTAATATCACACATGAGGAAACTAACTGTTTTGAAAAATCTCAGGAATTTGTATGTGCTGCCAAAGAAAGGCTAATCAAAATATATGAAATATGGTACGACACACTAGAAATCGGTCAGCCAAGCATTAATCTAAAAAGTGCGGTGAAAACCGATGCGTAGGAAATCCAATCGACAAGTTCCGCTGTATCCCCTCGTCCTGCGGGCCGTCAAGGGATGAGTCCACGCACGTTTTGCGCCTTGGCAGGTGATCAGCACCCCATTCGGCCTGCCGTGAAGGCTGGAGATGGGTTTTTGCGGGGACGGTAGGGGGCAGAAACTCATCCCTGCGGTTGAATGTCCATGTGTCAAATGAAGCAGCATTACTGCCTTATTTACCAGTTTCGTAGGGTGGGCAAAACGTCTTTTTGTTTTGCCCACCATTGGTGGCATCGAAATGCGACAGGTAACGAAAAGGGGTTGTCCCATACGCATCAATTTAAGAAAATTGGAAACAGCCTATCAACAATAGCGCCGCTACCTCGTGACAAATTTTTTAGCTTCCCTGCTAAAAAATCACTCGCTCACGCGGCAACTCTTCCTTTCCTCCCCGATTCGTCCGGTGTCTCCCGTCCGCCTTCGCCACTCTGCGGCTTCGGCACACTCCTTCCCCCATGACTCTACGCCAATCACACCCTCTGCGTCTCTCCTGTGGCTTGCGCTCTCGCTTCAACCTACGGCTCTACGGTCGGGCATTGGCTATCGGGGACTAACCGCCTTCGCTGCGCTCTCCATGGCGGTCAGCGTCTGCATTCTTTGTCGCCCAGGTCTTCCAATTCCTTCGCCAGTTCTTCGATGCTCAATTGGTCAAATTGGTGTTGCCGCAACAATTCCGCTGCCTTCAACGTCCAAGCGCGGAAGTCGGTTTTATACAGTTCAAGTAAAGCGCTCATGCGGTGATTTCCTTTTTGTATGACGTTTGGTTAGCGTGAAATTCTGTCACTCTGTGACGAGTCGAGGCTATACTGCGTCCAGTTTCGGTGACACAGCGCTGCTCACAGCGGTGGGCGGACGCCCGAGACTCGTCTATAGGCTTGGCCTCACAGGAGTATCTATGCAAAATTTCGAGTTTCATAATCCGACCAAAATCGTCTTTGGTAGCGGCACTATTCCTCGTTTAGCCGAACTCGTGCCGCCTGATGCGCGAGTGCTGGTGGTTTATGGGGGTGGCAGTGCCGAGAAAAATGGCACGCTGGCAGAAGTCAGAAGTGCGCTCGGTGATCGGGATGTGCAGGAATTCGGCGGTGTTGAACCCAATCCCACCTACGAAACACTGATGCAAGCAGTCGAACAGGTGCGCCGCGAACAACGTGATTTTCTGCTGGCCGTCGGCGGCGGCTCGGTCATTGATGGCACAAAATTCATTGTCGCCGCCATCCATTACCCCGGCGATCCTTGGGAAATTCTACTTACCAACGGTCAGCACATCACACAGGCGTTGCCTTTCGGCAGTGTGTTGACCTTGCCCGCCACCGGTTCGGAAATGAATAACGGCTCGGTGATCACGCGCCGCGCAACCCAAACCAAATTGGCGTTCATGCACCCCCAGGTTTTCCCGCAATTTTCGATTCTCGACCCCACCAAAACCTACAGTTTACCGCCGCAACAAATCGCCAACGGCGTGGTCGATGCCTTTGTGCATATCACCGAACAATATCTGACTTATCCCGTGGGCGGCTTGGTACAGGATCGTTTTGCGGAAGGGTTGCTGCAAACTTTGATTGAAATTGGGCCGCAAGCTCTAGCAAACCCAGAAAATGCCGAGGTACGGGCTAATTTGATGTGGGTTGCCACCTTGGCCCTCAATGGCTTGATCGGGGCGGGCGTGCCCCAGGATTGGGCGACACACATGATCGGCCATGAGCTGACCGCCGCCTATCACATCGATCATGCCCGCACTTTGGCGATAGTGTTGCCTGCCTTGCTGCGAGTGCAACGCGACGATAAACGCGCCAAGTTGCTGCAATACGCAGCCCGTGTCTGGCAAATCAACGACGGTGACGAGAACCAACGCATTGAGACAGCCATCCATCGCACTGCGCAGTTTTTTGAATCGCTGGGTATTCCGACCCATCTTGCCGCTTATGGGCTAGGACAGCCAGCGATTGATTTGCTGATGGCTCAGCTTGAGGCGCACGGCATGACTGCGTTGGGCGAGCGGGCGAATATCACGCCAGCGGTCAGTCGGCGGATTCTTGAAGCGGCGCTTTGATGAAAACCCTGGCCGTCAGGGCGCACTTGGCAGGATTTGAGCGGGCAAACCGGCGGCCACGGCGGTCTTGGGCGTGAAAGCGACGCTGAGTAAATAACGCGGCGGTTCACTGTTGGGCAGGGGTTCTAAACCCAGGGTCTGCACCGTGCCGGGATAAGACGCCCCCGCAAATTGCACCGTCATCGCCTGTTTGGGCTTTAGCTGCGCCCATTGTTGGGCATCCAGGTGAGCGCGGGCCAGCATCTGTTCGGGATTGACTAAGGTCAGCAAGGCTTGCGCTTGGCAACGGTTGATCACCGCTTGTCCTGGCTCCACGGTGCGGGCCAGCACCAGTCCGGCAAAGGGGGCGCGCAATTGGCTTTCTTCCAGACTCAGTTTGGCTTGCAACAACCCGGCTTGGGCGTTTTCCACCGCAGCAGCGGCGGCGGTGAGATCGTCTTTCGCAAGCTGTAACTCGTGGCTGGCAATCAGCGTTTGGTCGTGCAAGGACTGGGTGCGGGTCAACTGGCGTTGCGCTTCTTCGCGTTGAACCTGGGCGCGTTTGAGAATCGCTTGTGCGGCTTGGATGTCGGCTTGAAAACGGCGCGGATCGAGGCTCAGCAGCACCTGTTTGGCGGCGACTCGTTCGCCCACCGCCGCGTGTATCTGAGTCACCACGCCGGATTGTGGCAGACTGAGAGTGACGCGCTGCGTCCAGTCGAGTACGGCGGGCCAAGCTGGAGCCTGGTCTTCGGCTGGGGCTGGTAGCGAGACACTGAGCAGGGCAGACAAGCCCAGCATGATCCGGGGGCATGAGTTAAAGTTCACGGGGCTTTCTCCGGTGTGGGGCGGTCGTGGGGTAATTCATTCCCGATCAAGGCTTCCAGTTTGGCCCAGGCCAGGGCTAATTCGTAGTCGGTTTGGGCTTGCGCCAAAGTAGCGGCAGATTGCTGCACCAAAGCGTCGCCTAAATCGGCTTGAAACTCCAGGTCATAGAGGGTGCGGCTGCGGTCTAATTCCATTTCCCGAAATTTCAGTTCGGTTTTATTGCTGGCACGCTGTGCTTGTAGCGCTTGAATGTGCAACCGTTGCGCGATCAGTGCTTCTTCCAGCAATAAGGTGTGTTGCGCCAGTGCGGCCTGACCACTCGCTGACTCGGCGTGAGCGGCGGCGATTTTGGCACGCACCCGAGCGCCAGTGTAAAGGGGCACGGCCAGTTCAATGCCGACCCGCGCCTTGTCCCGCGAAGCGAAGTCTTTTTCCCAGTGATAGACGGCCAGTTGACCCGTGAGCAGCGGTCGTTGTTCGGCACGGGCCGCGTCAATTTGTGCTTGGGCCGCGTTCAATTGCAGGCGTAGCGCCCGCAGGCCGGGATTGTCCGCCAGTGCCTGGGTTTTGAGCGCTGCCAGACTCGGTAAGGGGCGGTCGTTGCCGTCTAGTGCGGGGGCGCTCAGCACGGCGGGCACTTGGTCGGGACGGTTGAGCGCGTGGGCCAATTGAACTCGGCTCAGGCGTTGGCGATTTTCGCTGACCCGCCTTTGTTGTAGAACGCGCTGATAGAGGGCGTCAGCCCGCGCCACCTCCAGGGCTGCGCGTTGTCCGCGCTGTTCACGCTCGCGCATTTTGTCTAAGTCCACATAGGCAATTGCGGTGGCTTCGGTATCCACTTGAAATTGCAGATCGGCTAACAACACCGCAAAAAATCGCTCCATTATCTGTAGCCGATATTGTTGGCGCGTTTCCAACAGGGTTTGTAAACCGCTGGCTTGGCGTTGTTCGGTGGCGCGCAGTTGTGCAGCTTGGCGACCAAAATCATAGAGGGTTTTGTTCACCGACAAGCCCAGCGTGTGGTCAGCCGCGCTTTGATCCAGTGCCACCGGGGACGGGTCAACCCAGCGCAATTCGCCAGTGAGTTGCACGGCCAAATCGTTTTGTGCTTGGGCGGCTTGGCGCGCCGCGTCATGCGTTCGCTGTGCCGCCAGTTGGCGGGCTAACAGGGGGTGATCCTCGGCGGCCAACGCCAGTGCGGCACTCAGGGTCAGGGGTTGGGGCAGGGGTACCACGTTGGGATCAACCGTCTCAGCCGCCTGTACCACCAGCCCCATTAAGCCCAACCAGACCGCTAAGCCACCACGCCACCAATCACCCAGAGGGATATGCCTGCCAGTAAACCGGTGTGGCGTGAACATATTATGGCGCTTGCTGTTGGCGAAATTGCGAGAATTTCAGCGTTTTATACTGACCAGTACGCACATAATCGACTAACCAGAGAAATTCCTGGGCATCTTTAGTCGGGCCGGTGTGACGATATAAAGTTTCACCTTGCAGATCATAGAAAATCATCACCGGCGTGGCGCGCACCCGATTCAATTTTTGTGAAAAATCTTTGCTGCTGAGGGTGTTGCCCTTAAAATCCTGTAGTTCTACATCCCCTTCAATATCAATCGGCAATACCAAAAAGTGGGGTTTGACTGCCTCTTGCACCTTGACCTGATTGAAAACTGTGTCTTTCATACGCGCACAAAAGGGGCATTCATCCATTTCAAAAAACAACAGCAAGCCCTGTTTACCCGCTGCCCGCGCCGTGTTCAGTTCTTCGCGTAAATCTCCCAGCGTCTGATCAAAAAAATGGGCGTCTACCTCGCGGGTGTCGGCCTGAGCCAACCCGCAAGCCAGACTAGACAACAGTAACAAACACAACTGCCATGAACGGTGATACATCATGATTCTCCTGGTAGGTAGAAAATCCCAGCGTTCACATAAACAATCCGACTGCAAACCGTGACAGCAGACTGCTAGGGATTATTGGAAAAACTGGGATAAATGACTGACAAAGCTGGCCTAGCCTGGTTTTTTTTATGTTTCAATTCACGCCAAACACCATGCCTTCCCTTTCCCTCGGCTACCCTTCGGCTGCGCTCAGCCGAAGGGTGGGATTGTCTAGTTCAACAATTTCCCCTGAAAGAGAAGTTTAAAACCAACCCAACAAGGTGTGCTGATGAATTTTGTGTAACGGTCACTGCCACTAGGCAATACTTAAATTTCGACCATTTCAAAATCGGCCTTGCCAACCCCGCAATCTGGGCATTTCCAGTCGGATGGCACCTCTTCCCAGCGCGTGCCAGCAACCAATCCAGCCTCTGGTGCGCCGATTTCCTCATTGTAAATCAGGCCGCAAATAACACACATATAGGTCTTATATCCCACGGATGATCCTCTCTCAGTCAAGTCATAAATCAGTAAATTCAGTGGCTATTTTGCCAATAAGCCGGATATTAAAACACTAAAAAATTTTAATGGCTCTGTCACTGAGCTAAATTTTCAGGCTACTCATTTGAAATAAAAGGAAATTACCCAAAATACCGGGGGCGGGACAAGTGGGAAATAAGGGCTTGTTGTCTGGCGTGTTAGAGGGTAGGATGCGTACCTGTGTTCGCCGCTGGCGGACACATTGCCTGATACCTCAAATTGGATATTTCAATATGATAATAAATCCAAAAGAGGCGCGCTTGGTGTTACGCCAAACCACTTGAGGATGGATTGAGTGAGTCGCAGTACAAAAAAAGGCGCGACGGGCGTCGCGCCAAACCACCAAAGGAGGATGGAGGAGACTAACTCAAGCTTGTGTGAATGGAGGATTCCCACAAAGCCAAGAAGACCGTGAAAAAACTGAGCAGAAGGCATGCCGCCTTTACCTGCTTGTGTCGCAACACAGGTGAATCATTTCTGACTCAGAGGCACTTTTTGTGCGCTGCAACATTGGCGATAAAAATACCTTTATTGAGAAAGCTTGTCAAGCATTTTTTTGTCATGAGAGTATAAATTCCCAGGCTATGCTGACCAGCTTTCCACTTCTCTTGTTCTATCCTGCCACACAAACCACACCGTCAGCCTGCGTTGTGTGCTTAAAACCAAGCCCGTATACCAATAACCAACTGTCCCTCCCGTTCACTCGTGCCTGCTGCTTTTGCATAAGCTGCGGTTTTGCCGAATTGATGCCCCCATCGCACGCCGATATAAGGCGCAAATTCGCGGCGCAAGTAGGTCACGAACTGTTTAACAGGGATTCCTGATGCGCTCTACATTGGCTCGTGCGCATGGGATTAACACACGACTGTCGAGTACTTACCTGCCAATCTCGGGGCGACTCGACTCGCAATGTCATAAAACAGTCTCATTGCACAGCCACCACAGGCAGACTATGATGTTTGTGCGGGCGTAAGCTCCTAGTTTTTTCCCATTAAATACAAATCCCTCTTTTCTTTAGGAGTATTGACCTTATGAAACAAGCACTTTATATCAGTCTGTTAGCCGCCAGCTTAGGTGGTTTTGTGATGCCAGTCATCGCCGCAGAATCCACCGCTACTCCTGTACAGCACACCGTGCAGCCACAAAAAGTGGTTTATCACATCAATTACAACGATCCCAAACTGCTGAACGCGGCTTTGGGCAATGTCAAAAATCATCTCAATGGGGTGGGTGAAGACAATATTACGCTCGCGGTGGTATTACATGGCGATGGCGTGGAACTGCTGAAGCTTGCGGTGGATGACATCAATCTCCAGGGCAAAGTGACGGGCTTGCGTGGACAAAAGGTCAAATTTCTGGTCTGTGGCAACACCTTAAAAAGCCGTCAAATCAAACTGGAAGATTTATTTGAAGTGGCTGAAACCGATGTAGTGCCTTCCGGGGTAGTCGAATTAGCTACCCTGCAACAGCAGGGTTACGCTTACATCAAACCCTAAGCCAAACTTGAGTCATCGGTGCCCCCATGACTAGGGGGCACCAATCTACCCGACCTTCCTAGAAACTTTGCACCTGGCACTATGCCACAATTCCCAATCTTGGCTCCTTCGCCGATAGACACCGTGCGGTTTCGTGGACAAACGTATTTTGTGAAACGTGACGATTTATTGCATCCGTGGTTTAACGGCAATAAAGCGCGTAAGTTTGCCACACTACTCCACACGCCAGTGACTGGCATCAACCGCTTGATTTCCATCGGCGGCAATCAATCGAATAGCCTGCCGGTGTTGGCCGCTTTGGCGCAATGGCGCGGTTGGCAGTTTGATTATTATCTGCGTCCTGTGCCCGCTTTTTTAAAAAATCATCCCAGCGGTAATTATGCCGCCGCCTTAGCTTTGGGCGCGCTCTATCACGAAGTGTTGCCGCTACAACAACCCCCGCTGCCGCCTGACTGTTTGTTTGTGCCACAAGGCGGAGTCGACGCACACGCCGCCGTAGGTTTAAGTGTTTTGGCAGCAGAACTGCGCCAATTTGTCAGTACCGCTGGTTTAAAGCAGTTAGCCGTGTTTTTGCCCTCTGGTACAGGAACCACAGCCTTGTATTTACAGCACTCTTTGCACGACAGCGCGATCACCGTGTACACCACACCCTGTGTCGGCAAGGCTGATTATTTATTTCGTCAGTTTGCCACGCTGTGCCCAGATCCAGCGAAGTATCCCGTGGTTTTAGAGGGAACCGGGTATGACCGTTTTGGTGCGCTCTATCCAGCGCATTTGCTGTTATGGCAGGCATTACGAGAGGAAACCGGGATTGTGTTTGATTTACTTTATGATCCAGTGGGTTGGCAAGTATTGCTGCAACACCGTGCGGCGATTGACGCGCCCGTGCTGTATCTACACTGTGGTGGTTTAAGCGGTAACAATAGTTTGTTAGCGCGCTACCGATATGCTGGTTATGCCTGATTTTCAGAATGCTATAGCTAACGAACGATAAAAAGATTACCTGATTAGCAAGCTTTTGCATCCATCCCCGATAGTATGAGCCATACTCATCACCTCTTCTGCACTTTATGGGAAGTTTGTCATGGCAATGAACCGAGTACAGTTTCAGCAAGGTCTGTCCCTCCCGGCATTTTATCGGTAGTTTGGCACA
>Ga0209575_10000562_pt1 | contig 21708 bp, 15 predicted proteins | sample Medcelwee11metaG_FD_187172 | JGI IMG/M metagenome (GOLD analysis project Ga0209575, IMG submission 187172) | Freshwater pond sediment microbial communities from the University of Edinburgh, under environmental carbon perturbations - Medium... | ecosystem: Environmental > Aquatic > Freshwater >...
TTCGGCTATGCCTGCAAAGGTTTTATGACGGGGAATACGCTTGTTGTGACAGACCCTCAGTGGTGTCGAATCGACAAAGGCAATGCCTCTGGATGTAACCCGGCGCGTGTGCAAATAAGCGCACAGCGGCATCAACACCGATGATTCAAGTTCGACAAAGCGGTTATAGCTGACTCGATGAGGAAACTCTCGTCCCAAAATTTTGGGGACATATTGCGTGTAAAAATGCTTTAAGTTTCTATAACTTGAGTGATGGAATAAAATCAAAAGTGTCATGACCTCGGCTGGCGACATCGTGAATTTCCGAGTACGTTGCGGCACTGCTTCGGGCAACAATGAACCTTGCCATGCTGGGATAAACACCCGACAAAAGTCATCGACATCGCAAAAAATTGCTGTGACATTCATGATGTCTCTCCTGAGCATAAGGAATTATGCGGTTTGGTGGCTTCATTAGACAGTATTTTACATAAGATACAAATAGTTATCTTTTGGCTTACGTCGAACTCAGGTTAATCAAAGCATTAGCTGGGTAAAAAATAAAGAATGAAAAGTTGGAGCAGGAAATCTTGACAAAGATAAAAAAATCAGAGGGTTACAATTTATCTGCACACCAAACCAGTCACTAGACGCAAATCCAAGTACCATTTGAGGATAGACACGCAGAGTCGGTGAAATCCTTATTGCATTCACCTCGACTCAACTGCCTCTATTGCCCGCCTCTGCCCGCGCAAAAACTCCGTTCTCAATCAAGCTAACCCAGTCATTTTAAATGCCCTAAATCGGGGCAACAGGTGGGTGAACATCCAACTTATTGTGCATCGCAACAAGAGCTTACTGCCCTCATGTAAATATAATTAATTGAAATTAAAATGATTTATAGATAAAAATGCGGTGGCATATTTTTTGCCGAATAACTGACACTAGAGGGAGAAAACCCTGTTCTGAAATGCTGCCAGACCGCTTTTCATGCCTAGTCAACGCTGTGCCCAAACAATCTTGACCTCCCTGCGTGATGTGCAGCACGCAATATTTGTGAATCAGTGTCTCAACACACTAATGGAATCAAGCCTATGGAACTTATAGATATCGGTTGGATCATGCTCTGTGCGATCCTGGTGACGCTCATGCAAGCAGGCTTTATGTGCTTGGAAAGCGGGCTGACGCGCAGCAAAAACAGCATCAACGTGGCGATTAAGAATCTGGCAGATTTTGCGATTTCTGTGGTGCTGTTTTGGATTTTGGGCTATGCGCTGATGTTTGGTGCAAGTTGGCTAGGCTGGTTAGGCACAGATCGTTTTCTCTTCGATCCGAGTCATGGCCAGATGTCGGACAGTGCCTTTTTTCTCTTCCAAGCAGTGTTTTGTGGCACAGCCGTGACCATCATTTCTGGGGCAGTGGCTGAGCGGATGCGGTTTGGCAGCTATTTGTTCGTGGCAATTCTGGTGTCTGGCTTGATTTACCCACTGTTTGGTCACTGGGCCTGGAATGGTCTGGATCAGGGGCAGGCATCGGGTTGGCTGGGACAGGCGGGCTTTGTGGATTTTGCCGGTTCCACCGTGGTGCATAGCGTGGGTGGTTGGGTCGCCTTGGCGGCGCTGTTGGTGATTGGCCCGCGTGCTGGACGTTTTCCCAAAAATGCGCCGCCGCGTGAAATCACTGGACACAGTATGCCGATGGCCATACTCGGCGTGTGGATGTTGTGGATAGGCTGGTTTGGGTTTAACGGCGGCAGCACGCTGGCGCTGAATCACCAAGTGGGTGGCGTGCTGATCAACACCTTGCTGGGCGGTGCCAGCGGGATGCTGATGGGCTTGGGGATCACTTGGTGGCGTTATCACCAAGCCGATGTGAAAGCCTTGATGAACGGTTGTCTCGCTGGTTTGGTCTCGATCACGGCGAATTGTCATCTGGTTAGCCCTTTGTCTGCTTTGATTATTGGCGCTATCGGCGCACTGATTATGCTCAGTGTGGCGCGGTTACTAGAACGCTTGCACATTGATGACGCTGTGGATGCAGTGGCGGTACACGCCGGTGCCGGGGTGTGGGGCACGCTGGCGGTGGCGTTGTTCGCCCCCGCCAGTTATTTCAGTGCTGAGATGAGCCGTGCGGGTCAGTTGTGGGTGCAATTTGAAGGGGTATTAATTGCCGCTTTATGGGCCTTTGGTTTGTCGTATATTTTACTGCGGGCAGTCAATCGGGTAGTGCCGATGCGCATTTCTCGCAAACAAGAACAACTGGGCTTAAACTTAAGTGAACATGGCGTAAAAACCGAGTTTGCCGATTTATTGGACACCATGAAAATTCAATTACAAACTGGCGACACAAATTTGCGTGTACCAGTTGAACCGCTTTCTGAAGCAGGTCATATTGCCCGCCAATACAATCGGGTACTGGATAAATTAGGCGAAGAAAGCGCCTATGCCCGGCAAATGACCGCCGTTGCCCGTAGCGCTCGCAAGCAAGCCGAAACCATGAATGTCCGCTTAAAAAACCAATATGAAGAGTTGCTGGAAATTCAACGCCTGTCCTCTGGTCATGAAGTACGGGCCAACGAATTGGCAGAAATGGCCAGCGCCTTGGGTAAAGCCAAAGAAGAAGCCGAAAATGCCAATCAACACAAAAGCCAGTTTATTGCTAACATGAGCCATGAACTGCGCACGCCCTTGAATGCGATTATTGGCTACAGCGAAATGCTCAAAGAAGAAGCCGAAGATTTAGGTCAAAATAGCTTATTAAAAGACCTCGGCAAGATACATTCAGCAGGCAGTCATTTGCTGGGACTCATCAATGACATTCTTGATTTGTCCAAGTTAGAAGCCGGGAAAATGGAATTGTATCCAGAACGGTTTCGGCTGGATAAATTAGTAGAGGAGGTAAGTAGCACCTTACAACCGTTGTTTGAGAAAAAAGCCAATCGTTTGGAAGTCTATCGCGGCGAGCATTTGGGACAGATTTACAACGACTTTACCAAGTTGCGCCAAATCCTTTACAACCTGTTAAGCAATGCCGCTAAATTCTGCGAAGCAGGCGTGATCACCCTGCGCTGTGAACGTCTCAAACAAAACGGGGGGCAATGGTTGGTACTCGAAGTCAGCGACACCGGTATCGGCATGAGCGATACCCAGCAACAACAACTGTTTAAGCCCTTCAGCCAAGCCGACGCCTCAACCACCCGCAAATACGGTGGCACTGGTTTAGGCTTAGCCATCACCCAGCAATTTGTGCAGATGATGGGCGGCACGGTGCGCGTAATCAGCAGTCCCGGCGTTGGCAGCAGCTTTATTGTGCATGTACCCGCTGACCTCTTGGCAGTAGACTCCAAACGCACTGCGCCTACCCCAGCAGTCTCCGAACAATTGCTGGCAAAGACCTGTGTCAGTGCGTTATGAAGGCGGATTTAGCAACTGCGCCGGTTCTGTTTCTAGGCGCTGAATCAGGGGCCACAACACTTCTAAGAATATTTCTTTGCTGATCGGCCCGACCTGCTTGTAGCGCACCACGCCTTGCTTATCCAGCACAAAGGTTTCGGGCGTACCGGTGACGCCGTAATTGATGCCGGTGCGTCCGGTGTGGTCAAAACCGCTGGCTAGATACGGATCGCCGTGTTCAGACAACCAGGTGCGGGCGGCGGGCAGTTCATCTTTCCAATTCAGGCCGTACAGGTGTATCGCTTTTTGTTTAGCCAATTGCATCAACAACGGGTGTTCTTGGCGGCAAGACACGCACCAAGAGGCCCAGACGTTCAATAAGCTGACTTGCCCCAGCAAATCCTCTTTGCGCAAAACCTGGGTGCTGTCACCCACTCGCGGCAGGTTGAACGCAGGTGCCGGTTTGTCTATCAGTGTCGAGTCCAGTAGATGAGGATCGCGGCCCAAGCCCTTGTACAAAAAGACCGTCAACACCAAAAACAGGGCCATCGGGATAAAATAACGCAACTGATTCATAACACAGTCTTTTCCAGTTTAATCAAACAGAGACAGCAGACGCTGGGTCTGGCGCAACTGCGGTACGCCTGCGGTAGCGCCGATCTGAGGCTGCGAGCAAGCCACCCAGCACCATAAACAGACCGCCAAACCAAATCCAGCGCACGAAGGGTTTGTAATAAATACGCATACTCCAGGCTCCTTTATCCAAGGGTTCGCCGAGTGCCACATAAATATCGCGGGTAAAACCCCAGTCAATCGCCGCTTCGGTCATCGGCATCGTTTGTACCTGATAAGTGCGCTTTTGAGGCATCAACACAGCGACTTCGCGTTCACCTTGCTTAATGCGGATTTTGCCCTGCGAAGCCAGATAATTAGGGCCAGTCGTCTGCGTCACCCCTTCAAATAAGAAGGTGTGACCGCCCAACTCCACAGGCGTGCCGGGTTCGACCCGCAAATCCCGTTCGATACTGAGCGCATTGGATAAGCTGATACCAATGATGCACACCGCCATCCCTAAGTGCGCCAAACTCATCCCGTAAAAACTGCGGGGTAGCGTGCGTAACGCGGCCCAACGACTGATTTTGTGCTGGGTTTTGGCAGCGATGTTTTGTAGCGTAGACAGGGCCACCCACAGCGCGCCTGCCAGACCTGGATACACCCACAAACCTGACCAGCCCAGAAATAACACTGGCACCAAGCCGCCGACGACACTGATCAATAAAGTCCAGCGCAGACTGCCAACCAGGGTTTGCACCCGATCTTTTTTCCAGCGTACCCGAGGGCCGATGCCCAGTAACACCACCACCGGCAACATCACGAAAAAGAACACCGAGTTAAAGTAGGGCGGGCCTACTGAAATCTTGCCCAGCCCCAAGGCGTCCAAAAAGAGTGGATAGAGTGTACCCAGCAGCACGCTGCCTGCGGCAACGCTGAGCAAAACATTATTGGTGAGCAGCATGGATTCTCGCGACAATAACGCAAAACCGCCGCCTTTACCCACCGTGGGAGCGCGCCAGGCATACAGAGTCAGCGACAAGCCCACCACCACCCCCAAAAAGCCGAGAATAAAAACACCGCGTGTGGGATCGCTGGCGAAAGCATGTACCGAAGTCAGCACCCCAGAACGCACCAGGAAAGTACCGAGTAAACTCAGCGAAAACGCGCTGATCGCCAGTAACACCGTCCAGGTTTTGAACGCACCGCGTTTTTCGGTGACGGCCAGCGAATGCAGCAAAGCTGTGCCGACTAGCCAAGGCATGAACGAGGCATTTTCCACGGGATCCCAAAACCACCAGCCGCCCCAGCCTAATTCATAATAAGCCCACCAGCTACCCAGCGTGATACCGAAGGTTAAAAAGACCCAAGCGGCGGTGGTCCAAGGCCGTGACCAGCGCGCCCAAGCGCTGTCGAGATTGCCGCCCAGCAACGCCGCCAGCGCAAAACCAAAGGCCACCGAGAAGCCCACGTAGCCCATGTACAGCATCGGCGGGTGAATCACCAAACCGGGGTCTTGTAACAACGGATTAAGATCGCGGCCTTCCAGGGGGATTTGTAATAAACGGTCGAAGGGATTAGACGTTGCAATCATGAACAACAAAAAACCAACAGCGACGAAGCCCATTACCGCCAACACCCGCACCGCCATGGCTTGCGGCAAACTGTGGCTGAACAGTGCCACCGCCAACGTCCAGCAGCTCAAGATAAAGGCCCACAACAGCAGTGAGCCTTCGTGTCCACCCCACACCGCAGAAATGCGGTAAATCAACGGCAATGCGGTGTTGGAATTGTTGGCGACATAAGACACCGAAAAATCATTGTTGATAAAGCTTATGGTTAAGCAAGCAAAAGCCAGGGCGAGAAAGCCCCATTGCCCAATCGCCGCCGGGCGTGCCACGGCCATCCAATTCGACCAACCGTAAGCTGCGCCGACCAGCGGAAAAAAGGTTTGTACCAAGGCCAGGCAGAAGGCCAGGATTAAGGCAAAATGGCCCAGTTCAGGAATCATCAAACAGCCTCCAAAATTGATAGACAGTTGCGCAAAGGCCGTTTAGGTCACGCCAAAATCCAGTCACTGCGTTCGCCACTGAGCATTCAGTGCCTAAGGATTGGCCGCTTTGTCGCTGCCTTGTTGCGCAGTTTTCACCGCATCGGCCACTTCTGGCGGCATGTAATTTTCATCATGCTTGGCGAGGATTTCAGTGGCGAGAAAAGACCCATCTGGCTGAATTTTACCAATGGCGACAATACCTTGGCCTTCGCGAAACAGGTCGGGCAGGATGCCTTCGTAATTGACCGTCATATGCTTAGCGGTATCGGTTACATCAAAATGAATTTTCAGGCTATCCGTCGCCCGCTGAAGACTGCCCGCCATCACCATCCCGCCGACACGAATCACATGATCGGTGGGCGCTTCGCCTGCGCTGATTTGGGTAGGGCTGTAAAACAGTTGCAAGTTTTGTTTAAAAGCCGTTAAAGCCAAGGCCACGCTGGTGCCCACCCCCAACAACAGTAAAAAGACCAGGGCAAGGCGGCGTTTACGCTTAGGATTCATCACTGGCGTCTCCGTTGTTTGCGCAGCAAGGTGCGTAAAATTTCACGTCGCTGCAAGAGGGGATTGATCACATTGACCAACAACACGATGCCGGCCAAGGCATAAGAGGTCCAGACGTAAAAGGCGTAACCGCCCATGTGAAAGAAGGTTTCGAGACTGTTCATAGTTATCGCCGTAACGCGGATTAAGTGGGTTTCTGGTTAGGCTGCCTGGGCGACTCAGTGAGCGTGGCAGGCGTAGCGGCGGGTGTCACCAGTTCCATCACCCAAGCACTGTTGCGCTCGCGTTCGAGCAATTCGCAGCGGGCACGCATCAGTACCACCGTGGCATAATAAAACTTGAACGCCAGGGCCATCAGCAACAGCGGAATCAGCATACTGAGGTGAATCGAGGGCTTGTCGAATTTGGTGACGGTGGGGCCTTGATGCAAGGTGTTCCACCATTCCACCGAGTAATGAATAATCGGAATATTCACCACCCCCACCAAGGCCAACACCGCCGCAGCGCGGGCTGCGTTGCGTTTATCTTCAATCGCCGCATTGAGCGCGATGACGCCCAGATACAAAAATAATAAAATCAATTCGGCAGTCAATCGCGCATCCCACACCCACCAAGCCCCCCACATCGGCTTGCCCCACAACGAGCCAGTCACTAAGGCTAAAAAGGTGAACGAAGCCCCGATGGGCGCGGAACTGGCTAACATCACATCGGCCAGCTTAATCCGCCAAATCAAGGTGATAGCGCCTACAACCGCCATCACCATATAAATAAACATCGACATCCAGGCCGCCGGGACATGGATAAACATAATCCGATAGCTATCGCCTTGCTGGTAATCTGGCGGCGCTTTGAACAGACCTTGATACAGTCCGGCTAACATCAGCAGCAGACAAATCGCGCCCAGCCACGGAATAAAGTGGCCTGCCAAACGGTAAAAATAGGGCGGAGAAGCTAGTTTATGCAAAAAACGCCACATAAGTGCATGATTCCATGAGCAAGGGATTGAGGCTTTGCGCGGCCACCAGAGGTCGTACACAAGTGGATGCAAACAAACAGCCTAGCAGGCTAGACTGAACTGCAAATTAACGCCGTGATTTACGTCAACTCAGACTGATACGCAGTGCTGCCGCCGCCGCCAGCGGGGCCAGGGTCAGCGCCAGCATCAACAGCGCGGCCAGAAAATATAATTGCCCCGCCACGTCGATACTTGCCGCCGCGCTGTTCACGGCATTGGCGGCAAAAATTAACACGGGAATATATAAGGGCAATACCAGCAGCGACAACAAAACCCCGCCGCGCCGCAGGCCAACCGTCAACGCCACCCCTATCGCCCCGACTAGGCTGAGAATAGGCGTGCCCAAGGCCAGCGTCGCGAGTAAGGTCAGCATCGCTTTACCGGGTAAAAACAGCAGCACCCCCAACAAGGGAGCCAACACCAGCAACGGCAAGCCTGTCACCAACCAATGCGCCAGCACTTTCGCCAACACCAGTAACGACAAAGGGTGCTGATTTAAGACGATTTGTTCCAGCGCACCGTCTTCAAAATCGGCACGAAACAAACTGTCTAAGGACAGCATCGCCGCCAACAAAGCCGCCACCCAAATCACACCGGGGGCCAGGGTTTGCAGAATTTTCTGTTCTGGGGTAATCCCCAAGGGAAACAGGCTGACGACGATGACAAAAAATAACAGGGGATTCGCCAATTCCGTGCGATGCCGGTACGCCAGAGTCAGATCGCGCTTGAGCAAGACGAAAAAAGCATGTAGAGGTGTATTCATCCGCCGATTATAACATTGTCGGGCTGCCCTGCCAGTGCTAAAGTCTGGCCTGTCTGCGCGAAGCCATTCGCGTTTCTACTCCCTCAGTCGGTGACGAGAGGCCCTTTTTATGACTGGAACAGCCGCATGTTAAGACGTTTTTGGGCGATTTTTGTGGCGCGTAATCGCGAATTTCTGCGCGACCGCCAAGCACTGGGCTGGAGTTTGCTAATGCCGGTGCTGTTGGTGTTTGGGTTTAGTTACGCTTTTAACAACAGTGATGAAAAACTCTACCAAATCGGCGTTTATCCTGCCGATGCGCCGCACACGCTGGGTGTATTTGCGGTGGCACACTTAGATTTTGTGCCCGTCTCCAGCCTTGAGACGGCCACCACCAAAGTGGCGCGGCATCAATTGGATATGTTGCTCGACGTAACCAATAAACGCTACTGGATCAATGAACAATCGGCACGCGGCTCCATCCTAGAACACCTACTACACGGCAGCGATGGCACTGCGCTGCGGCGTGAAAGCGTGAACGGCCAGGAAATCCGTTATGTAGACTGGGTGTTGCCAGGTATCTTGGCGATGAACATGACTTTCAGTGCGCTGTTTGGAGTCGGCTATGTGCTGGTGCGTTATCGCAAAAACGGCGTACTCAAGCGTTTGCAAGCCACACCGCTGGGCGTGTTTGAGTTTTTGGTGGCGCAAATTGCGTCGCGTTTATGGTTGATCTTACTGATGGGCAGCTTGGTCTATGCTGGTACTTATGGCTTTTTACAGTTCAAAATGTACGGCTCTTACCTGACCTTGTTACTGTTTTTTGCCTTGGGCAGCGTCAGCATGATCAGCTTGGGACTGGTGCTGGCGGCGCGTTTGCGCAACGAAGAACTGGCCAGCGGTTTAGTCGATCTCATCGGCTGGCCGATGATTTTTCTTTCCGGGGTGTGGTTTTCCCTGGACAATGCCCATCCCGTGTTGCAGAACATCGCCCAATTTTTACCGCTGACCCATGTGGTAGAAGGCGCAAGGGCGATCATGTTGGATAACGCGGGGGTGGTCGAATTGTTGCCGCATATTGCCGTCTTGATTGCGATGAGCTTGGTATTTTTGATCATCGGCATCCTGAATTTTCTGTGGGAATAGCCTGCGCGGTCTTTGTTTTTTTCCAGCTAAACCAAGCGATTAGGCTATACACCGAATCGCCCTCAACCTACTTCACTTAAAGGAGAATTTTCATGGCCGCCACCCCTTCCACCATGTTGCCATTAGGCACCCTCGCCCCGGATTTTAGCCTGTTCGACACCGTTAGCGGCCACACCCTGACGCTGGCGGCCTTGCAAGGCGACACCGGCACCCTGATTATGTTCATTTGTAACCACTGTCCCTATGTCAAACATCTGCTGCCCGCCTTGGTGCCGCTGGTCGCGCAATACCGCGCCCTGGGCGTCAATACGGTGGCGATCAACGCCAATGATGTCAGCCTGTATCCAGACGATGCCCCGGATAAAATGCACGCATTAGCCGCCGAATTAGGCAATCCTTTTGCTTATTTATACGACGAAACCCAGCACGTCGCACAAGCCTACCAAGCCGCCTGCACCCCAGATTTTTATTTGTTTGACAAAGACTTGCGCTGTGTGTATCGGGGCCGTTTTGATGCCTCGACCCCCAAAAACAATTTACCAGTGACCGGTGCAGAGTTGCGCCACGCGCTGGCACAATTGGTGGCGGGTGCGCCCATTCCCGCTGAGCAATGGCCCAGCATAGGCTGTAATATCAAGTGGAAAGCTTTCTCCGTCTGACTTTAACCGCAGGGACAGCCTCTCTAACATTTTAGGAGATAAGTGATGCGTCGTTTACTGAAACTGATGTGTGTGGTTTCGCTGTGCGGCGCGTCATTGCCTGTGCAGGCGCTGCCCTATTACCCGGACTTACTCAGCGACGAGTTAGCCCAGGAATTATGCCCACTATTGCACGAAACCGCGCAACAAGTGCTAGCCGATAGCCAGTTTGGCGTAGCGCCAACTACCTGGCCCGCTGACTTGTGGGGCAGTTTTTTCCAGCCCAACCCCTTATTCATTGGCGACAGCCAAGGCAACACCCTGCAAGGCCAAGCGGCTTGGCTCAATCGCGTGTTTGGGCAAAATGTGGCTCCGGTGTTACATGCCCTGCTGCAAGTGCAAGCCCCGCAGGATGACGGTCACGATCCCTTTCCCGATTTTGCCGAAGAAAACCCCAAGCTGGTGCAAGAACTCAGTCGTTGTTTGGCCGCAGAAAACCTGTGGTTGCAACTGGCGCAGTTACTCAGCACCAGCGAACTGTCCTTGCGCGATCTCTTTCCCGGCCCGCTTGCAGAGGCCCGCCGTGGTTTCAGCCAAGCCCTCGGGGCGATGTTGACCCAATATGCACAAAGCGCTGCGCCCAGCCCCGCCCGCGCCAGTGCGCAGACGGTTTGGTTAGACGCTTGGTTTGCGCATAACGGAGACGGCTTATTCGACAGCTTGGTTTATCTCAACCAGCTCAAAAAACACCTGCGCACGATACGCACCCAGCCGACCACGCTCACTTGCAGTTATGCCCAGCACTCACAAGACGCTGTGGCCTTGGTGGGGGATTTACTGGGGCCGTTAAGCCGTGACTATCCGCTGGGCAGCCCGGCTGCCGACAGCGCCGGTTTACGCGACTATGTGTACCAACTCGACCAGGGCGACACTTTTAACGAAGACCTGCGCGGTTTTTATCAGCAGACACTCCACGACCTGCTGAGCAGCAGCACCAGCGCTTTGGAACAAACCCAAGAAGCGCTACAAGAAGAATTGCTTGGACAAGCCTATCTCAACACCCAGATTCCAGCCTTATTTGCTGCGTCTTACACCCTGGAAACGATCAACACCTTGCCGCCAGCGCTAGAAAATTTGCAGGGCCATTTGGAAGATTGGAAACCCGTTTGTTTGGCGTTTGAACATCAGCAGTTTAATTGGCTACTGCGCGATTTACTCACCCAAGCCACTGATCTCAGCGATTTGCTGGCAGAGCCAGGCATTACCGCTTTAGCGCTGAGCGAATTTATCCAATCCTTGCGCCAGCGCGTCACGCTCAACCCCCAGGCGCGTGATTATTTGGTGACGCTGGGCAACCAGTTATTGACCTTGCTGGGCACGCGAGAACAGGCCAGTTTAGACAACTTAACTCAAGTGCTGACCGCGATCCGCGAACCCAGTCAAGTGTTGGCGTGGATTGCCACAATTCCCAGCAGCACCCTGTCTGACGACCAACAAGCCAGCCTGCTGAGCGCCGGTAACAGTCATTATCTCACGCTGGCTAAAGCAGCCATTGTGGCGGCGACACGGCCTGAACAGTTGCAACAACTGGCGGATGGGTTGAACAGCAGTAGCGTGCCAGATAAAGCCGACTTGTTAGAAGCAGTGCAAGACAGTTTGGAAAGTCGTTTTTATGACTTACTGGAACAGAGGCTGGCAGTGGCCGCGAATCTGGGTGAAGTGAATTATCTGTCTGCCCTGATCAACAGCAGCAGTTTACTGAATACGGCGGATCGCAGCCGCTTACAACAAGCGGTCGTGGCGCTAAACACCGCTTTCAACACGGTGGACGGTTTTAACCGCGCCCTACTCGCCCTCACTGAACCGGGCAAAGTCCTCGCCTGGATCGGCACGCTGCCTAGCAGTGGTTTGCCCGAGGATCAACAAGCCAGCTTGCTCAGCGCAGGTGATAGCCAGTATCTGACTCTCGCCACTGCCGCGATCAACGCAGCCACCCAAGCTGAACAAGTCCAAGCACTGGCGGATGAACTGCTCAACAGTACGGTGCCAAACCGCGCTGATTTACTGGATGCGCTCCAAGACCTGTTGGCGACGCGCTTAGACGAACTACTCACTACTGGCATAGAGCAAGCGGCGACGCTGACCCAAATCCAAGCGATGTCGGCCCTCCTCAGCACCACCACGCTGTTGGACGCAACGGTTCGTAGCACCTTGCAACAAGCAGCGACCACGCGGGCGACCGAGTTAGGTATCGAAATCGGGCAAGTGCAATTTCTGAACTTTATCTGGACGTTTGATAGCAGCAAGGGCGCACCCGCCACCCAGTTAGCCAACCTAGGGATTGCTTTGTCACAACTAGACAGCCTGTGTCCCCAATCTTTGCTGGATGAACTCGCCTATGAATTGACCGCCGCAGGCACGGAATACAGCAGTTTGAGTCAACAGGCAGCGGCGTTTCGCTGGCTGACCGATGATGTTGAAAGCCTGCTGTACAGCCCTACGCCCGGCAGTTTGTACATGCGTTTGTCCGCGTTTAACAGCGTCTTAGAGCAAGCGCTGAGCCGTTCACAAACCCAGTTACGCAACACCTTGCAAAGCGTGTTGCAAACCGGCACCGATGCCAAAAATGAGTTTAACTTCGCCGCTTTTGAAAGTCTGACCCCTTATCCTGCAACGATGGACGATGCTTATCCTTTGCTCACCGACGGCATAGTCAGCACCGTGCTGACCACCTGGCGCAGTTTGCCAGCGTGGTGGCAGGCACCGACCTTGGATAACTGGGTTTCTGCCCTGGATGACACGATCCACAGCTATCCCAAAACCACCGGGTATCCGCTAGACACTTGGAAAAAACTGCGTGAAGCGGTCGCCAATCAATTGACCGTGGTTGAGAATAGCGAACCGGCAGCAGAACCAGACCCGGTGGAGCCTGATCCCATCGAACCTGATCCCGTAGAACCTGATCCTGTGGAACCTGATCCCGCCCCATGAGCTATTTTAGCCGTCGCAGCACTGGGCTGTTAGTCAGCAGCCTAATCAGCCTGCTGGTGTTGGCGGCTTTGACCGCCAACGCCCTGCGCCCGTTTCCCGAGCATCTGAACTTTGCCAATCTCGAAGTGCGCAAAAAACAGATGCTTGACCGCCGTTATCAACCACTCACCGTGACTTATCAAAACGACTGGAATCTGCATGATTCCCTGCCGCTGCACGAGATTCCCCTGACTTTTCAACAGATTTTTATCCTGGTTGAAGATCAGCGTTTTTATCAGCATGGCGGGGTTGATTGGCGGGCGCGGCTAAATGCGGTGGTGCAAAATCTCCAAGCAGGGCGGATTGTGCGCGGTGCCAGCACCATGACCGAACAGGCCGTGCGTATGCTGCACCCGCGTCCGCGTACTTTCTGGTCACGCTGGGTAGAAACGTTTGAAGCGATGCAACTGGAAGCGCAGTTTTCCAAGGCCGAGATTCTAGAGTTCTACCTCAACCAAATTCACTACGCCAACCAACGGCGCGGGGTGGTGCAAGCGGCTCGTTATTATTTCGACCGCGATTTAGACACTTTAAGCCTCAAAGAAATGCTGGCCTTGGCGATACTGGTGCGTTCGCCCAGCCGTTTGGATTTGCGGCGCGGCACCGAAGAGATACGCCAGCCCATGCAACGTCTCGCCACCCGGTTACAACAGGCGCAGCTGATCAGCGCTGATGACTATCAGCATTTGATTCAAGACCCGCTGATTCTGCGCACCCCCACGCTACCGGTGCAAGCCACCCATTTTGTCAATTATTTATACCGCGCTTATCCGCAGGTGCTTGCTCAGCAGAGCGGGCGCTTACACACCACGCTGGATGCGTCCTTGCAAGCCAGCACTCAAGCGATTCTCGACCATCGGCTGGCTGACCTGCACCACAAGGGGGTGCAAAACGGTGCCGCTCTCATCGTCGATCACCATAACCGCCAGATTCTGGCCTGGGTCAATGCCGGTGACTATCAACTGGACAGCCCCGGCAGCCAGATCGATGCCGTGACCATCCCGCGTCAGCCCGGCTCCACGCTCAAACCGCTGCTCTATGCCCAAGCGCTCGAACAAGGCTGGACGGCAGCCACCTTGATCGACGACTTGCCGCTGACAGAAGCCGTCGGCAGCGGGATGCACAACTACCGCAATTACAGCCGCAGCTATTACGGCCCGCTACGTTTGCGCGACGCTTTGGGTAATTCGCTCAACACCCCGGCGGTGCGCACGATTCAATTTGTCGGTGCCAGTCAATTTCTTAAACGTTTGCGCGAGTTAGGCGTGCAAAGCCTCACTGAAACCCCGGACTTCTATGGCGATGGCTTAGCGCTGGGTAACGGCGGCTTGACCTTGTTTGAATTGGTACAAGCCTATGCGGTGCTGGCGGGCGGCGGCGCATTTCGGCCTTTACAAGCGCTGATGAACCAGCCCAATTCCGAACCCATCACACCAGTCTATAGCCCCGAAATCACCTCCCTGATTGCCGACATCCTGTCAGACAGCGATGCGCGCCGCTTAGAATTTGGCGACAGTACGCTGCTGCAATTTCCAGTACAAACCGCTGTAAAAACCGGGACTTCCAATGCTTATCACGATGCTTGGGCGGTGGGTTTTAATCACCGTTACGTGATCGGGGTGTGGCTGGGCAACTTAGATCAACAAGCGATGACCCAAGTTTCTGGAGCCACTGGCCCGGCGCTGGTGTTGCGCAGCCTGTTTGCGGAACTGAATCGCCACACCGACACCCGCCCACTTTATCTCAGTCCGCAATTGCTCAAAGCCGAGATTTGCCGCGACAGCGGCTTGCGGGCTGACGGTCACTGCCCGAGTCGCTACGAATGGTTTGTCCCAGGCCACGAAGCGCCCGCCAGCTTGGCCGAATTGTCCACGCCCGCCCCGGCGATTCGCCTGCGCCAACCCACACACGGCCTACAATTGGCGATGGACCCGCGCATTCCCGACAGCCAAGAAGCGTTTTCGCTCAGCTTACCCAACAATTTAGCCACCCGCGTGGTGGAATGGGAAGTGGACGACAGCGTGGTCGGCGTCACCACCCATAACCATAACCGCTGGGACTGGCCCTTAAGTCGCGGCACCCACCAAGCCAAAGCCCGCCTCTGGACACCAGACAGCGGCGAGCGTCCACTCGAAACCCCCCCCGTCACCTTCTATGTCCAATAACCTAAACCGCGCCCTGATCCTCTACTGCCGTGCGGGCTTTGAAAAAGAATGCGCCGCAGAAATTCAACACTGGGCCGATCAACGCGAGTTGGCGGGCTATGTGCGCACCGTGCCCAACAGTGCCTATGTGCTATTTATCCCCGTCACCTTGGCCGCCTTGGCGCGTTTAACCGCCGAATGGCAGCTGGCTGATCTCTGCTTTGCGCGCCAAGGCTTTGTCGGCCAGCGCTTGGCGGACCTAAACCCCAATGACCGCATCAGCCCCCTGTTGGCGGCTTTAACCCCGACCAGCCGTTACAGCGAGGTGGTGGTGGAAACCGCCGACACCGATGCGGCCAAACAATTATTGGGATTTTGCAAAAAATTCACGACACCCTTGCGCCAAGCTTTGCGCCGTGCTGGACATTTAAGCGCCCAAAGCGAAACCGACACCCAAGCGCACCCCCGGCTGCATGTGTTTTTTCTCAACAATGCCGAACTGTGGTTGGGTGCCGCCGATCCCGCCCGCAGTTCCCCCTGGTTCATGGGCATTCCCCGCCTCAAGTTTCCAGAAGGCGCGCCCAGCCGCTCGGCGTTGAAATTGGAAGAAGCCCTGCACAGCTTGCTCACACCTGGCGAACGCACCCGCTGGCTGCGAGCGGGTTTACAAGCCGTCGATTTAGGCGCGGCCCCCGGCGGCTGGAGTTGGGTACTCGCCGATTACGGCCTGCGCGTGACGGCGGTAGACAACGGCGCACTGGCCCCACAAGTCGCCGCCCATCACCTGATCACCTATGCCCGCGCCGACGGTTTTCGTTATCGTCCGCCCGCGCCGGTTGATTGGCTGGTCTGCGACATCGTGGAACAACCCCGCCGCATCGCCACCCTCATCGCCGACTGGGCCGCCCAAGGCTGGTGCAAAGCGGCGATTTTCAACTTAAAACTGCCGATGAAAAAACGCTACGAAGAACTGGCCCACTGCGAACAACTGATCCACGCCCGCCTAGTCCACAGCGATTACAGCGTCAGTGTGCGTTTCAAACAGCTTTACCACGACCGCGAAGAAGTCACAGGATACTTGCGCCGTCAGGTTTAGAGCGCCTCTCTTCACGCCAAGTGCCCCATTTTTCCATCGCGATAATCCAGCATTGCCTGCCGGATTTCCTGGGCCGTGTTCATGACAAACGGCCCGCTGCCCACGATGGGTTCCTCTATTGGCTCGCCACTCAATAACAGCGCTGTCACGTTTTCCGCGCTGTCGAGACGAATAGATCCGCCCGCCCGCTCAAACAGCCCGACTTCTGCGGCGTTAATCACCGCGCCACCCGCCACCCGCACCGTCCCCTGGAGAACGACTAACAGCGCGCTGTGCCCATCCGGCACGGCGAATTCCAAAGGTTGCGCGGTTGTCAAACGCAAATCCCACATCTGCATCGGCGTATGGGTCTGGGCTGGCCCCACTTCCCCGGCGAATGCGCCAGCAATCACCCGCAGGCTACCTTGTCCGTTGGGCAGACTGACCACAGGAATCTGGCTGCACACTATCCCCTGATAACGCGGCGCAGCCATTTTGTACTGCGCGGGCAAATTGACCCAAAGCTGCACCATTTCAAACAAACCGCCGCGCTGCGCGAAATCGCGGCCATGAAATTCCTCATGTACCACCCCACTCGCGGCAGTCATCCACTGCACATCACCAGGGCCGATGCGCCCGCCACCGCCCGAGGAATCCCGATGCTCCACCTCGCCCGCATAAACAATGCTCACCGTTTCAAAACCACGATGCGGATGTTCGCCAACGCCAAGACGTTGCGAAGTCGGTGGAAACACCAGCGGCCCGGCGTAATCCAGCAGCAAAAACGGGCTGAGCAACGGTTCCTCATCCTGATAGGAAAACAGCGAGCGCACTGGAAAGCCATTGCCCACCCAATGACTCCCCGCACTACGCTGCACACGGCGGCACTGTTTTATAGAATGCTGTGCGTTGTTGGTTAACATGGCTGATTTTCTCCTGGTAGAGGTAAATGGTGTAGGAGCGCCTTGCAGGCGCGATAGTTTTTAGGCAGCAGGCGCGATAGTTCCCCACCCCAGAGTCCCGGCTTCAGCCGGTTCCTGTGCCGCCTGAAGGCGGGACTCTGCCAAGACTGTCACCGGGGGAATCGCGCCTGCAAGGCGCTCCCACAAGGGCTTACCCACAAGGGCTTGCGAAGGGAAAAATCCTGGCTCAACCCAGCAATTCTTGCACACGCTCCGGGTTGGCTATGCCTTGCAGTATTGTCTCCAGAATCACGCCTTGCTCAAGCGCTAACTGATCCAGCATTTCCGCCTGAAAACTGCCTGCCAACAGGTGTTGCAGGGCGTCGGCCAGGCGCGTCCAGTCAGCACCGCCCTGGCGCATGGCTTCCAGATGTTGTTGCACGATTTCCGCCGCTTGCGCGTCGCCTTGCTTGGCAGCAATTACCGCCATCATCAACTGCCCACGCCGCCGCAGTGCATACCGCGTCCCCTTAAACGCCAGCAGCGCCGCTCGCGCCTGTTGCCGGTACGCGGCAGCTTGGGCGGCCTCGCCCTGTTGCGCGGCGATGTTGGCGAGGGTGATGTAAATTTTCCAAATCTCCGCCGCCGCCGGGTCTAGGGTTTTGCTAATCTCCAGCCCCTCCTCCGCCAGTTGTCGGGCTTCCGGTAAACGCGACGGGCTGTGTTGTTGCAGCAAGTCGGCGAGGTTACTGAGCATCTTGGACACGCTCGCCCTGTCCCCCGCCGCCTTGCCCGCCGCGATGGCTTTGCGATACCAGGTATCCGCCTCGGCGGGTTTGCTGGCAGAGGCGGTGACTTGGGCTAACTGGTTCCAACTTCTCGCTGCCCCCGCCAAATCGCCCCGACCTTCTTTAAGTCGCGCCGACTCCCGGTATGCCTGTTCCGCCGCTTCCCATTGTCGCGCTTGCTGGTAGGCCCTGCCCAGTTGGTGCCAGGCCACCGCTTCCGTCGCGGGTTCGCCGAGGCGCTGGAAAATCGCCAGGGCCTCGCGGTAGCGCCGCGTTGCTTCAGGCAGGTCGTTTTGTTGCAGGGCCAGGGTGCCGAGCTGGCCGTTGTCCACCGCCATGCCGCGCTCGTCGCCTAATTCCTGATCAATCGCCAGCGCCGCTGCATACGCCGCCCGCGCCCCGGCGTAATCGCCCTGATGTCTGAGCGCGTCCGCCAAGTCGGTTTGCAGCACGCCGGTTTGACGTTTCACCCCGGTGTCCTGCACCAATTGCCCGGCCACGGCCAGCGCCTCGCGGTAATGCCCCTCAGCCTGATCCGGGCGGCCTTGCCCGCTAAAACAACGCCCCAAGTAGCCCAAAGTCTGGCAACGCTCATCACTCGCCGCCGCGCCCAGCCCTGCCAGCAGTGCGCTGAACACGGCTTGCGCCTCGGTATAGCGTCCGGCTTGGTACAGTTGTTCGCCCAGGTTGGACTGCGCCAGAAACCATTGTCTTGACCCAGCCGCCCCGGCGTTCTGGGCACTGCGCTCGACCAGCGCGGCATGGTCGCGGCGCAGGCCGAAGAGGTGGAGAAACAGACTTACCTTGTTGGCAAAATCCGCCGCGTCGGGTTCATTGGCGTCCAGGGCGGCATAGACGGCGCGCAACAGGTTAGGCAGTTCGCGCCAGGCGATGGCGCGTGTCTGGTGGGGGTGGCGGTCGTCTTCGTGGTACAACCTCCCGGACAAGCGGTAATAGGCGCGCCAATGGTTTTCTTGTAGCGCCTCGCGTTGCGCCGCGTCCAGCTTGGCCGACAGCGCCGGGGCCAGGGTGGGGTGGAAGCGGAGATAAGTGGCGCTGCCCAAACCTTCCAGGTCTTGAAGACCTGGAAGGTTTTCGGGTTCGATGAGGCCGGTATGAATCAAGCTGTTTTTCAGTGGCAGCCAGGCTTCTGCCGGAATAAACAGCGGCGCATTGTCCTTTGACCACTGCCCACTGATCACGGATTCCATCGCCCCATTCTGAAACACCCCCAAGCGCGGCAACCACTGCCGCACCTCGGCATTCAGGCGTTCCAGCGACAGATTCAGCGAGGCCAACAGCCCCCGGTTTTCTTCGTCTTCCGGTTCGGCGGCCAGCAGTTCTTCCAGGCGTTCGCTCACCTCGGCGATGCGACTTTGCGACAGTTGCCGCGCCAACAGGCCGATAGACAAGGGATGACAGGCGACTTTTTGGAATAACTTGAGCAGAGGGATACGCGCTGGCGGGATAAACACCTCGCCCGGCGCGTGGCTCAGTGCCATGAGCTGATGGCAATACTGCCAGGCGTCTTCTTCCGCCAAACCGTCCAGCTTTAAGCGCCAATGGGCGCGGCTGTGGGCGATGGGATAGCCAGAATGCGCAAAATCCGGCTGGCGTGAGGTGAGCAGGACGCGGCTATGACCGGCTTCGCTCCAGGTTTGGGCGGCGTCGAGCAAAGTCAGGAGACCCTCACCCCCAACCCCTCTCCCAGAGGGAGAGGGGGGCAAGTCCCTCTCCCTTTGGGAGAGGGATTTAGGGTGAGGGGTAAGAGACTCCAGATTATCCAAAATCACCAGCGTCGGCGTTTTCGCCAACGCCGCTCGCGCCGCCTCAGCATCCGCCAAGTTTTCGCCCAACATCGTCGCCAGGGTACTCAGCGCCACGCCCAGCGGGTCTACGCCCTGGAATCCGGCATAAGAAATAAAACACACGCGCTGAAACAGCCCGCTGCGCAACAGCCAGTCCCCGGCTTCTATCGCCAGATAGGTCTTGCCCTGCCCGCCAAAGCCGGTGATAGACAGCCGCCCCGCGCTACCAAAAGCGGAATATCCGTCCCCGCCTGATACAAAGCGGGCAAAAACCAGTCGTACAGCTTGAGGACAAAAGAATCCTGGCCGCCCTCACCGCGTCGGCGTTCGCCGCGTTTGGGATCGAAATACAATTCCGCCCGCGCCTCGTCCAGCGCCGCGCCCACCGGCTTGCCTTTGACCAGCGCGGCGTAAAACCTGCCGACTAATTGGTAAGTGTTCTGATTCTCTCAGTATTTTTAAACCAAACGCACCCAGATATTTGCCAGATACCGCACACAACAAACCTAACAGCGTTGTTCCAATATAGGTGTGAGAAAAGCCGTGTAATGTCCCTTTATTGGTGAGCATGACATAAAGCGGCTGACTATCTATGACTATTTGTGACCAGCCAAAAACCATCAGAGAAAACTGACGTTGCATGATGGTTTTAATGGCAATCCCTGGCCCCAGGTGCAGGGGTGTAAATGGCATTTTATCTCTCCATAAATCGCATAAAAAAGTCAGTTAGCGCAGCAGGATGGGTAGAGGTGCGCCATGAGGCTTGATTTTGGTATGAACTTTATCGCGCCGAAACCTATCATAGCGGGTATTTGCCGTGGCCGTGTTTGTTGGCTTTTCTGCGCATCAGCACCAATGCCCGGATTTTCGGGCAACCGCTGACAATTGAAGAAGCCTGGGGATATGTCAAAGAGTGGCTGGGCTTGCCGAGGGCTTGGATACCCCATCCCACATCTTGCCACGCGGAAACGCTCGCCGGTTTATTGCTATCGGCCCAAGTGTCAGGTAATCTGGTTTCGGACGCCCACCTTGTCGCGCTGGCTATTGAGCATGATTTGCGCTTATGCAGCGCGGACAAAGATTTTGCGCGTTTTTCCGGCCTGGATTGGGAAAATCCTTTATCCTGAACATCCCCAACATCCCGTAAATCCTGCTTCAGACCACCCAACCAAAGGAAACCATCCCATGCCCAGGCTGCTTTCTTTTTTAGTTTTCGCCTTGCTGCAGGCTGGCGCGGCAGAGGCGGCTGAACTGTCGCGTCAACAATTCCTGGAGCAATTTCTCATCGCCCTGCAAGCGAAAGATGCCGAGAAAACCGGTCTGCTGCTGCAATCCAATCCTACCACAGCTCATGAAACACAACAGTTTTTGCAAAAAATCAAAGGTGAGGGCGAAAACGCGCAAGAGGCGCGGGCTATAGGAGAATTATTGGGGAAATTATTGGAAGCAGACAAAAACAGCATTCCCGAACTCGACCAACTCCTAGCGCAAGGCATGAAAGCCGCTCGTCGCTCTGATTATCGCACCGCTCAGTACTTATGGGAACAGGGACTGAGCCGTGCCCGCGAACTCGACAATTCTCTCTATATCAATCAATTCATTAATAACCTAGGTGTGGTGTACAAGAACATCGGACAATACACCAAGGCGTTGGAATACTACGAACAAGTATTAGTTTTTTGCCAAAAACAAGACGACAAGAAACACGAAGGTGATGTCCTTAGCAATATTGGTGTGGTGTACAGAAACCTCGGTCAATACGCAAAATCGCTTGAATACTATCAACAGGCGCTGACTATAGCTAAATTATATAATTTATAAGGTAACGTAACTTCTAATTTTATCAAATTTAAAGTATTCACCTGACAAACAATCTCTGAATATCTGAGTGGCTTCATCGAATATTTTAATAAATGCAAAATTTTTTCTTACCCATGTTT
>Ga0209575_10000563_pt1 | contig 21611 bp, 19 predicted proteins | sample Medcelwee11metaG_FD_187172 | JGI IMG/M metagenome (GOLD analysis project Ga0209575, IMG submission 187172) | Freshwater pond sediment microbial communities from the University of Edinburgh, under environmental carbon perturbations - Medium... | ecosystem: Environmental > Aquatic > Freshwater >...
CGCATCCGGACATCGATCCCTTCTGCAAACGGGCCACGGTCAGTGCCGAGTGTTCTTTCTACAAGGGACAGATGGCCTGCTACACCGACGCCCAGGGGGTGCAGCAGTGCCCGCAAAACGACGGCGGGAATCTCAACGGTTGCCAGACCTACGAGCAGAACGCCTCCTGCGGCTTCATCTCGCAGAAGTGCATCGAGGGCGCCCAGGGACCGTCGGGGCAGTGTTACGCCTTTGAAGAGGTCTGGGACTGCGGCTATGACGTTTCCGTGCCCACGCTGGTCAACACGGGCGTGAAGTACGATTGCCCCGGCCCCGTGAACTGCATGGGCGGCGAGTGCTTCGACACCAGCAACACCAAGAGCACCGATTTTGCCCAGGCGGTGGCCATGCTCCAGGCCACGCAGTTTGCCGAGCACGACCTCGAGTGCGGAGGAGAGGGGACGGATGTCTCCGAGTCCAATGTCTGCAAGGTGTTCAAGGGCGAGGGCATGGAGTGCAAGAAGGCCCTGGGCGGTTATGTGGACTGCTGCGAGGCGCCGGAGGGGATCAGTATTATCGACTATGTACGACTTACGATGGCTACGTTGAAGATGGCTTCTGCAGTACAAGCCCTGTCAATTAATAAGTCCATCACTCAAGGCTATTGGTATGCAGTTCAGAATGCCATCTTCGACGGTGCCTACAAAACGATCAAAGGTGAATGGAGCTCTATTTTGAGTACAGCAACCGCATCCTTTGAAGACACCGTAGCAGGAAAATACGGTGTAAGTGCAACCCAGGGATTTCTGATGGAGCAAACCTATAACGTGATGGTTGAGATGGGAGCCACAGAGGCAGCCAATGCGATTTTTCAGCCAGCAACGACCGGAGGGATGCAACTGACCTCTCAGGCGGCAGCATTCGCAAACTTTGTTGGCATGGTATATACCGCCTATGTCATGACCGACCTGATGATTAACGTCATCTGGGCTTGCGAACCCAAAGAATTCGAACTCGATGCCAAGAAAGAAACGCGCCAGTGCTCGTATGTCGGTAGTTACTGTGCCTCCGAAGTCTTGGGCGTCTGCGTCGAGAAGCGCGAGGCCTACTGCTGTTTCAGTTCTGTCGTTGGCAGGATCATTCAAGAGCAAGGCCGAGCCCAATTGGGAATGGACTTTGGCAGAGCCAAGCATCCGTCGTGCGAGGGGCTAACCGTCGAACAACTTAACCAAATCGACTGGGCGAAGATCGATCTCTCAGAGTGGATCGGAATGCTCTACAAGGCAGGCAATCTCGATACGCCCAATACGGCCACGTTGGAAAATCTTACTGGTTCCGGCAGTTCGCTGGGGAATGTCTTTCAGGGCTCTACCCGCCAGAACAGTCTGAGTCGAAATATCAAACGCTTGGAAGGCGTCGATGTCGACCAGATAAAGTCACAAGCGGAGAAAGAAATCAAAGGAAATATCTTGCAGTGACTAAAAGGCCCCATTATAAAATGGGGCCTTACTTTAGCTTTTATTTTCCAATGAAATTGTATTCTTTACCAGCTACTAGAATCGAAGGCGGAAATGGGGTAATTCCTTTGCCAGCTTTCGGCTGGCCACTATTGTAAATTACACACCAACTTGGAAGTTTGGCGCTCAGCAGTTTCATGGCTTCATCGCGCCTTATATCGTTTTTTGAGGCGTCTGCGACTATCTTTATTTTGAATCCGCTCAAAAAAATCGGTCCATAATATTTTCCCTTCTTGATAAAACTTGGTGCACTCTTCAGCTCTTCTGAGGGTTGAATTGGATTCTCAAAGAAAGTGTTTTTAAAGCCAACAAATTGTCCGGGGCTGTTATCCGCTAGTGCGCTTGGCTTGATATTGTAAGTGGCATACTTACTGAATGCTTTTTTCATCGCACTATCAACAGTCTCCATCGCTATCTTAGTAGCCTCCCCAATATTTTTTGCGTCCTTTTCGGATATCCAGACAGCCACTTGGTCTTCCTGCCATGCGCCTCTGATTTGGCCCGTTGGAATCAGGAACAAGGCCGCTCCAAGTCCACCGAATGCAAGATCTCCCATTGAGCCGCCATTGCCCCTGGCCGGCTCGCTCACCCCTGCGATCAGGCCGTACTGCCGGGCAGTCTCGAGCGGCACGTCTTTCATGCCCTTGATGCCCAGGTCGTCGCGCAGGATCTTCATCGCGTCCGACCACTTCTCGCGCGGCGTTTGCTCCGGGTCCTGGAGCGTGATCTGAGGCCCTTGCGGCTCCTTGCTCGCGCACCCAACCAGAAGGGCGGCGGCCAGTGCGGTGCAGAGCAGGCGGTTGAGGTGTTTCAGTTCAAGCATGTGAAATTCCCTATTCAAATCAGGGGGAAGGGTAACGGCTTGCCGTGCGGCTCCCAAGCCGCTTCAAGGAAAGCCCCACCCCTCCGGATGGGGATTTGAGGTCTTAGAGACGGCTGCCGGGCGCTTCGGCCCGGGCCTGCTCGTCACCTTTCCGGACTGGCTTGTCCCGCAAGCCGATCGCTTGCTGCATGGCATCGAGCAGCGCTTGCGGGGTCTGCGCACCGCGCACCAGCACTCGATTTCCCGTCTGGTTGTCGACGACAAAGGTGCTCGGCGTGCCGCTGATCCCCAACTCGGCGCCTTTCGCGAGCTGCTGCTCGACCTTGGCCTTGTACTTCTCGCTGGCCAGGCACTGTTTGAACGGTTCGGCCGGGGCACCGACCAACCGAGCCAGTCGCTCCGCGTTTTCAACGCCGGCCCCGTTCAACTGGGTGCGCTTGAACCACTCGCTCGTGAAGGCCCAAAACGCCTGGTTGCCGGCCAGCTCCGCGACACATTCGGCGGCCTGGGCGCCGAGCATGGCGCTGGGGCTGTGGAAAGCCAGGGGGTAGTGCTGCCACTCCCAATTCACCTTGCCGCCCGACTGGTCGACCAGGGTTTTCGGCGTGTCGTGGAAGCGTTTGCAGTAAGGGCATTCGAGGTCGCTGAACTCGACGAAGGTGAACTGGGCATTGAGGCTGCCGTAGAGATGGCGGCCCTCGGGCACATGCTCCGAGGCCAACGCCCATTCGTTCAGCACGCTTTCGCGCTCCGCTTTCAGAGCAGCCTCTTCCTGCTGGGCCTGGACCTGCTTGATAGCTTCGGGCAGGCGCTCGGCCAGTGCCTCATCGATCTGCGACTGCGCTCGGTAGTGAGCGACTTCGAGCGTGGCCACCACCACGACAGTGGCGAGCAGGGCCTTTTTGGCATAGCAGCGCAGTTTGGGGGTGTTCAGAGTCACCATGGGAAATTCTCACTCAGCCGTTCGAAAATGGTTGTTGAAGCGCTGGACGCCTGCTGTGGCTGTTGTTGTGTTTGGGCGCGCGTGGGCGGCAAGGGCTGTATGGGCTGTGCGGAAATGCGGACGGGTGGCAAGGGTTGGATGGGCTGTGCGGGAACACGGACGGGAGGCCGGGCTTGAATGGCCACCGGCAGGTCCTTGGGCGTGCCGTTGACCAAGGTCAGCCACTCGTCGTAGGACAGCCGGGATTGGCCCTGGCACAGCTTGTTGCGCACCCGGACGTACTCGTCCACCTCCTCGCGGGCCGAGGCGAGCACTGCCTGGCCTGGCGCGGCATAGGTGGCCGGAAGGCTGGCCTGCTGGCAGTTGCTGGCGTAGGTGGCGGGCGGGACCGCGACCATGGCCAGGGGCGCTGTACTGGCGACCTGCAGCTCCGGGTGCAGGCGGCCCGAGCGGGTATCGAGCTGGTCCTGGGGGCTCACCGTGTGCTGGTAGGCGGGTTTGCGCAGGGCCGCTCCGCCGCGGCCCTGGTGCCCCCAGCTGGTGTGGTAGTCGCGCAGGTCGGGCTCGTATTCGCTGACGGCGAACTTCGGCCCCGTGGGAACGGGAGGTGCCTCCGACTTCTTGTCCTTGGCGCAGCCGGCGACGGCGAGCGCGCTGAGGGTCAGCGCCAGCAGAAAACTGGGATGTTTCATGGGGGTTCCTCATCGATGGAGTCGCCCCCATTGTGAAAAGCCAATCCGCTCCTGTGTGGCCATTTCGCGCCACTTTATGGCTTGAAATTGGGTTGCTCGAACAGACCGAAGGACGACCGCAAATTTGCGTGCGGCGGCTCGATTGCAATAGGCAGCGGACTGTTGCAGACTCCAGCCACGCCCTTGTGCGGCGCTAAATAGGCCTGCCGGAACTCCGGCAAGTGCCCTTCAAGCCCTGGTGGCTTAATCGGCTGAATAAAGCCGTCAAGAATTCCCCCCATTAAATTGGCAGACGTGTGTCTGCTGATTTAGTCGCGTAGTGATTACGCGGACGGGTGGTGCCGTCTCATAAATCACCTTAAAAACGCTCTTAAAAAACCAACCCATCGGGGTCGCAGACTTCCGTTGGGGAAAATGCCGCCCCGTATTATCCCGAAAGGAAAATCTTATGGCGCGCGGTATCAACAAAGTCATTCTGCTCGGCAATGTCGGCGGTGATCCGGAAACTCGCTACATGCCCAACGGCAATGCGGTGACCCAGATTACGCTGGCAACTTCCGAAGCTTGGAAAGACAAACAAACCGGCCAGCAGCAGGAGCGTACCGAATGGCACCGCGTGGTGTTCTTCGGCAAGCTCGCTGAAATCGCTGGAGAATATTTGAAGAAAGGCGCTCAGGTTTATATCGAGGGCAAACTGCAAACCCGCAAGTGGCAGGGACAGGACGGTCAGGACCGGTATACCACGGAAATCGTGGTCGACCAGAATGGCACCCTGCAACTGCTGGGCGGGCGCAGAGAAGGAGGTGAGGGGCAATCCCCGCAACCTCGGTCAAGCGCAGGTGGAAGTCGCCCGCGTCAATCTGGAAATCGAGCAGACAAGTCGACTCCGGCTCCCCAGCCGGCGCCTGACGATGATGCTTTCGATGACAACATTCCTTTTTAGGAAACTTCAAAAACGGCGGACATGAGTTCAGGTCCGCTTTTTAGTCTGTGAAAACCAGCGCCGGAAATACTCCCGGCACTATCCAATCCCCGAGGGGCGACTTGTCCCTCTGGGGGCCGTTCGCCCTGAAGGAATTCTTAAGGATGGTCTGAAAAAGACTTTTTCTGAAAAACACAAGCCAGTAATCATGCGGCTTACAGAGCATGTGGTTGCGTGAAAACGGGGCTTTTTCAGCGTTTCCTTAAAGGAGAACGGTTATGAGCGAAGTTCAAAAAGAGTTTCAAAGTGCAGTGGCAATCATTGCAAAACAAGAGAGCAAGTTCGTCGAGCTGGTGAAGTCATCGAATACGGATGTCGCCTTCAAGAACGAACTCTTGTATGCCTCGCAGGCGATGATGAACAACGACTATCTCTGCAAGGTGGCGCTCAGCAACTCGCTGAGTCTGCGTAATGCGTTCAGCCAGGTGGCCGCGTGCGGTCTGACGCTGAATCCCGCCCGGGGTTTCGCGTACCTGGTGCCTCGCGAGGGGCAGGTCATCCTCGATGTGTCCTACCGGGGCATGATCAAGGCGGCCGTGAACGATGCCGCCATCAAGGACTGCATCGTCGAGCTGGTCTACGCGAACGACGAGTTCGTCTATCGCGGCAAGCGGCAGAGCCCGACCCACACGTTCAATCCCTTCGACAAGAAGGCCGACCGTGGGGAGTTCGTCGGGGCCTTTGTCGAGGCCTTGCTGCCCGATGGGCGTGTCCATGTGGAGGCCGTCACCGCCGAGGAAATCTACGCGGCGCGCGAGGCTTCCGAGCTGTGGAGGCGGAAGAAGAAAGGCCCCTGGGTCGACTTCTTCGCCGCCATGGCGAAAAAGAGCGCCATCAAGATCGCCAGGAAATACTGGCCTCAGTCGGGACCCAAGCTGGATGAGCTGATCCAGTACCTCAACACCAACGGTGGCGAGGGGTTCGCTTCGCACGACGTGCCGCTGGCAGTCGTCGAGCGGGTGATCGGGGCCAGCGATGAGGTCGAGCCGGTCGGGCCGCTGCCCACCTCCAACCAGGAGGCGGCTGCGAGCGAGCCGGTTGCCGCCGCTCAACCGGCGGAGGCCGATCCTGAACCCGAAAGGGCTGATCCGCCTGCTGCCGAACCTGCTGCCGAACCTGCCGCCGATCCTGAGCCGCAGGCCGTCGAAGGCGAGGTGATGCCCGCGAAAGAGCCGGAGCCCAAGCCTGTCGGCCTGCCCGAGAAGGTGGTGAAGAAGGTGGCGGAACTGGTTCGCCGTGCCCGTGACCAGGGCTGCTGGGCAGCGGCCAAGGAGTATGTCTCCACCTGGCCGGAAGAGGCACGGCAATACGCGCTTCAACAGCTCAAGGCCGGCGAATACCTGGCGGCGAGCGAAGGGGAGTGAACCCATGGCCGATCTGATCGCGACCATCCTGTTGCTGCTGTTGCCGTAAGGCCTGCAGCCATTTGAAAACCCAACCCTGAGGGGGCATGTCCCTCTCCGGGGGTGTGCCTTTCTCGGGGACGAGAAAGGAATCACATCATGCGGACTTACCTGTTGAGCGTCACCGACATGAGCACCCGGCAGCGGGTTTCGTTTCGGTGCCAGGCGAAAACCTTCGCGGCAGCAATAGAGAAGGCCGAGAAGGAACATCCGAGCTTTTTCGCGGCACTGCGTTCTGCGTTCAAGGAGGGGCACAACCATGCGCCCATCGACACCTGAGCGTCTGAAGGCTTCGCTGCAGGACTGGCTGGAGATGAAGGAGACGGGCGAGGGCCTTGCCTGTTGTGCGGACGAGATGATCGAGCAGATCCAGGCGAAGTTGGCGGTATTGGAGCAACTGCTGGGTGAGCTTGCCGCACAGGGTATGGGCTTCACGCTCAAGCATTGCCAGCACGATGCCTGGGGGATGATCTGCCCCGATGCATCGGAACCCGGACGCTACCGCTGGCAGGCGTTTCGACGTGACGGCTTCACCGGCCACAGCACGTTCGATTCCAGCGAGCAGTGCCTGGGCGACCTGGTGGATGACGGTTACACGCTTCCCGATCCGGGAGCGCTGGATCGTCTGGCCGCCACCGTCGAGTGGCAGCGCGGCATGGAGGTCGTCGCAGTGATTCAGGCCTGCAATGCAGGACGGATGAGCTACGAGGATGCCTTGCGCGCGCGTGAAGCAATCGATGCCCGGTATGCGAGCGGCACTGCGCGCTGATACCGGCTGAGCGCTGGAATTCCAGCAAAAAAATTCCCTGAGGGGCGAATCTGCCCCCTGGGGGACTCGTTCGCCTCGACGGGATTCCGAAAAGGAGAACGGATATGCGATCCAGCATGGCTTGTGTGATCGAGGAGCCGTCGAGCGCGTTCGATGCGCTCAAGGCATTGGGACGACAGGCGGGCAGCGACCTGCTGTTCAGCAGCACGCTGCCGGTGGACCGGCGAGTGGTCGAGGTGTTGACCCGTGCAGCGGCACGCCGGGTTCGCCTCGATGGGCTGCGGTATGTCTGCCTGTTCGACGAGGGGCCGTTTGCAGAAGGCTTCTACGAGAGTTCCGGCTTGAACAGAACCGAACTGCTCAACTGGTGCGGGCTTGAAGCGCGATGAACGTCGCGCTCTGAGACCGGCATGACGGCTGGCCTTCCAGCCAGAAAAAATTCCCCAAGGGGCGAACCTGCCCCTCTGGGGGACTCGTTCGCCTCGAGGGGACCGCTTGGGCTTTTGAGCCTGGGCGGTGCACTCGAAAAGGAGAACGAGATGGAAGCTTTTGAAATCTGCCAAGAGGCCTACCTCCTGGCGCGGCATGAACAGGAGTCGATGTTGCTGGGCGCGTCGTACATGAAGCCTTCGGCCTTCCGCGAGAAGACCGAGACGCTGCGTGAGGCGACCGATGCGCAACTGTTCAACGCCTTGCAGGCCCTCGGCGAACAGGCCGGTCGTGAGTTCCTGAGCCTTCAGGGACCCATCGACCAGCGGCTCGCCGCGGTGCTCGACACGGCCAGCCGGACCCGCAAGAACAAGCTCGACGGGTTCGGGCTGGTCGGTGGCCTGCTGAAGAAGGGCAACCGCTTCGCCAGGGGGTTCTACAAGACCTCGGGGCTGGAGCCAAAGGTGCTCTCGGAGGATTTGAGACGGTGTTACCTGTACCGATCGGGTGGCCTCTGTCTCAGTCCAGACGAAAAAGCTCGCCTGGGATTCGTCGAGCAGGAGGTGAACGATGAAGGTCGTTGATCTCGAGCAGCGGACCCCTGAGTGGCTGCAATGGCGTCAGGAAGGTGTCAGCGCAACCAGTTGCGCGGTCATCATGGGACACAACCCTGCCAAGACGCCCCTCGAGCTCTGGAAGGAGCTGGTCGGCCTGGTGACTCCGCCCGACCTGTCGGTTATCCCGCAGGTGAGGCGTGGCCAGAAGTTCGAGCCGCTGGCCCTGCAGATGTTCGAGGAGAAATACGGCCAGCTGGGCTTGCCGATCTGCGCCGAGTCGCAGGAGCACCCGTTCATTCGGGCCTCCTTCGATGGCCTGCTGGGTGATGGTGCCCCCGCCGAGATCAAGAATCTCGCGGAGGACAATCATCTGCAGGTGCTGGCGCTGCGGGACAAGAGCCCGGCCTTCCAGCTCTATCGCTGGCAGGTCATGCACCAGCTGATCGTCTGCGGCGCGCGGCGCGGGTACCTGTGGTTCTGGTCGCCCAAGCACGAGCCGTGCTGCCTGGTGGTCGAGCGGGATGACCTGCTCATCCAGCGCATCATCGAGGCAGAAAAAATCTTCTGGAACACGGTGGAAACCGGGACGCCCCCGGCAGCCGATCCCCTGCGGGATGTGCTGCCGATGGAGCAGACCGACGAAGCCGCCTGGAAGGCGTTGGCGGAAAAGCGTCGCGAGCAGGAGGCCAGAGTGGTCGCCCTCAAGGCGCAGCTGAGCGCGCTGCAGAAGGAGGCCGGCGAGCTGGACACCCAGCTCAAGCTCCTCGTGAGAGCGGCTGGGTTCCGCCGGGCCGACGCCTACGGCGTGAAGATCACCGTCTACGAGACGGCAGGAACGGTCGACTGGAAGGCGATTGCCGAGGAGATGGCCCAAGGGAAGGAAATTCCGGCGGACCTGATCCAGAAGCACCAGGGCGACAGTGGCTGCCGGACGCGCATGACGGTAGATCCCCACTTCAACCCGAACCAGCCGGCACCGGTGCTTCGCATCCGCAAGCCGGCACAACCTGAACCGGAGGAACAGCCGCCCTTTGCGGCCGGTTTCTGGTTCTGATGCATAATCCTTCAACCCGGCCTCGCGCCGGGTTTTTTTTGCGTGCGCCAGGCATGGCGCGTTGCGCGTAAGCGCAACCAGCTTGGCTGCGGTGGCCAGGCTGGTGACTTGGAGGTGAAAGTCCTCTACACACCCGGCAAGGGGAAGTGTTAGCCGAAGGCAAGGGTGTCGTGGGCGACCGCGAATCTGAAGGAAGCCATAGGCAAAATGCTGGCCTGACGAACAGGAAGCGGATTAGGCGGCGTAGCGGGGTAAGACGGCGCAAATCGTCAAAGCCCAATACTTGCACGGAACGCTACGACGTAGATCCGACAGGCATAAGCAGGAAGGTCGCGCGAATTACCCTGGGAGATCTGTTCAGCCTGCCATGTGCTACCGGCGTCGTGAGATGACGGGATGGGCGAGCAGAAGTCAGCCGACGCCGTAGTAGTTGCTCAAAACCGGAGTGACGAAGGGCTGAACCTGCCATGAGTGGATAGTCGGGTGTGATCTCTGCTGGAGCGTAAAGCAGAAACTCCGCGTAGCGGGGGTCGAGACCATCAAGGAAGTAGGAGCCAGAAGCTCCGAGGGCCGGTCTGGGCGCTTAGATACCGCAGGCGACACATCAACGGAACCAAGCTCGCTGAAGCTGTTGGTCAGTAGGCAGGAACCGCCGTATACGGAACCGTATGTACGGTGGTGTGAGAGGACGGCGGGGGTGACCCCGTCTCCTACTCGATTCCGCAGTTGGTCCCATAGGATTAAAGGTTTATCCCATTGAATAAGAGCGGCCCGCTGAATCTCCCTGCGCGAGGGACATGCCCCAAAGGCGTGGGTACATTGTAAAACACCCTAAGACGTATTACATTGTTGTCACGCCCAGCGAGTGGGCGGTAACCAACAATAACCACCCTGTAACTCAGTAAGAAAACCGCAATTTCCGAGGTCCGGCCTACATACAGGTGACCTTCCAACATCAGAGGCTCTTTGACCATGATCACCCAAATCCGAAAGGTGGGTAACAGCGCTGGCGTTGTGATCCCGTCCGTCTTGCTCAAGGAGGTGAAACTCACCGTTGGCGCAGAGATCGATCTGACCGTTGAAAACGGCGTTTTAAACATCAAACCCGTGAAGGCAAAACGGCAAGGCTCACGCGAAGTTTCTTTGAACTGGCTGCTCGCCGACTTTCAGGATGTCGAGGGCGAACTAATCCCAGGCACCGTGGGTGCAGAGGTGCTAGAAGACGATGACGCGAATTACCGAAGCTGTCCGTAAACAGCTCAAGCCGGGCGATCTGATCAGGATCGCCCTCGACCCGACGGTAGGGTCGGAAACTCAGAAGACCCGCCCATGCATCGTGCTGACGGAGCAGGCGCTCAACGCGGTGAGCCGGACCATCATCGTGGTGCCCCTGTCCACGGGGAGCGGGCCGATCATGCGGCTATTTCCCGTCCTTGATCAGACACAGAATGACTGCGGGATGCACGGATCTGCGGTGGTCACCCAGATGCGGGCGCTCGATCCTGTCGCCCGCCAGGGCCAATGGCTCGGCAGAGTCACCGACCCGGCGTTCCTTGATGCGGTCAGACTGAACCTAGCTGCCACGCTCGGCATTACGCTGGATCTACTCGACCCACGGTAAGCCGTCGCAGAGCGCTTTGACCGCGCGCCTGGCTACGCCGACTACTGGCGCGGGCGCCTGGCGGAAATTCACTGGCCCGAGTGAGGACGGACAAAAAAATGAGCATTGATACCGAGACACGGCACATCACTCCGGCTGGGGGGAATGTGTTTGCGGACCTCGGTTTTGGTCCGGAAGAGGCGGCTGCGTTGAAGGCCGAATCCGATCGGCTCATTTCACAAAAACTTTCCATCAAGGAATCCTTGATGAAAGAAATCGCGAACTGGATCGAGACCGAAAACCTGAAACAGGTCGATGCCGCCCAGGTCCTGGGTGTCACCCGGCCGCGGGTCTCCGATATCGTCCAAAATAAATCGGCCAAGTTCACCATCGATTCGTTGGTGGACATGCTGGCCAGAACGGGAAAACACGTTCAGTTGTCTGTTCGCTAATCCTAGAAATCCTCTAACCCCCCGTGCAGTCCTGCTGCCGGGGTTTTTTTTCGTGTCAAATCGGTAATTTCAAGCCAAAAAGTGGCGCGAAATGGCCACACAGGCGCGATTTGATTTCCGATCATGGGGGCTCGACCCACTGCTACGAGAGTCCTCATGCTACTTACCGCCATCAAACGCTGGTTGTTCGGCGACAACTACGCCTCGCTCTTCGCCGAAGCGCCCCATCCGGCCGAGCGGCTGATTCCCCCGGAGCTTCGCCCCTACCTGGAAAACCATAACTGGCGGAACCTGCGCTACCCCCCCTATCAGGAAGGCTATCCCGGCAAGGTGACGGGCGAGTGGTTAATGCGCCACTACCAGCGCAAGCTGATCGACCGCATCGCAGGCTCCATCGGCCTGCCGAAGGACGAGTACCAACGCTACGTCGAACCGATCCTGATCAACTTCGCGGAGCTGGCGCACCTGCTGCCGGCCTCGGAGAACCATCACCACGCCGGTCCCGGCGGGCTGCTGCGGCACAGTCTCGAAGTTGCCAACCTCACCCTGGATGGGTGCCTGACCACCGCCTTCGACACCGCCGAGACGCCGGCCCGGCGCAGCACTCGCCGCTGGCGCTGGAATGTGGCGGGCGTTGCGGCAGGCCTGCTGCACGATGCCGGCAAGGCACTCACCGACCTGCGCGCCACCGACTTCGAGGGCAAGCTCGAGTGGAGCCCCGAGCAGGAAACCCTCCACCAGTGGGCGGGGCGCCACAAGCTCGACCGCTACTTCCTGCACTGGAATGCCCAGCGCCACGAAAAGCACATCCAGGCCTCGGTGGCCCTGGTGTCGACCCTCATACCCGCCGAAGCCCGCGCCTGGATTCAGGGCGGCGGACGGGACATCTACGATGCCCTGCTCGATGCGATTGCGGGCAACGCGAACCGTGCGCCCCTGACCGAATTGGTGCGCTGGGCGGACTCGGCCTCGGTCAGGCGCGACCTGCTCAAGGGGCCGAGCCATGCCCGAGGCGGGGATACCGGCGTGCCGGTCATCCGCCTGGTCAGCGACGCCATGCTGCGCCTGCTCAGCACGGGACGCTGGACGGTCAACGCGCCGGGCAGCCGGGTATGGGTGGCCACCGATGGCGTCTATATCGCCTGGCACAGCGCCGCCGAGGAGATCGTCAGCCTGCTGGTGAAGGATGGGATCGTGGCCATTCCGCGCTCGCCGGAAACCCTCCTGGCCATCCTGGCGGATCATGGCCTGGCCCAGCGCCGGGACGATGGCGAGCTCTACTGGCTCGTCACCCCGCACGCCCTGTGCAGGAACGGCAAGGGGCCGGCTCTGCGCTGCCTGAAACTCAGCTCTGCGGACGTGCTGTTTCCGCATGTGCCGGTCCCGCCGCCGACCTCCATTCTCCTCGGCAAGGAGGGCGAGCAGGTCGAGCTGATCGCGCCCAACGAAAAAACTCCGTTCGATCGCGAGAAGCCGGTTTCCGCGCCGACCGCGGTGGCCGCCCAGGAACCCGCGGTGGCGAAACCGCAGCCGCCGCGCCAGCCCGAGCCGGTTACCGAGGCCGAGCAGAGCGGCATTTCCGTTCCCCGGATGCCGACCGAGCCCAGTATCCCGTCGATGCCAGCCCCGGCGGCTGCCGAGGTGCCCTCGAACGTCCCGCCGGCGCCCCAGCCCTCCAAGGCCACGGTCCTACCTGCCGAGGTCACGCCGCCGGCCTCGATTGCCGAGCCATCCGACGAGCCCCCCATGGAAGAGGCAATGGACGATCCGGATGCGGATCTGGAGCGGATGCTGCTGGGCACAATCTCGCCGGAACAAAGGGCCCTCGCGACGTCCAACCTGGAGTCGGCCCCAGAGCCAGAGGCGCCGGAATTCCCCCGAAAAAGCGGCAAGGTTTCGCTGGCCGAGCTGTTGGGCACGCCGGTCGATGGAGAGGCGCCCCCCGAGTCGAGCGCCGAGACGGCTCCCCGAAAAGCCGCACGCGGCAAGGTTCCGCTGGCCGAAATGCTGGGTACGCCCGCCGACGCCCCGTCGGCCCCTGAGCCAAGCCCCGAGTCCGAGGCCACCCGCGGCAAGGTCTCGTTGGCCGCACTGCTGGCCGAGCCGGCGCACTCCGACAGCCAGCCCCAGCCGGCCCCCGAGCCGTCCATGCCGCTCTCCGCGTCCGGGGCGGAGGCAGCCGTGCTGACGCCCGAGCAGGAAGCGCGACTGACGCCGGCGGAGATCGCCCTCCTCGAGGCCCAGCCCGCGTTCGCCCGCAAGCTCCTGGCCTGCCTGGGCATTTCGCAAGAGTTGCGACTGGTCAGCGGCAGGGTATTCGTGCCCCTGGGCGACAGTCCTTTCAACGACGAGGACATCTCGCCGCTCTTCCGCGCCGACTGGCTCTGGCAGGACTTCACCGCCGAGGGGGCGCCTCTCACGCGAGCCTGGCATAAGCGAACCGGCTTCCTCTTGACCGCCCGCCTGAGCGTGATCCTCTGCAAGCTCGCCGGGCTGGACTGGGACATTCCGCATATCAGCCGTGTCCCGGCGGAAAAAATCCCCGCGTACCGCCATTACCTGGCGGCGGTGCTGGAGCAGGCCCGGCCCGAGAAGATGGGCGAGGTGAACACGCTGGTGGTCAATCCGACCCAGCTCGGCACGGTCGCCGAGCGCCTGAATGCCTCCGCCCTGGAAATCGAGGAGGCCATTTTCAGCTTGCGCGATGCGATGAAGGTTCATACCCGCAAGAAGACCTATATCCGTGCTCTGCCCCAGGAGGTCCCGACTCATGAGTGAATGGAATTACACGAACCTCTGGCGCCCCAACTACGAGGCCGCGGAGGCGACGGCCTGGTGTGCCTCCATGGCGGCCAGCACGGCGGTGCACCTGCTGAGCAGCATGCCGCTCACCCCCTACCTGATCACCCTGGGCGTGCAGGCCGGTTTTGCCCTGGCGGCGCTGCCCAAGGCCATCCGCCTGCACCGGGCCAAGGCCTGTTTGGGCGGGGTCGAGATGAGCTTTGTCACCCTGGAAGCGCTGCTGAAGGAAACCCGCCAGATGCCCGAGCAGATCTATTACGGCACGGCCTTCGGCTGGGGGCAGAAGCACGGGCAGATGGCCTTCGAGCTGCTGTCGCGGGACATCGACAAGCTGGTGGCCCGCAAGGGCCGGCGCCAGGCGAGCGTCAAGGGGAGCCGCTGGATTCATGGCCTCGGCATGGCGGAGGAGGAGCCCTGTTTCCGGCCGGAAGACCAGCGCTCCATCCACCACCTGATCATCGGCACGACCGGCGCCGGCAAGACGCGCCTGTTCGACCTGCTGATCGGCCAGTGCATCGCCCGCGGGGAAGCCGTCATCGTCATCGACCCCAAAGGCGACAAGGGGCTGGCCGAAACCTGCCGGCTGACCTGCGCGGCGACCGGCGATCCCAACCGCTTCAAGTATTTCCATCCCGGCCACCCGGAGCACTCGGTGCGCCTCTCGCTCACCAAGAACTATGGCCGGGCCACCGAGGTGGCATCCCGCGTGGCGGTGCTGATGAAGAGCGAGGCGGGCGATCCCTTCCAGGCGTTCGCCCAGATGGCGCTCAACAACGTCATCCAGGCCATGCTGATCTGCAACATCCTGCCCACCCTGGTGGGGATGCGCCGCACGCTGGAGGGCGACATTCCCGGCCTGACGATCAAGGTCGTCACCGCCTACGGGCGTCAGGTGTTCGGCGAAGCCCAGTTCGACAGCATGGCCGACACCGCCGTGCGGGCGGCCAAGGCGCGCGACGTCGAGGCCCGCGCCAAGGTGCTGCGCAAGCTCTACTACAGCGACATCGCCGAGGCCGAGCCGAACCCCGACATCGAGGGCCTGCTCACCATGCTCGAGCACGAGCGCACCCACTTCGGCAAGATGATCGCCGGCCTCTTGCCGATCCTGGTCATGCTCACCTCGGGGCACATGGGGCCGTTGCTGTCGCCGGTGAAAGACGATGAAGACGAACGGCCGATCTGCGACCTGAACTCGGTCATCAATGCGGCCCACGTGCTGTACCTGGGCCTCGATGCCCTGTCCGACCCCATGGTCGGCTCGACGATCGGCTCCCTGGCCCTGGCGGATCTGGCCTCGACGGCGGGGGAGATCTACAACCATCGCCAGCCCAGGCCGGTGAACATCTTCGTCGACGAAGCCGCGGAAGTGCTCAACGACCAGCTGATCCAGCTGCTCAACAAGGGCCGCGGCGCGGGGATCAACCTCTACATCGCGACCCAGACCATCGCCGACTTCAAGGCGCGGATGGGCGACGAAGCCAAGGCCCTGCAAGTGCTGGCCAACGCCAACCACATCGTCGCGATGCGCGTGCTGGATACCGACACGCAGGAGTTCATCGCCAGCAAGATGCCCATGAGCCGCTACCAGTACGTCATGCGCACGCAGGGCAACTCCAGCGGCGAGGCCGGCGTGCTGCAGTCGGGCAACGTCGGCGAGCGGCTGATGGAGGAGGAGGGGGAGCGCTTTCCCATGGCGCTCTTGGGCGAGCTGCCGGACCTGGAATACCTGGCGGTGTTCGCCGGCGGCGACATCCGCAAGGGACGCCTGCCCATCCTGCAACTGCCTCAATCCCCATCGGCCAGCTGATCTGGAGTTCCCCCGTGTCTACCTCCATTGCCCGCGATATCCAACGACTGGCCGGCCTCGACGAGCCGTCGACCACCCTGCTGCGCTCCTTCGATCTGGAGTGGCGCTGCGGTACCCGTTTCATCAAGACCCTGCTGCTGGCCGGCTACAACCCGCCGACCATCGGTACGGCGCTGACCGAGGCCCTGCAGCGCTATCAGCGCATGTGCCAGCAGGGCGTGGCGGACTACGAGCGCCTGAAGTTCGTCCTGGGCCACCTCTATCGGGCGCTCGAGCGCGCCGACCAGCTCCCCGGCGACGAGCTGACGGCCCGCTGGGGCCGTCACGCCTACGTCCCGTCCGAGGTCACCGAGTACCTGATCCAGACTTACGGAGCGGCCGAGCATGTCTGAGGTGATCGAGGAGAAGTGGCCGAAAGGACTGGTCGCCTCGCTGGCGTTCTTTTTCATCCTGGTCCTGATGCTCGCCACCGTGGTGCCGAACGCCCTGATTGACCGGGTGCTCACCCTGGAGCGACAGTGGGGCTACGACCTGCTGACGCAAGAGGACATGAGCCAGGTGATTCGGCGTACCGGCAGCCTGTACACCACGCTGGTGCTCGACTCCGGCGCCAAGGCGGCGGTGTCGGATCTGCTCATGCCGCGGGGCGAGCGGCTGGTCGAGTCCTTCGAGGCGAAGGTCGACGGGTGGTTCGAGTACCTGGCCTCGCGTGGAGCGGCCCTGCAGAAGATCCTCTACCAGATGGTCTACCGGGTCGTGATGATGCTGTTCTGGCTGCCGTTCCTGGCGGTGGTGCTGCTGCCGGCGGTGTTCGCCGGCTGGATGCGCTGGCATGCCAAGCGGCACAGCTTCGACTACGCTTCGCCGTTGCTGAACAACAACGCCGTGGCGATCCTGTCGTGGGGCGCCATTCTGCTGCTGTTGAGCGTCCTGCTGCCGGTGCCGATCCCGCCGCTGCTGGTCTGCACCTTCATCCTCATCCTGGTGCCGGTCGTCTTGTCGCTGTTGATCAGCAACCTGCCCAAGCGCATTTGATGTGCTGCAAAGAACATCCTTACCAATAGGGTTTCATCCTGAGTCGAGCAAGGGGACGTGCACACTGAGGAGATGCCGCGTCCCCAACCGACCCGCCGCAACAGGCAGAAACCGACCCCTTGCGGCCGTTCGAGGTGTGAGAGAAATACTGGACAGCTCGTACAAACTGACGTTGAGGTCAGCTAGGTCTAGTATTAAAAAGTTACCCATCCACAGCACTGACGCTGCAGTAGGCCACAAGCCAATGAACAACCTCACCACCCGTTTTGCCAACACAGTTGGTCGCCACTTCGTAACTCTTTCGTGTGTACGGCACTTGCCTAATGATCCATCAGAGAAGATCTTCGTCTTCTCAGGATTCGTTGTTGATATAGCAGGTCATTGGTTTTACATCACCGCTGGCCATATTCTCAAAGACATCAGAAAAGCGCTTGAGAATGGTGCTGGCTTCGACACGTGGAGGCTTGGCGATCAAACAGCCGGGAATATATTCAAGAATACAGCCATACCATACGACTTCAATGCCAAGGATTGGCTTGTAGTGGAGGATGACCACATCGGCCTCGACTATGCAGCCTTACCGTTGCGTGACTTGTACCGTCGACTACTTGAAGCTGGTGGAGTAGAGGCAATCGGAAATGATGCTTGGAGCGATCACCTCACCGAGCACAACTATTGGGCTCTTGTTGGTATCCCCTCGGAGACAGTCAGCTACGATGACAAAACTCTCATAGATGCCAAGGTCGTGGTTGTACCTGTCACTTCAACAGATGAGCCTTCACAGGCGGGCGACAAAACTCAGAATCAGTTCTATGCCAAGCTCGACGAAGGATCGGAGTCGCTTCTTAAGGATGTCGATGGCATGAGCGGCGGACCAGTTTTTTCCTTAAAGAAAGTTGCTGGAGATTGGAAATACAACGTCATCGGGATTCAAAGTGGTTGGTACAAATCGACTAGGACGTTGGCCGCCTGCCCGTTCTCATCTTTTGGTCATGAACTCGAAGAAGTCATTAAGGAATCTCTGTCCCTGCAAGAGAATCCTCCTACCGCTCTAGATGCCCCCTAGCCTTTCCTCCTTTGCCGTGCCCTCTCACCCGCTTCCGCCAGCCCCCGGCGAAGCTATTGGCACTCCCTCACAATCCTGCGCTTGGGATGAAAAGCAAATGACCGCTCCTGGCCGGACTGAGCCAGACACCACCGGCACAGAGCGCCCCATAGCGGCCGGTTGGGGTGGCAGAGAGCGGCCAGAAGTAGACATTCGAAAATGCCTACAATTCTGGGAAGACTCAGTTCGCAGTCCGCAACTGCGCATATTAGTCCTCGATCATCGTCACGACTTTCTTCGACCTTTTCTTGGGCGCGCCCACCGGTAGCAAGCTCACCTGCTTCTGATAGAGGCCGAACAGAAATGCCACTCGCTCTGCGTCAGAACTCCAGATCTTCTTCCCGCCTTGCTCGACATACACGGCGTCTACCGCCCGATCGAGCACTTGATGTGCTTTAACCAGCTCAGACGGCATGGCAAGCGGATCGTAGAGATCGGAGAGTGAAAGCTTAGGGAACGAGGTGCGAGCATTCAGCACGGCTTGGGTTGCTATTTCGACAGCAGACCGCAGCTTCTCAGCACGTTTCAGCTCCACACCGCCCAGATCAGACCAAGGGAAGTTGTTATAGACGATGCCCGATGAGTAACGGTAGTCGCTTTTCATACGGCCACATACTGATCGTACCCAGGCCATGTGCATTCCTGACATCAGGATACCCATGTCGTAAAGCGTGGCGGTTGGAACCACATAGATCTGATTCGAGGCAATCTCGTCCTGATCAAGCATAGCGATTGGAATGTAATGTCTCCTCTCAGAGGAAACCGTGGGGAACGCTAGGTAGGCCCCAGATGGCTGGCGGATCTCTGCGAAAAGGCTAGGGGTTGAAGCAAGTTTTCTGGTGGTTTCACGGTCGCTTTTCTCGCGCCATTTCTTCACATCTTCAACACGCTCGCGGATAGCCGACAACTTGCTGATGTCCTTGGGGTCTGCGTCCTTGAGCCACAGACAGTAACGCTTGATGTTATTAATGAGCTCGTTACCACCGATAAAGGGGCGGATGTATTTATTGGCCCCGGGCGACTCTGCAAGGATATTTAACATAGTTTCTTCATCCAACGTGTAGCGCCCATCGTCGAGTGCGAAGCTGCCGTATGACACCTTCGGAGCCCCACCGATATGCTCACGGCGATTAGTCAGCAAAATGTCTGCACCGTCAATCAGGTATGGGCTGATGTTGGTTACGTGAATCGCATGAGGAGTACCGGAAGCATCAACGTAGTCGTAGATCACACGGGAGGTCGGCTCCCGTAATGCAAAGCCGATGATCACGCAGTGAACGGCGGCAACTCCTTTGGCTTCATTGCTCCAGCGGAATGTGCGATGCGCAAAACGGATGCGAATCCCCTGACTCAGTAGCCATGACCAGAGAATACCGACCTGTTCGCCCTGAGTGATGGAGTTAGTCGAGACGAAAGCGCACTCAGTCGATGGTGTCGCGTACTGGACCGCCTTTACATACCAGGCAGAAACGAAGTCGAGAACTCCACTGCCCTTTATATGGCTCATCACAGACTCAAAGTCCGCCTTCTGTGTCTTGGATTGTTCCTTCTTTCCGAGGAACGGAGGGTTCCCGAAGAGATAGTGGCAATTTGTGGCGGGAAGCACTGAATTCCAATCAAGGTGGAGGGCATTGTCGTGGACGATGTTGGCCGACTTGACCAGCGGAATACGGACTAGTGCTTGACCGAACACCTGTCCCACTAGGATGTTCATCTGGTGATCGATTAGCCACATGGCTACGCGAGCGATTTGCGCCGGCCATTCCTCGATTTCGATGCCGTGAAACTGATCGACGTTTACCTTGACGTATTGATCGACCACATCCATCGAAAGCTGTTGCATATCCTTGGCGTAGAGTTTCTTGATGACCTCTAGCTCCAACAGACGGATTTCGCGATAACTGATGACCAGAAAATTTCCGCAGCCACAGGCCGGGTCGAAGAAGTTGAGGGTGGTGAGTTTTTCGTGGAAGGCCCTGAGTTTGGATGGTTGCGTTTTTACGCGCTCGAACTCCGCCTTAAGGTCATCCATAAACAATGGACCAATCACCTTTAGGATATTGCTCTCTGAGGTGTAATGCGCGCCCAGGTTCCGGCGCATCTTCTTGTCCATGATGCCTTGAAACAATGAGCCGAAAATAGCCGGGCTAATTGCTCCCCAATCTAGGTCGCAACAGGCAAGCAATTTGTCACGCATTGCCCTATCAAAACTCGCCGGCGGAAGGACTTCCTCGAACAATTTGCCGTTGATATAGGGGAAAGCTGCAATCTGCTCGTCGAGGTTTTTAAGCCGCTTCTCTGGCGAGCGATTCAGGTTGTAGAAGAGCTCGGCCAGCTTGGCCGCTAGGTCGGAGCCATCCTCGGAGGTTCGGCTGCGGATGTAGTCCTCGAAGGCTCCGCGAGGCATGAAGATGCCAGTGTCATCTGCAAACAGTGAGAACAGTAGCCTAACAAGGTAGACCTCAAGCTCATGAGTCTCATAACCGACCTCAGCTAAGGCATCATGCAGCTCGGCGAGCCTCTGCGCTGCCCGGATATTCACCGGGTCTTGCTCCTTAAAGTGGCGTGACTGATAGCCAGCAATGAAACCGAAAGCATGGACGTTCTTGTGTAGGTCCTGGAGTAGAAACTCGAGCTCCTCGTCAGTTTCGAGATTTATGAGTCGGATACGTGCAAAATCAGATACTACGACGTACTGCGGGTAATCCGCAGGCTCCAGGCCGGGAAAATAATCGATAGCTTGATTGAAGGCCCTGTCTAGGTTCTTACCCTTAGACTTATGCTCAGCAATCATTATCTTCGGCCAGAACAAGTCGATGAAGCCGGCCTTTCCCTCTGCCTTAGCTACGAGTTTCTCGAAGACCGCAACCCGACGTCGCGGCACGCCAAAGACGCGGAAGAAGTCGTCCCAGAACGTCTTGGCTTCGGCATCCTCTGAACTTTCGTTGGCCCATTCTTTAGAGAATGCAATCGCATTAGCCCGAATTTCATTCCATGACAGCGGCATTTTCCCTTCCTTAACCGTCTAAAAAAGTGTTCGATGGTCACATCCGGCTCCTGAATGGTCAACTTCGGGAGGGTCGGTTTTTGGTCGAATACAGCTACAGGCGAATGGCTGCTTCTGGCCGCTTGTTGCCTGTCGTGACCGGCAGGTTTGGGTCGATCTGTGCCGGTGGCTACCGGCACAGTCTGGCCACAAGCGGCAAATTCGATCCAATAGCCAAGCATTGGGATGATTCTTTATTTCCAGGCGAGGCTACTTTCAGCAGGATTAGGCCTGCTCAGGATGACCCTTTGTTGCCATCCAACATTTGAAGGGGGCCTTTCAAGCCATAAAATGGCGTGAAATGGCCGCACAGGCACGAATCGGCTTTTCACAATGGGGCAACTCCATCCACAAAGGTTGCCCCGCATGTCCTCCACGTCCATTCGTTCGACGTTGCTCACCACCGGGCTCGCCACCGCCCTGGTGGTGGGCGGCTTCTATCACTTCAAGCTCGTCGGCCACTACCAGAGCGAAATCACCGACCTGAAAAACCAACTGGAAATGCTTACTCCGGCAGGCATCGACACCGCGGCGATGACGGAGCTCATCGGCCATCTGAAGCTCATCCCATCCGGGGAGGCGGGGAATACGGGGGATGCCGTGCCCGACAACTGGA
>Ga0209575_10000564_pt1 | contig 21557 bp, 35 predicted proteins | sample Medcelwee11metaG_FD_187172 | JGI IMG/M metagenome (GOLD analysis project Ga0209575, IMG submission 187172) | Freshwater pond sediment microbial communities from the University of Edinburgh, under environmental carbon perturbations - Medium... | ecosystem: Environmental > Aquatic > Freshwater >...
GGTCTGTATAAGGCGCAGATGGCGAACACCGCTGCGGGCTTTAACGAGGGTATCGAAGCCGCAACCGCAGGTGCCAAGCTCGAGGGTAAAGAGCGCCGCCGGGCGTTGGTCGACGCCATGCGCAGTGGCACCGCACCTATTGCGTTTCAGTTCCAACCGACGTCGTGGATCAGGGAAGGCATCGAGAAGGTCCGTCCGGGTCTCGGCTCGGTCCTCAATACCCTCGACAAGCTCGAGCAGAATATGCGTGGTATGCGCACGTCCATGCAGCGTGCGCTGGGTCGGCGTACCAAGGAGTTCGAGCGGTTCGTGAACGACAACGGGCAGGGCGTGATCTCTGCCATGATGACTATTGCTCGTGTCAATCGCGTCGACGTAACTGCGTACACGTCTCGTGCTGAGGCGCTGGCTAACGACAAGGTGCTCAAGCACTACTCGGACAACAATAACGCCAAGGGCGTGAAGCGGCGCACGGACGACATCAACACCGCGTGGGGTATGTGGGACAAGCTCGGCAAGCAGCCGGGTGGCCACGAGACCTACAAGATGGTGCGCAAGTTCTACAAGGACATGTACGCAGCGCTCCGTGCGGCTCAGGACGATGACATCCGCAACCTCGGGCTCGACAAGGCTACTACCGAGCGGCTCATCATGGAGGCACGCGGCGACGTCGAGGCTGACGGGGTCGTGGAGGACGGTGAGTACGCAGGCGTGCCGGAGCAGCTGTTCCCTCAAGAGTACTTCCCGTTCCGGCGTTTCGGCGAGCATGTGCTGATCGTGCAGAACGGGAAGCGCGCCGAGCGTGAACGCTACCACTTCGAGTCGGCGCGTGAGCGCAACGAGTTTGAAGCAAAGCGCGCCAAAGAGCTTGGGCTGCAGCGCGGCTCGACGGAGTACAACGAGGTCTTCCGACAGCTCGACGGGCTCGAGAACCTGCGCGACAATATGTCGGAGGAAAGCTTCCTGCTGGGTAAGCTGTTCGAAGCCGTCGACGACATCAAGGAGCCGAAGGAAGGCTCTGGTGAGGACACGGCCAAGTTCAAGAAGAGCCTCAAGGACCGCCTGTATCAGACGTACCTGATGACGCTGCCGGAGCGGAACCTGCGCAAGCAGTTCATCCATGCTGAGCTGGTCACGGGCCAGTCGGCGGACGCGCTGCGCGTGTTCCGCGTTGCGGCGAGCCAGTATTCCTCGCAGCTCCCCAAGATCGTGTATGGGAACAAAATCCAGACGCAGATCGAAGCTGCCTACGACACTGCCAAGGAAGGTGACCCGGCGGAGGTAGCCCGCCTGCGTAAGGCAGTAGACGCCATCGTGGGCCGTGTCCGCGAGACAATGGACCCGGCGCAGCAGGGCAAGTTCGAGCAGTTCGTCAGCGGGTTCACATTCCTCTCGCTGATGACCTCGGTCGCCTCCGCTGCTGTGCAGCCGCTGACGCTCGTGTTCCAAGTGATGCCCCGCATGGTCGTCCGGTACGGCCCGGTAGAGGCACTGCGTATGGTCAGCTCCTATACCCCGCTGCTTAGCGTAGTAGACACGGTGCGGGATATTGACCCGGCCACCGGGGAGCGCTGGCTTGTCGCGCCCACGCTGGGCAACGTGAAGTACATCAAGAACAACCCGCTGCGGGCACGTCTGTGGAACGAGCTCGATACCAAGCGTGACCTGTTCTCGCAGAAGCAGACTGACATGATCCTGCGCAACCGTGCTACGCCGGGCACGCAGGGGGACACACTCACTGGCCGAGTGGCAGGTGGGTACGAGAGTATGGTCAATGCCTCTGGCGCACTGTTCAGCTCCGCTGACCAGATCACGCGTGAGCTGTCGGGTATGGCGTTTGCCGAGCTCGAGTACAGCAAGCTGCGCAAGCAGGGTAAGTCGCATGAGCAGGCCATCGAGGGGGCGGTCGACGCTGCGGTGCGCAACACCAACGAGACCATTGGCAATTATACTGAGGTTGAGAAGCTCGACGTGTTCCGGGGGAACATGCTCAAGCGGATGATCGGCTTCCTACGCACCTACTCGGTTCAGCGCACGGCGTACTATTTCCGCATGCTGAATGCTGCGATCAAAGGTGACTCGACCCAGTCACGCCTGCAGGCGTTCGGTGAGCTCTCGATGGTGCTGACGTTCACGGCCCTCGGTGCAGGGATCAGCGCTAACTTCGGCTATGAATTCATCTGCGATCTTCTGGATACTATCATCCCGCTGACGCTGTCCGATGACGAGATGGAAGAGTGGCGCAGGCGCGACCCGCTTGGTGCTGACGATGCCGACTATCGCTTCCGGTTCCAGTGGATTCCGGAGCAGTTCGGGCCTGACTCGCTCGGGGCTCGTATCGCTCAGCGCGGCGCGCTGTCGGAGCTCACTGGTTGGGACTGGACCACGCGTCTGTCGCAGAGCTCGCTCTGGCTACGCGATTTCCGGGGTGGCGCTACGCTGCGCGAAGACATCGTCAACTTCCTCGTGGCAAACTTGTCCCCGCAGGTATCGCAGGGTGCCAACATCATCGACGGTGTCGACGAGTTCATGCGCGGTAACTGGTCGAAGGGCTTCTCCAAGATCGTACCTGCAGCTGTGCGCGGTGCGTTTACCGCCGAGCGGTTCGGGTCCGAGGGGGAGACTACCAAGGCCGGGCGCACGGTGATGGGTGCTGGCGAGTTCAATAACCTCGAGCTCTTTGGGCAGGTGCTTGGCTTCGCACCGAACGACCTCGCACGCGTGCGGGAGATCAACCGCACTACGCAGGCCTACAAGCGTAGTATGGAAGAAGAGCGCGGCAAGCTGTTCGAGGAATACCGCGCAGGGCTTATCGACCGGGACCGCGAGGCGGTGGACGCCACACTGGAGAAAATCCGCAGGTATAACGCCAAGGTACCTCTGGGTAGCGATGGAGCACCTCTGTCCACCTACCGTATTGAGCCTCGTGACCTCATGCAGTCGCTGCGTAGCACGGGCACTCGTACCGCGAAGACCTATCGCGGCGTCGAGTACGCACCGGGTGAGGGTGCCACCTACTTCCCGTATGAGGAGCGCACCTCGGTTACCCAATAAAAAACCCCCGTCGGGGTGAGCCGACGGGGGAGTACAACCATGAGAGGAGCAAACTCTCGAGCTCCGTTTATCACTTCCGCCAAATCCGTAAACCCCTGACACCAGATTTAGGGTCTACGACTGCCCTACGCACTACCTTTAGTCCCAGTCTGCGTAGCACTGGACGCAGGTCGCACCATGCGCTGCGGTGGTCCAGACAGGGGAAGAACAGGGACTTCCCCTGCGTGAATGTGCGCCAGTCTACCTCGTACTCAATCCCCGCTACCTTCATCGTCCGTCTTCTCCGGGATCAGGCTGCTCAGCGAAACAAAGTCCGGGTGGCGCGCATCAAAGACCAGTGCCTGCACGGGGGGCGGGTTGAACTTCATCCCCTTACCCATGCGCTTGACCTCTGACTTCTGCTTGAGGATGCCGCTCTTACGCAGTTGGGAGGTGGTCTCCCGATAACCGATGTTACGCGCTGCGCAGTAGCGCCGGAACGAGGCGCACGTGATATACACCGTCTCCGTATCGGGCTCGTAGCGGACCATGAGCTCGCGCTTCGGCTCGAGGATAGGCACCTGCTTCAGGCCGCTGCGCAGGTCGACGCCGTCATCGACGACTAGGATGTTGTCGATGTGACCTACAAGGAAGTCACCCAGTATCTGACGGTCGCCGTCCGGCGGCGGCACCACAGTGCCACGAAGGTTACGGATCATTTTGCAGGCCCACTTAAAGATGCTGGCGATGTCCCAGTCACAGAGTTCGAGCCGGATAGCAAGGTAGATACCCGTGATGTTGGCTGCCGCCGTCGCCGACCAGAAACGCTCCCGCTGCGTGAGCTTGAGCGCGGTGTCGATCCGCGACTGGATCGTAGCGTAGAGTTTACGGACATCCTCGTAGTTAGCCACCAGATAGCGCGCATAGATGTCCCCGGCGTGCCCGTAGTTCTCCAGCAGCTGGTGGTCGAACATCTTCTTGCCCAGATCGGTGTCGATGGCGTCGCTGTAGTCGAGCGAGTACTCGAGGATGCGCATCATCTCGCCCTGAGGGCTGTCCTTGAGCAACTCCAGCTTCTCGTAAAACGAGTGGTTCGACGAGCACAGCGATATGGTCTGCCACGACGTCAGGTTGGTGCGCAGCTCATTCGCCGATGCCTTCATACGGTCTTTTCCGGTACCCTGCGTAATCAGGTAGGCAAGCTCACTGAGCTGCTTGGGGTCCGTGTTCGACATCTCGTCGAAGGTCGACGGCAGGTTGCAGAGCACCCCGATCTTGAACACCTTCGAGTTGAACGTGTCGTCCTTCTTGGCGCAGAGCTTCTCGGGATTACCCCACACGCTGTTACACACGTGCAGGATGGTGGTCTTACCGGTGCCCGAGTGCGTGTTGACTAGGTTGATGATCGCCCCGCGCTGGCCAGAGAATCGGAGGAGAGGTGCACCGAAGGCGGTCGCTGCTGCGAACGCATGGGCCTCGAGCCCCGGCCTTCCGTAGAGGTTGAACACCTCCTTCCACTTCTCGAAGCTCCCGGTGGGGACCATGTGCTCTGCCAGCGACCGCGTCACGGACGACGGGGGGCTATGGAACGTCCCATCCGCGCTGATCTCCCGGTCACCGACAATGAACTTGCCGTCGTTATCTGCCCATCCAAACTGGTTCCGCATTTGCTCCGCTTTCGTGTTGTGTTTCAATTCCTGTGCCGACCGAATGATGAAGTCCACGAGGAGGTCGAATTGCTTCTTCGGGCACAGGATGTCCTTGCGTGCCAGCTCCTTGCGTACCTCGGAAGGCTCGCTGATCTTGCTGTTGGGGATCGTAAATTCTTCTACCCCGTCTTTCGGCGAGTGCGAGCGGATAAGGACGACAGCGCCCTCCACTGGGTCCCGCATGCGCTTCACGACATACATGTCATAGGGGTAGACGGGGATAGGCTCGCTCTCCTCGGTCTCGCCCCTGCGCCAGATGCCGCCCGCCTTGCCCCGCATATACGGGAACGGGTACTCGGGGATCGTGTACCTGAGTACTTCACCCTCGGCAGTAGCCTCCTCGACCTCGAGGTCCTCCCCCTTGGCCTCCATAAACTTGCTGCCTAGGGAGATAGGGGACTTGATCTTGCCGAAGTGCGGGCATGCCGCACACAGGCCCGGGTTGGCCTTCTCGAACTCCGCGCAGCTGTGTGGCCCCACGATATGGCTGAGCTTCTGCTCGGTCTTTGTCGGGTCGTAGTCCGGATGGTCCGCCGACAGCTTGTGGATCGCCTTGTCCTTGTCCTTGCAGAACTTGGCAATGGACAGCGCGTTGAACCAGCGCGGCTCTGACAGCTCGGCCCGGTTAGTGTAACAGGAGTTAAGCTGCGCGCAGCCATCATCGCCACGTTGCATGATCTTGGAGAAGCTGTTCTCGATGTTCTCCTTAATCTGCTTCGCCATCGGGCTAAGCGCGTACGCAGGGGGGTCAAACAGGGCGGGCTTCGCCTTCACCCCCAGCACGCTGCGCATGTTCTCGATGGTCGTGGGCTTGCCGACGTGCAGGACCTTGACCTGCCGGGCCGGGTTGTCCTTGTAGTTGTAGGTGCCCGGGATGCGCAGGATGCGCGCCACCTCGAACACCACCGGGTCCACGCGCAGGTCCTGCGCTTTGCAGACTTCCTTGAGGCGTGCAGCTACCGGCTCCCACTCCTCGCGGGTCACCTCCTGTTCGAGCGCCCAGTACACGTGCAGCCCGCGCCCAGAGTTGACGATGATCGGCTTGGGGAGCCCTACGTTCTTGCAGAACGTCTGGAGGGCAGCGAAGCCCTCTGCTTGCGTAGGGTAGTCCTTCTTCGGCCCGCAGTCGATGTCGAGCCAGAACGCCTTGAGGGCGTGCACGTTGGTCTTCTTGCGAGAGGAGTCATCCTTAAACTTGGCGACCCCAAAAAATACGTTCCTCTTGAGGCGCAGGAAGTGCGCCACCCAGTCATCCAGCTCTTCCCTAGTCTCCACCAGCTCCTGCTGTTTGCTGTCCTCCGTGATCCCGACAACAGAGAACCAGCCTCCTGCCGGTTGCACTGCTGACAACAGATCGAAATTCCCCATAGCGCAGCCACCACCTTGTGGAGGCAAGCGTGCTTACCCCACCGAAATAACAAACATGCAGCCTGCCTCAGGCAGACGCATTCTCCAGACTAGCGAGATAGGACTCGACCAAGGAGGTGATACAAGCCTGCGGGGCCGAAGCCCCGCAGAACCAGTTGTACACCGTAGCCCGAGTCACACCCATGCGCTTAGCCACTACCACGACCGGCACGTCGTGCATGATGCACGCGCGCCCGAGACGAACACCCAGCTTGTGCTGATCTGCCCTCATATTCAAGTCGCGGAGACGCAGGCTGTAACCCGTGCTCATTATTCGTCCTCGTCGTCCGCCCAGTCAGCGACCAGCGCGCCGATGTCATCGTCGATGGGGGCCTTGGCGGGCTCCTTCTTGGGCTTCTTGGCCGCGACCTTCGGGGCCGGAGCTTCGTCCTCGTCCTCATCGTCGGCCCAGACATTGCCCTTCTTGGCAGCTGCGGGCTTGATAGCCGGTTCTTCGGGCTCCGGCTTGGCTGCCTTGGCCTTCGCCTTGCCGCCTTCGGCTTCGCCAGCGCTGATCTGGATGAGGCGCTGCGTTGCCGGGTTGGCCTGCGCGGTCATGACCAGCTCGAGTTCTTCCTCGGTGATGAAGCGGTCGGCGGTGAAGTTGAGCTCCATCGTCTCGGCATCGAGGTTGTACGCAATCGTCGTGACCACGCGGTCCGGCGCAGTGTTATTGGCCACGAGGAAGCGGCCATAGCTCTCGTAGGGGTGGGTATTGCCTACGCCCTTACCGAACAGGCTCTTGGCCGGGACGTTGAACTGGTAAACTTCGCCCGAGTCGTCACCATCCAGCAGCAGGGCGATCTTGCGCTTGAAGCGGCACGCCTTGCCCTTACCGTTCTTACCCGAGCCGTCGATGTTCATCGAGCAGTTGGCACAGTTGGCCGCTTGGCGGTCTGCTACGTTGGTCTCAGGCTTATCGCCCAGCAGCGAGTAGCAGTCAGGCAGGGTGCCCTTCGCGTCCGGATCGTAGTCACCCGAATAGTACTCGCGGCTCGGCTTATCGAGCTGCGCGACGATGATGGCGTTGAACTCACCACGGATAGCCTTGCCGACCTGCTCACCGTTGACGATGCGCTTGAAGGTGCCGTTGGTGTTGGTGGCGATACGGTTGTACCCACCGACGGAGTTTTCGGCGATCTGCTTGCCCATCTGCGAGGGGGGCAGAGCCGCAGCGGCGACCGCGTTGGGGTTCTTGAAGATAGTCAGGTTGCTCATGGTATTAGGCCTTCCAAGTCAGGGCCTTGACGGCCCACATCTGTGCGGTCTGCGCTTCGGTGATGGCGAGGCTCGCCATCCGCATGACCTCGGCATCGTCCGACGCACACCGGAGTGCGTGCATCTGGTCGATGGCATCTGCAAACATTTTCTTGCAGCTGGTCACAGCGTCGTCACCACTGGGGTTGAACGCGAGGCCAACTGCCCGCTGGCCGAAGCTAGGGGTATTCTGCATAGTCTGCTCCTTACTTGTTGGTGGGTTTGCGTACGGTGATAGCGTACTTGGTGTCCGCATTCAGGCCGACCGGCAGCTTGTCGGGGTTCTCCTCCAGAAACTGCCGCATATTCTCAGTGTGAATGCGTTGCTGAAGCAGGTGCATAGCACCTTCTTCCTGCATGAACCGATACATGGCTTCCCAATCGTTCGTCCAGTACCGCGTCGAGGTGCGCCGAGTTACCGACCCGAAGGGGGTACGCAAGGCATCTACGTCCTGCTCATTGCAGATTGCCAGCAGCTTGTCGCTGACGAGTTCGAGCTGCCCCTTGAGGGCGGCCAGCTCAGCTTTGTATTCCGCGTCCTTATCGTCGATGGCGGCCCGGATTTTCCGGTACGTCTTGACGAGCACGGCAGCGGTCTTCACGTCACCTTCCATTGTTTGCTCCTTCTGGTTGGTGTGACCTTGGTAATTCTTACTTTTGACAGTGTCAAGAGTTAGACAGTGAGAACCTCGCGGTAGAGGTCAATGAGCTTCTCGTGGTGCGAGATGTTCCCCTCTAGCATCGTATACAGGCGCTCCTCTACCGGGCTACCCTTGATGTGTACGATGGTCATGGCGTTCTTCTGGCCCGGACGGTTGATGCGGGCGTTGGCCTGCAGGTACGTCTCTACGGACGTGACGGGTGCGTACCAGATGATAGTGTCTGCCGCAGTCAGGGTGAGCCCGTGCGACGCCGCCTGTGGCTGGATGAGCAGCACTTGCGGGTCCTGCATATCTTGGAAGCGGTCCACGATGTCACTGCGCTTGTTGACCGGCACGCTACCGTTGATGACCCCGCAGGTGATGCCTTCCTTCTCCAGCCGCTCGCGCAGCAGCTCGATGGTGTGGGTGAAGGGTACGAACACCAGCACCTTGTTGCTGGCCTCCTCGATGACCTCCAGCACGGCGCTCAGGCGGTTGCTGACGTCGAAGTGCAGAACCTCTCCATTATCGGTGTACACAGCGCCGCCGCTGATCTGCAGCAGCTTGTTGAGTTTGGTAGCTGCGTTGACCGCGCTCACCTCCTCGCCCGCTGCCTCCAGCAGCATCTCGTCGCGCAGCTGCTTATAGTACTGCATCTGCATGCTGGTCAGCGGAGCATCGCGGTAGGTGTGAGTCACCTCCGGCAGGTCGAGACAGTCCTTCTTCTCGAACCGTATCGCAGGCTGCAGGATGTTGTGTACGAATGCAGGTGCCGTCGGCTTGGGTACCCACTTGAACTGGGTGATCTTGTTGAGGACCGCTGCACGGAACTCCGTGTAGTATTTGGGGCACCCCGCCGGGTTGACCAGCTTGGCCAGCCCGTACGCATCTACCGGGGACTGCGCAGCCGGGGTGCCGGTCAGCATCCACAAGCGCGCATCCGTGGCCTTCATGATCTGGTTGAACACCTTCCAGCGGTTGGTCTGGGCGTTCTTGTAAGCGTTGGCCTCGTCCACCACGATCAGATCGAAACCCCCGGCTATGATCTCGTCCTTAACCACGGCTAGGCCGTCGAAGTTGATGACGACGAACTGCACGCCGGACTCGATGATCTTCTTGCGCTGTTTAGGCGTACCATGCGCAACGCCGCACGACCGGTGCATGGCAAAGGTGAACAGGTCCTTCTGCCACGCCGACTTCATGATCGAGAGCGGGCACAGGACCAGTACGCGCTTAACCAGCCCCTTGTTGATAAGGTAGTCTGCGGACCAGATAACGCTAGCGGTCTTGCCGGTACCCTGCTCGTTGAAGCAGAACGCGCGCTTGCGCAGCGACAGGAACGACGCGGTGGTCTTCTGGTGGTCGAAGGGTGTGTGTCGCCCGGTCCACTTATAGTCCCGCAGCATCGGGGACGGCGCGTCTACCTGCATCGCTGCAAGCTGAGCGGCTTCCTTGTACCCCCAGTGGACCACCACGCCGCTGGCGGTGACGGCACTCTTGGTAATGCATGCTGCGATAGCTTCGGGGTCCGCTGCGTCGAACAGCAGCGCCTTGTTGTTGATGATCCTCACGTTTGCTCCTCGAGGTTGTTACTTGCGTTTGCGTTCGCGCTTGCTCGTCTCAGAGACGAGGTTGCCCTTGCTGTCCCGTTTGAACGAGCGGTTGGCCGACTTGCTCTCGACCCGCAGACCGGTGGTGTTGTTGCCACCCTTGTCGAACGCCTTTACGTGGGCAACGTCCTTGCCGTCACCCTTTTTGACCTTGCCCGCCTTCATCATCTTCGCACGTGCAGCGTTGCGCGCGGCGCGGTTCTTGATCTGCTCGGGTTTGCCTTGGTACTTATCGTACTCGGCGCGGTAGTTACGTGCCATCGGGTAGGCGCTCCATGTAGGCTTTGTCGAGCGTATATACCCTACCCGTGGTCAGTGATCTAGCTTCGATGAGCGGGCCGTAGGCCCGGTTCACGGTGTACAGCCTACCACCCGAGACCAGACGCTGGTGATGGTATTCGTTAAGCCCGTGCTCGCGCAGGGCTATCAGCGTGCCCTTCTTCATCTCCGCCTCGGCTTCCAGTTCTCACAGGTCTTGACCGGGCACCACGGGCACAGCGCGCTCGACTTGGCGTTCCACACACCGTTCTCCATCGCCGTCTCGAGGTTGTCGAGCTGTGCATCGAACACGGACAAGTACTGACTGCGCTCGGTGATGACATGGCGCTTCTTCACCAGCTCGTTGCTAACGACGTAGATGAGCGACGACTTGATCGTCACAACATCCGGGAAGTGCGTAAACACTGCCCCGGCCAGCAGATCGAGCTGCTTGGTGTCTGCGTAGCGGGCTGACTTGCCAGTCTTGTAGTCGATGCACCACGCCTTGTGCCCGTCGATGATGAGCAGGTCAGCGATGCCGCGCCACCAGACGCTCTTGTCGAAGAAGTCGCAGGGCTCGTAGCCGCCGGGCACCTTGCGCACCCCCAGCTTGAGCTCTGCGTGCTTCTCCCCGGGAATGACGGCAAGGCGCTCGACGACAGGGCGCATGAACGCAAACTTCTCCGGGATGGGCTTGCCATCCCGGATGTACTCCTCGGCTGCTAGGTGGACGGCTGTGCCGTAGTCAGCGGCTTCCCCCGGCTCGTCCTTGACGTCCTTGGCCACCTTGAGGTGGAAGTACTTCTTCGGACACTGCTCGAAGGTCTTGATGGATGAGTACGACCAAGCCGTCACTGCGTTACTCCTTGATAAAGCGGCCACCCGGGCCGCGCTTGGGGGGTTTGGGGCGACCCGATGCGTAGCCATCCCTGAACCCGTCGATAGCTCCCTTGCTGTACCCGAAGAAACAGCCACTAACGAAGCTCATTACCAGTGCGGCGGCGAACAGCACAGCTGCAACAGCGTCCATGCTACACCTCCTTGCCGCGCAGGCGCTCGGCGACCAGCTGGGCGTACCCAGCGATGTCAATCCAGCTATCGTCGTAGTCAGGGTCACCGTTGACGATCCGTCCAACCTTGTGCATGATCATGTCCAGCGCCTCCTGCTGGTCGGGTGCGAGCACTTTACCCCGGTGGTAGAGGTGCTTGGAGACCACCTCCTTGAGCTGCTGCGTCACCGCAGCATGCGTGATGAACGGGCCGTAGCGGCTACCCCGCTCCTCGAGTACCTTTTCAACTTCCATTTGCTCTCTCCTTGGTTAACGCTTGTAGCGGCGGTCGATGTCGAGCCGCAGGAAATCCCGGTCACGTTTGAGTCCGCAACGGCGGCTGTAGCTACGGCGCAGTCCGGTACACAGCTTACGGTCCAGTGCGTCAGGTGCACTCTCCGCCATGTCCACCATCCTGCGTAGCAGGAGCATCTCGGTATCCGTCATGAAAATCCGATAGCCCCGCGAGTTGCGGATGACCTTCATTTGATCCCCAGCTTCTTGGTGATGTCCGTCACGCGGTTGTTCAGCGCGTTGACTTCCTTCTGCGCAGCGATCAGGGTCTCCGTGATCAGCTCGTTCAGCGCCTTGATGTCGTTGCGCAGGGCAGTGATCTCTTCGGGTTCCTTCAGCTCGCCATAGGCAACCACGCGAACTTCCGCCACGTGCGTAGGGGACAGCCCGCTATCCTTGGCGATGCGCTCGTCGTCCCACCCATCGGAAAACCTACCCTCGTCAATGTCGAAGTGCAGGCTCAGCAGCTGGTGCATCTTGGCCGTGGCCTTGTGAGTGTCCACGCTCACAGCCTTCAGGACCGGATTATCAGAGAGAGTGCCGTTAGGCTTGACTACGTTCAGCATTACCTTTTGCTCCTTGGTGGTTGTCTTGGCTTCAGTCTTCGCGCGCTTTTCTGCCGTTAGGCAGGTCGGGCAGATGGGAGGGTCGAGCCGCCACCCACGCTGTGAGAACTTCTTATCAATAATCTCCGGCGGGGGTAGCCGGGCGTAGGTGGTGTTACCGAAACCGGTACACAGCGAACATTCTACGCGTGCCACCCTCGCACCGGTCTTGGGGTCTGAGCGGAACGACCTACCGCCCTCTTTTTCCTTATATGCATGTGCCATGAGTTTGCTCCTTTTTGGCTGTTTAAGGGTTGGTAAATTTGTATTCGCTCACAGAAGTCCTCCGTCTTTGTTCAGCGCGCCAAGCAGCTGGTTCCGCTGTTGGTTCAGGTACGCGTCGTACGTATTGGCAAGCGCTCCGTTGCCGTAGTAGGCGTTGTTGAGGCGCTGCGCAGAAGCGTTCAGGAGCGAGTTTGCCCGCGCTTGTTGCGCGGTCATCTGCGCCTGCGCCTGCACCTGCGCCATAGTCTCTTCGTTAAGCTCTTGCGGGCGCAGCAGCTCGGAGAGCACCTCTTCGTGCAGGTGACCCATACGTACGTGGTACAACCCTTGGTCGAGCTCGGCTACGTCCGCTTCGGTGCCGTGCATGCGTGCCCGCTCGATGAAGCGTACCCAGCGCTTGCTGTGTCCGATAAACTCGTCCGGGTTGCTCTCCATGCGCTTGCACAGCAGCTTGACTACAGCATGGACCACTACGGACTCCACTTTGGTAAGTGCCTCACTCATCGCCAGTATCCTTGATCGTTTCTACGGTTACCTTGCACGTCCAGCCGTCGCTGAATTTGACCTCCCGCTCGACTACCTTGGTCACCCCATCGGCGGACAGGTCCGCACACAGAGCCAGCAGCACGTCGTTGGTCACGTCCTTGATCGGGCGGATAGGTTCCCGGTACTTCTCATGCGTGATCCAGATGGTGCCGTCAGCGGGCTTCGTGCGCACGTGAAAGTGCTTGGGGTTCAGTACTACCTTCATGTCAGCCTCCGTAACTCGAGCCCATTTTGCTCTCGCAGTTGAGCGGCAGGTCAGGTGCCCAGTCCGGGCGTTCTCTCATGCACTTCTCGACGTAGGCGCGTGCTTCGGCGGCTTCGGCCTCGAGGGCGATTGCCCCCACGGCGTCGTGGACCGTCATGACCACACGGTACTTGCGCGCCACCTTGAGCATCTGCTGGCCAATCACGATACGTGCCAGCGCTTGGCAAACATTCTCGACCACCTTCCCGCCGTAGATGCGCGTCGGCACCGTGGTGCGGCCCTTCTTGGTGTCGTAGACCAACTCCTCATAGCCGTTAGCATTCGGTTCGGAGCGCAGGTTAGGGTAGGTGATGTACATGTCGTTCGGCAGGCGCAGGCCCATGAGGTTGACCACAACAGCGCCCTCCTTACCGAGCTTGCTGGTACGCTGCGACATGAGAGCCTTGAGCGCACGGGCAGCGTCTTTCCACAGCTTCGGGATCATCGGGTAAGTCCGGCGGTACACCGTGATGATGTGCCTGCACTCGTCAAGGGAGAGCTCGACACCAAAGTTCTTCAGCTGCGCACGGAACTTTTCCGCACCCATGCCGTACCCAGCGCCAAGGATCGTGGTCTTGCCGACGAACCGCTCGGCGTCCGTGATGTCCTCCACGGGCTTGTTGTAGATAGCCGAGGCCATGATCTTGTACACGTCCTCGCCCCGGTCGAAGGCCTCGACGAGGTCTTCCTGTCCGGCCAGCCAAGCCAGCACGCGCGCTTCGATCTGCGAGGAGTCGCAGTCGATAAACACGTACCCTTCGGGGGGAGTGATGGCCTTCTTCAGCGGTGACTTGCGCGGCAGGTTCTGCAGGTTGACCTTGTCGTCTCCGCCCCAACGACCAGTGTGGGCTGCGTAGTACCGTAGGGGGACGGGGAGAGTGCCCCGGTCTGCGATGCGCAGGAAGCGTTCGGTGCGCGTCTCCTCTAGCGTAGACTTCACCCCAAGGCGCGCAGCGACGATGGCCTGCACCTGCGGGTTCTCGTGCTCCTGCAGCGCCTTGAACGCCTCGTCGGTCTTGGAGAACGCCCACGTCAGCTTGCCGGTAGTCGGGCTCAGCTTCTGCGGCGGCACCACACCATGAAAGGACAGCAGCTCGGCCAGCTTCGGGTTACTCATCAGGTCGGCCTTGTCGTAGTTGAGCTTCGACATCAGCTCTTCCTTCTTGCGCTGCACAGCGGCGAGGTGGTCAATCAGCACCTGCTTATCCAGCGTTAGGACCGGCTCGGAGAACATGCGGATCGTCAGGTCGATCAGGCGCATCTCCAGCTTGGGCATGAGGGGGCTGAGCCGAGTGAAGAGCTCATACGTCAGCTCGGTGTCATTGATGCAGTACTCGCCGTAGCGGCCCAGCTCGTCGCGGGTGAAGTCCAGCCGCCCTTTGCCTAGCGCGTTGACTACTTCCGTACCCTTGACGCCGATACCATAGCGCTCGGCTGCCTTGGCCAGACTGTTGCCCGCATCGGGGCCGTCGATAGCACGGAGCATGGAGAGAGTGTCGACGATCAGCTTGGGGCGAATGTCGAAATGCCAGTTGCTGATAGCCGCGTCGAACATGGCGTTGTGTGCGACCGCAGCGGACTCCTCCCACGGAAACTGCTTGAGCCACCGTTTGGTCTCCCGCATCGGGCCGGAGAACCACTGGGGCTTGTCTCGGTCAACCTTGACCGATACGCCGATCACCTCAAACAGGTCGTCACGGATGTATTCTTCTGTGGTCATTTTGGACAGGCTGAACGTCCTGTCGTAGAACGTCTCATAGTCGTACGTGATTATGTGCATGGGTTATAACTTTCAACAAAACGGTAAACGCCGAGTTCATCCTTGGCGCGAACAACACCCGCCATACCGCTTCCGTAGTGTTTGCGGCTGTCGTAAGGCTCGACCTTGACCAACTCTACTCGGCCAGTCTCTTTGTTACCCTTAATCCACACGGCAAATGACTTAAGGCCGTCGTCAGTCTCGGAGTAGTGGGTAATTATGCGCACTAGCGTATCCTCGTTACGTAGAGCACACCGTCCTTGTAGCGGGTCGTGAAGTACCTCAGCCCGCGCATGTTCTGGTTGTGTGCCGCCTTGCGCACGCGCCTGCCTTCCAGCTCGGTCGCACAGGGGAATGCCTTGGTCTCCCCCACTTCCATATCGGTGAAGCCGTAGACGTTGCGCCCGAACGTTTTAAAACCTGATGTCATTATCGTCCCAGTCGTAGATGTCCCAGCCGAAGTTATCCCAGAGCCAATGGCGCAGGGTGGCATTCACCGCCCGGCCTTGAGGTCGCGGATCAGCGGCAGGATGAGGTCCCAGTTCTCTTCGTTGGCTACGACAGCTACGCCGCCACAACGGCGGATGGTCTCAATCTCACGCACCTGCAGCAAGGTGGGCTTGTTCTTCCCAGCCTTACATTCGATGGCGAGAAACTTGCCGTTCACACAGCACACGATGTCCGGTACTCCGCTACGTCCGTAACCATGGGTAGCGGGGAAGAAGTAGTAGACACCCTCGCTCTTGAGGATGCCCACCACCTTGTCTTTGACTTTGCCTTCGGGGGTATTAGCCACGCGTTTGCTCCTGTTATACGAGTACTTTTACCCCCTTATTGGACAGTGTCAAGCGTCCATACCGTCAGTTCCGGAGTGTCAGTCATGGCTGTCCCTTTCGAGTTCTGCGCTGGCGATTTGTCGACACGGGCAAGATAGCCCATTGTCTTGGGGAGCTTTGCCATGGCGGTCTCGAATGCATCGACGGCACTAATCCGCCCCTGCGCGATCTTCGCTGCATCAGTCATGGCTTGGCTCCTGCGAGGGTCAACCGTGCCATCAGGCCACCATCATCTTGCAGTGCGTGCCGCCCCGCGTCACCCTCACTGTGGATCAATCTGGCAAGTCTCGCTTGCTCGCCATACCAAGCCAACGCCTCCCGCAACGCCTTCACCCGCTCCTCCGCCGCGCGCAGGGCTTCGGTCATGTGGGCGTTTTCGGCGGCTACGTCTTTGGTTGTCATTGGCGGCATGCCGTTGTTGAACGCAGAGACAATTTTGCGCAGGCGGGTGATTTCGGCGGCTGCTTCGTCCATTGTGCTCGTTGGGATCAACTCAACCGCGCCGACTTTATAATGTGAACGCATCCCTTGCGATGCTTCTTTCAACCGCTGCACAATATCACTCTGCATCACTGCCTCCATCCCAATCCTCAAGCGCCGCTTCCGGCCAGACTTGCACCGATCCCGGCTCAAACGCGCTGTCCACACAGTAGCCCTGCGGCGTGTGCGGGGTGCTGTAAAACCCGCAGACAGTGCCACGCCATGACGACCCGCGCTTCTTGCGCACCTTGTCGCCTAGCTGCCAGCGGACACCGGGCGGCGGGGTCGAGAAATCACTGCCTCCTGCGGGCGGGGTGGGGAAAGCGTAGAGCGGGACAGAACGTTCGCAGCTATCGGCGGGCTCCCGGTCGTCTGTTAGCCACCAGTCGCCGTCCTCTGCGTAGTTCTTCCAAGCCACCGGCTCCTGCTGGGCTTGCTGCATCGCGGCGATGGCGGCTTGTAGCTGGGCACGAAGGCGAACAACTTCCTGCTCTGCTTTCTTGGCTCTCTCAAGCCAGCCTGCTGGTCCCATGTGGCTCATGTCGGTTCCTTCTTTGCTTTGGGACCAAAGCCAAGCTGCGCTCGAATTGGTTCGTGGTCCCAAAATGAACGATGGTATGATCCGGTGTAATTTTGTGGCGTCCTGCGCCCCTTAAGGTAGCCAGCCCGATGTGCTGCCCGAAGCATTGCCTCCAGTTCCATCACACACCCCGCGCTTTGAGTGCTGCGGCTGCGAGGGCTAGGGCCTCTATCTCCTTGCGATGCGTTCGGGCCGCGCTTGAGTGATCTGCGTAGTCCCGTGCAACATAGAGGTTATGCCCCGTGCGAGCCTCGAATTTGTCCCACTCCGGTTGCAGCAATTCCAGCATTCGTTCGCATGATGCGAGTTCGCGCTCTCTCCGCTCGATCATCTTCTCAATGACAGCGAGTTGCTCGGCGCAGTATTCCCGATCCGGCCCATCCGCGCTTTCGATGCGGGCGATTAGGTCAGTCATGGTGTTCGCCTTTCTCACTATAGCCTGCCGCGCCCCACATAGTTTTTTCGTGGTCATACGGGCGAGGGTCGCGATATTTGTGGATGCGGCAGACTTGCTGCGGGAGCAGGATGGACGGATGCGCTTTAGGCAGCTTTGTCACGCACACAGGGCAAGGCACCCCATGCTTCTGGCGCGCTTCGCGTTTTGCTTCGCGCAGTTCGCGGCACTGGTCGCCGTAATCGCTCATTCCCCCGACTCCCACACGATCTTGCCGCCACGAGTTGCGGCCCGCAGTCGTTCAGCAAACTCTTTGGCAACGCGAGGGAAGTATCCCTCGACCTCCACCAAGTATTCCACCAGCGGGTCGGGCTTGGCGATGATGAAGGGGGTGAGAAACTCTCCGGCACCGTTTCTGTAATATGTGTCGATAATATCCTTTGCGCGGTAGGCCACCTCACTAAACCGCTCCTTCAATTCCCGCATCTCTGCGGCGTGGTGTGATTCGGTGGCTTCTTGGGCTTCGATGGCGCGTTCCAGTTCATCGGCAGCGGCTCTTGCCAAGTTGTCACCAAGATTTGACGACAACATAGTTGAGCGGATGGACTGGATCACTGCGCGCGCCTTTGCTTCGGTATCGGTCATTGGGGTTCTCCCTGTCCGATGTTCTCAACACCGATGTAGACCGGCTGCTTCAATGCAGCGTTGCACTGATATGCCGCCCGACCGCGATCCATGCAGTCCTTGAAAAGAAAGATGTTGTAAGCAATTTCGATGATGAAGAACGCTACGAACATGGCAAAAGCGATACGCCTCATTGGGGTTCTCCTAGTGCTGCGCGGGCGGCAAGGCGTCTGGCATTGCGAAAGTGGTCATTCGCCAGTGACGTTTGCCGCCGCACCTCCTCCTTCAACCGCGCATTCTCTGCCCGCAGTTCGCGCAGTTCGGCGGCTTGGGTTTCGATTAGATCGGCGGCTTCGCGTTCATGCTTGCGCGGTTGGCGGCGAATGACGTCCTTGTAAACGCGCCTCTTGAGCAGTTCGCCCGCCAACAGCCGCCCCAGTTCGCCAATGTCAAAACCTGATTTCGTCATGAGTTCGCATCCTTGTACTGCTCGAGTGCCCGGCGCACAGCCACCGAGCGTACGCCCTGCTCATCGTACCAACGCAGCAGGTCCCTAGGTACGCGGACGTGCATCTCTACCAGCCGCTGCTCCGGGGGGAGCGGGGTCCGTCCCTTCTTATTCATCTGTTGCTCCTATCTCTCGCAGCATCCTACGTAGCTGCGTAACCTTCTGCATGAGGCCGTAGCGCCCCACCTTGGTGGAGCTGAACGGCACGAACCGCTCAACCCCACCGTAGCTCACAATGACGCGCGGATGCCTACCTGACATGTCGACCACGTAGTCGACGGTAGGCCAGCGCCTCAACTCCTTCCTGAGTGCCTCAAGGGAGTTGTTCATCACTCACCTGCACCGGACGCTTGCAGTCCATGATGTACAGTGCGTCATCCGTACCTCGGGTACCAATACCCGGGACGACCTGCTTATCCGCAGCCAGCTTGAGCATACCGACCTGCGCCTTGATGCAGTCGGGTAGCGTGTGAGTGACGTACACGTCGACGACGTCCTCCGCGAGCCAGCGCACGATGTACTTGCTACCCAGCAGCTTGACCACGGCACCTACCTTGTTGACGAGGGCAGAGGACACCGTGTCGTACTCCACGTAGGCGGCGTAGTCGGGCAGTATCTCCGCTGATGCCTTCTTGTCTGCCTTGGAGGTCAGCGTAGCGGTGAAGGCCTCGTAGTTGTCGCGGATGAACCCAATCAGGCTGGGCTTCAGGACGTTTACGGCACGGTCGACTGCGTAGCGGGCGGTAGCTGTTTTAGCCGTTGTGTGGCTAGACACCGACGAGAACGCAATCTGGATATGCTCCGCTGGCGTAAGCGCCCTGAAGCTGCCTAGGATCAGCTTGGTTGCCTTCTTGAGGTCCTTGGTCGAGTTGACGTTACCACGCTCGCGCTTCGCCCGCAGGTCCTTGCAGTCGAAGTCGTATGACCGCACCCCGGTACGCCAGTTGTGGGACGTGCTAATGTTACCGATTACCTCACCAGCGACCTCGACCCGGAAGTCCGCGTATTCGTATGCCCCGGAGGTGGAGCCAGACGCGCTGATGAACTGCCAGTCCGGGCGGGCACGGGACAAGGCCTCGAACAGCGGACGCATGAACGGATGGACCTTGGCGTCCACGTTGTACGCCGCGCCCTCGTAACCCTCTGCGCACTCCCGGAAGGTGTTGTACATGTCCATAGGTATCCTGATGCTACTCATCTAGTTTGCTCCTTACTTTTATGGTTGCTGCCCACGGCTGGCGGTCCCTCAAAGCACGTGTAGCCGTTACGTAGGCATCTAGGTGGTCGTCGGCGTAGACCAACACCACGGTGTCAGGGCGGTCGTCTATAGGTATGGAGACCCACTCAGTCCAACCCCACACTTCACTCGGCCCCTCCGCATCGAATGCGACCACGTACGCGCGGGCCCAGCTGCTACCAGTCATACTTACCCAGCACCGCATCGACCTGCGCCTTGAGGTCCGTGCGTACCCCCACGTCGCTGCGGATGTCTGCGATGTCCACGTTAGTCACAGCACGCTCGAGCTCCCGCCGCGCCATCTCCAGCTTGGGGTCCTTGGTAATGTTGAGGTGAGTGAGCAGCGAACACATCTCTGTGACGTTGGATACGAACGTAGCGTGGAAAATCTTGGATTTCTCACCCTCCGGCTCGACCAGCTTCTCGCTCATGCCAACCAGCATGCCGTGCAGCTTGGCCCATGCCGTCTGCATCGCCTCGTTGACCCGCACGTCGTACGCCGACTCGTACTGCGCACGCAGCTCTTCCATGTCCTCGTTACCTACTTGGATACGGAAGTCGTTGGCCTCAGGGACCGGAGAGAACACGAGCCGGAAGCCGAACTTGTCCCGTACCTCGTCGGCGCTCGGGTAGTCAGCCGGATCGAACAGATCACCGAGGTGCTGCTGGGCTGCCAGCATGAGGGTGGGGTACTCTGCGAGGAACTTGTCGACACTGGCGTTGAAGTAGTCGCGCCGGGAGTTCACCTCCTTCTTGTAGTCGAGAAACATCGACGTCGGCAGGAGCCGCGCACCTTTGTCCGACCACGGCAAAGTTCGCCCATTGTGCCACGTCCGGCACAGAGCTGCGTAGTCGGCGATGCCCTTGCGTATGGTGGTGCCCGCCATCAGGTTCTTCTTGAACTGCCCGGCGTCGGCGGTGGCCTTGGCATCGTCAGTCACGCGGGTGGAGGCTTTGCGGTCCACCACACTCGCAGTCCATACGCTGATATTCATCTCGACCAGCATGGAGGAATTGGAAATGCTCATGATGTTTGCTCCTTGGTTATGGGACGTACTTCATCCCTGTTTCGACGGCGTGGTCACCCACCGGGACGATCTCTGCGTTGTGCAGACGCTCGAAATACCCCAGCCAGAACGTACTGATGTGGTGAGCGGTGCCGTCGTCCAGCGGCACCATCATGCAGACGTCGTAGTACTCGTCAGGCGCACAGGGGAGCGCCTTGAGCCTAGCGGCGAAGTCATCGTGGGTCATGGTGCTGCGGAAGTCCCGGCGTTCGTTTTCGAGGTCGGTGCGGTCCTTGATCCAAGCAAGCGCCTGCTTGGCCACGTCAAGGTTAGCCCAACTCACACCCAGCTCGTCGACGGCAGTGTACGACGAGAACGAGTCCCCGGTCGTATAGGTAATACGGATGGTCCAACGTAGCATCTTACTGCTCCTTCTTGGCTCTGCGCTTATCCGCACGCTTCTGTAGTCTTCTGAGTTGCTTCATAGCGTCAACGAACGCCGCCAGCTCGTCCATACCGACCACGTACAGGCTTCCGGTGTGCCCTTGGTAGTTGGTGTAGTAGGCCCACCACGGTCGATAGTCTGGGTCGTCAAAGCTGGTGGCCATGCGATCCAGTCTCGTTACGGTATAGGCTTCCGCCATCGGCTCACCCCTTCGTGGTTGGTAGGGGGCCGAAGCCCCCTACGCAGTTACTTCAGCTCCTTCAGCTTCTCGACGAGAGCCGCAGCGTCCGGGTTCATCTGGGCCAGCATGGCGAACTGGTTCTCGGCGAGGAACTCTGCCTGCATCTTCTGCAGGCGGGCGATGAGCGTATTGCGCTCCTTCTCGCGCTGAATCCGCGCCTTGTACCCTTCGAGGTCGACCTTGCAGATCACCCACTTGGACGCGTGCTTGACCGCAATCTCGTCCTCCTCGGTGCTGACCACCTCGACGCAGGCGTACCCGCTGTGCGGGCTGTCGACCACGACGTAGTCGCCCTTCTGCAGACCCTCGATGTCCGTGAGGTAGTGGTAGGTTTTGCTTTTGGGTGAGTAGGCGTAGCTGTCCTTGAACTTCGCTCCGATGATCTTCTGCATTGTATTCACTCCTTCTTGGTTGGTAACTGGGGTTAGTAGCAGGCCTCGACGTTAGGCTTCTCCTGTGATGCGACGGTGGTATCCACGTAGCGCTTGCCTGCAGTGATGCAGGTCTCGCGGAACGACGGCGTCGAACACGCGTAAGTCAGTGACGCCAGCAGCGCCAACACACTGAT
>Ga0209575_10000565_pt1 | contig 21554 bp, 20 predicted proteins | sample Medcelwee11metaG_FD_187172 | JGI IMG/M metagenome (GOLD analysis project Ga0209575, IMG submission 187172) | Freshwater pond sediment microbial communities from the University of Edinburgh, under environmental carbon perturbations - Medium... | ecosystem: Environmental > Aquatic > Freshwater >...
CTTCGTGCCTGAACTCAGTGGAGAAAGATCGTTTTGCCATGTTCTGTTACCTCGCTGTGTGACGGTAGCGTACCGCCCTATCGGGGTGTCCAGAATCATTAGGCCATTACAAACTGCTTGGAGGCCTGCTGCGAAGAGCACGGTGGGAGGTGCTCTTTCGCTGGAGGCTAAGAACCCCCCTCCTTAAGCATAAGAGGATGCTTATTTTCTTGATCTATATCAGTCAAATCGTTAGTTTCCTCACCAAGGGGGACGGAATGGCACAGCGCAGACAGCGCTCGGCTCGTCCCAACTGGAATCGATCGGCAAAGATCGTTGGCTCTGTTCTCGGGGGAACCGCCATGAAAAACTTCGGCATTCTGGCTCTGACCATCGGCATGTTGGCTGCAAGCAGCGTTTATGCAGCTGAAATCGTCAGCGAAGTGGCGGATCAAACTTCCGGGCAGGCCACGGGTGGCATGACTGGCATGATGGTCGGCTCCGTCGGTGGCCCGATCAGTGCCCTGCTCGGTGCCGGTGTCGGCGCCCTGGTCGGTGGCGGAGCCCAGGAGGTCGCCGGCCTCAGCGACCGGGCCTACATGGTGCGCACCGACAGCGGCGAGCTGAAGAAGTACCGCTCGCCGAACTACGTCTTCGCCGTCGGCGACAAGGTTGTGATCCACGGCAACCGCCCGCGCCCGCTTGGCTGGACGCTCGAAACTGCCGAATCCTTTGCCTATAACGGCGTCAACTAGCAAGTAGGGTGGGCAGCGCCTGGGTTGCCCACCGTCGCGTCACCCTCACTGACTCTCCCTGGCATATGCCCAGTCGCAATTTCCCCTCGGCGTTCTCTCACCAGCGACCACGACCGGCTCCATACCCTGGCAAGTAGGGTGGGTAGCGCTTGGCTTGTCCGTCATCACGGATTCCTGCGCCGACTTGACGCGCGCCGCGTTGCATATCTTCCCCCTGCGGCGATCACGGCTTGTCGCACTGCATCGCGTCGATGCCATCTGCCTTGGAGGGCGTTGCTGCATTTTTGCTGCATGATGATTTTTTTGTTCTGTAAAAATCTGTTTTCAAATGATTTTTATGATTGCTATCACCGCTCCAGCATTCCGGGCGGGGAAGCCTGATCGTGCGAGTGTGCGGCGAATCGGCTGCGCATATCGAAGAACATATTTTGTAAAAAAGTCATGCGAAAGCCTGATTGTATCTTCTTGAAAAATCCGTTTTGCCCCCAAGGAATTGGGCGTACACAAAATGAAACCATTTGAGGGGTAACTTGAATAATCCGTCATGCCGTATCGAAACTTCGGCAATGCACTCCGGGCCGTCCTGTTCCCAGCGGGCTGCCAGTGGGGGTCTTGGAGTATCGAGACGGTAAAAGGCGCGGAGCGATTCGCTGTGGCGTGCCCGGCATAGTTGTCGGACCAGGCATTTCTGCGTGTGCCGGGACATAAGTCGAAATGGGTGTCCTTGACGCATGTCAGTCGGTTAATCATTAATAGGTCCACTCATCGGATAACCCCGAAATCCATGGGGTTGCAGTGATATCGAACCCGCGTCCGATGGTCGAAATCCAGTCACTCTCCAGCGAGATGCATACGTGTCGAACGCCTTTGTCCAAAAAAGCCGATATCTGATCAAGACCTTCACCTATGTCGGCTGGTCGCTGTTCTGGCTGTTGCTCTGGGATATCTTCATCACCGTGGACTACATGCTTCTGGTGAGTCCACGCTGGAACCTCCCCTCGATGCCCCTGACGCTGCTCGGTTCGGCGCTGGTGGTGCTGACCAGCTTCCGCAATTCCAGTGCCTACAACCGTTGGTGGGAAGCGCGGACCCTGTGGGGCACCATGACCAACAACTCGCGCAGCTACGCGCGTCAGGTGCTCGCCCTGATCGACGACGCCTATGGCATGAACCCGATCAAGGCCATTCTCCTGCGCCGCCATGTGGCCTATGTGAAGGCGCTGACGGCGCACCTGAAGGGCGAGCCCTGCGGCGAAGAGGTCCAGGCGCTGATTCCGGCCGAGGAGTTCGACCGCCGCCATCACACCAACAACTTCCCCAACGACATCCTGAACGGTTCGGCGGCCCTGCTGGCCAAGGAATACAAGGCCGGTCGTCTGGACAGCATGCGCCTGTCGCGGCTGGAGTCGACCATGGTGGTGCTCTCCGACTGCCAGGGCGGGATGGAGCGGATCGCCAACACGCCGCTGCCGTATCCCTACGTGTACTTCCCGCGCCTGTTCATCACCCTGTTCTGCCTGATCATGCCGATCGGCCTGGTGGAAACCCTGGGCTGGTACACGCCGCTGGTGTCGACGGTGGCGGGCTTCATGCTGCTGGCCATCGAGCGGGTTGGCACGGATCTGCAAAGCCCCTTCCGCAACAGCGAGCACCGCATCCAGACCGAAGCCCTGTGCCACAACATCGAGCGCAACCTGGAATCGATGCTGCGCGATGCCACCGCGGAGCGCTCGCCCGAGCTGGTGCCGGTGGGCGGCGAGATGAAGCGCGTCTGAAACCCTGGCCGGGGCTCGCCACGAGACCCGCGGCACAAGGGCAGAGAAACGAACGGGCGGGTTTTCCCCGCCCGTCGCCGATGTGAAAATTCCCGAGAAAAGGCATCCCGCCCGGCCCGCGAGGCGTCCGGGCGGGGCGCTTCAGGCGCTCGCCTTGGGCTTGATGAACAGCCGTTCCCCGCGCGCCAGTCCGACCAGGCTGTCGTGATCCTTGACCACTTCCGCCTCGACCAGCTCGTCCTGGCCGTCGACCTTGAGGGTCACCCGGGTGACGGCGCCGAGCGGGCGGATGTCGCGCACTTCGGCACCGTGGTATTCGCTCACCGCCTCGCGGGACAGCGACACCTCGTGGGGACGGAACAGGATCTGCCCGTCGCCCAGCTGCAGGCGGTTGGAGTCGCCGAGGAAGTGGTAGACGAAGTCGCTGGCCGGGTGCTCGTAGACCTCGCCCGGCGCGCCGATCTGCTCGATCACCCCCTTGTTCATCACCACGATGCGGTCGGCCACCTCCATGGCTTCCTCCTGGTCGTGGGTGACGAACACCGAGGTCAGGTTGATCTCCTCGTGCAGGCGTGCCAGCCAGCGGCGCAGCTCCTTGCGCACCTTGGCATCCAGCGCTCCGAAGGGCTCGTCGAGCAGCAGGATCTTCGGCGCCACCGCCAGCGCGCGGGCCAGGGCGATGCGCTGGCGCTGGCCGCCGGAGAGTTGCTCGGGATAGCGGTCGGCCAGCCAGTCGAGCTGCACCATGGCGAGCAGCTCGTGGACCTTCTCGGCGATGACCGGCTCGCTCGGCCGCTCGCGCTTGGGCTTCATGCGCAGGCCGAAGGCGACGTTGTCGAACACCGTCATGTGGCGGAACAGCGCATAGTGCTGGAACACGAAGCCGACGTTGCGGTCGCGCACGTCGTGGCCGGAAACGTCCTCGCCGTGGAAGGCGATACTGCCGACGTCCGGGGTCTCCAGGCCGGCGATGATCCGCAGCAGGGTGGTCTTGCCGCAGCCGGAGGGGCCGAGCAGGGCGACCAGCTCGCCGCTGTGGATGTCCAGATTGATGTCGTTGAGGGCCTGGAAGGCGCCGAAGCGCTTGCTGACGTTGCGGATTTCGATGGACATGGCTTACTCCTCGGCAGCATTGGACTTGAGGCGGGACAGACGGGCTTCGCTCCACTGCTTGAGCAGCAGGATGACCAGCGCCAGCAGCAGCAGCAGGCTGGCGACGCTGAAGGCGGCGACGTGGTTGTACTCGTTGTAGAGGATCTCGACGTGCAGCGGCAGGGTGTTGGTGAAGCCGCGGATGTGCCCGGAAACCACCGACACCGCGCCGAATTCGCCCATGGCGCGGGCGGTGCAGAGCACCACGCCGTAGATCAGCCCCCACTTGATGTTGGGCAGGGTGACGTGCCAGAACATCTGCCAGCCGTTGGCGCCGAGCAGGCGCGCGGCCTCCTCTTCCTGGGTGCCCTGTTCCTGCATCAGCGGGATCAGCTCGCGGGCGACGAAGGGCACGGTGACGAAGATGGTCGCCAGGACGATGCCGGGCAGGGCGAAGACGATCTGGATGTCGCGCTCCGTCAGCCACTCGCCGAAGACCCCCTGGGCGCCGAACAGCAGCACGTAGATCAGGCCGGCGATCACCGGCGAGACCGAGAACGGCAGGTCGATCAGGGTCACCAGCAGGCTCTTGCCGGGGAACTCGTACTTGCTCACGCACCAGGCGGCGGCGAGGCCGAACACCAGGTTGAGCGGCACCGAGACGCCCACGGCGAGCAGAGTCAGCGTCAGGGCGGAAAGGGCGTCGGGCTCCAGCAGGGCGTCGAAGAAGGTCCCGAAGCCGAGCTTGAGCGCTTCGCTCAGCACCACGTAGAGCGGCAGCAGGAGGAACACGGCGAACACCAGCCAGGCGGCACCGATCAGCAGGCGGCGACCGAGGGCATTGCCGCGGCGGGCGGCGTTGGCGGAGGCGGCCGCGCTCAGGGTTATGGACGACATGGCAGCCTCCTCAGGGGGTTTCGATGCGACGCTGCAGCAGGTTGAGCGGCAGCAGCAGGGCGAAGGACACCACCAGCATCAGTACGCCGATGCTGGTGGCGCCGGTGTAGTCGTACTGGTCCAGCTTGACCATGATCAGCAGCGGCAGGATCTCGGTCTTGCCCGGCATGTTCCCGGCGATGAAGATCACCGAGCCGTACTCGCCGATACCGCGAGCAAAGGCCAGCGCGAAGCCGGTCAGCCAGGCCGGCAGGAGCGCCGGCAGCAGCACGTGGCGGAAGGTTTGCCAGGGGTTGGCGCCGAGGCAGGCGGCGGCTTCCTCGATCTCGCGGGGGATGTCTTCCAGCACCGGCTGCAGGGTGCGCACCACGAAGGGCAGGGTGACGAAGGTCAGCGCCAGGGCGATGCCGAGCGGGGTGTAGGCGAGCTTCAGGCCGAATTCGCCGGCGAGCTGGCCGACCGGCCCGGCCGGCGCGTAGAGCGCGGTCAGGGCGATGCCGGCCACTGCGGTGGGCAGGGCGAACGGCAGGTCGATCATCGCGTCGATGACCTTGCGGCCGGGAAACGGGTAGCGCACCAGCACCCAGGCCAGCAGGGTGCCGATCACCCCGTTGAGCAGCGCCGCGGCGAGGGCGGTGCCGAAGCTGAGCTTGAGCGCGGCCAGTACCCGCGGTGCGGAGACGACCTCCCAGAACTGTCCCCAGCTGAGCTGGGAGGCGTGGACGAACATGGCACCCAGGGGAATCAGCACCAACAGACTGAGGTACACCAGGGTGTAACCCAGCGTCAGCCCGAAGCCGGGTATGACGGGGGATATGCGGCGGGACATGGATATCTCTCGAGTGGCGGAAAGCGACAAGCCACAAGCGGAACCCAGGGCTCCCGGCTTGTGGCTTTGCTTTCGTCGTTATGGGTTCACTGCACCTTGTAGATCTGGTCGAACACCCCTCCGTCGTTGAAAAACTTCGGCTGGGCGGTTTTCCAGCCACCGAAATCCTTGTCGATGGTCACCAGCTTGAGGCTGGGGAACTGCTTGGCGAACTCGGCGGCGACCTTCTCGTTGCGCGGCCGGTAGAAGTTCTTCGCGGCGATGCGCTGGCCTTCCTCGCTGTACAGGTAGTTCAGGTAGGCGGTGGCCACCTTGCGGGTGCCCTTCTTGTCGACGTTCCGGTCCACCACCGCCACCGGCGGCTCGGCGAGGATCGACACCGAGGGCACGACGATCTCGAAGTTGTCGCCGCCCTGTTCCTTGAGGGCCAGGAAGGCCTCGTTCTCCCAGGCCAGCAGCACGTCGCCGATGTTGTTGTTGACGAAGGTGATGGTCGAGCCGCGCGCCCCGGTATCCAGCACCGGCACCTGCTTGTAGAGCTGCTCGACGAAGGCCTTGGCCTTCTCCTCGCTGCCGTACTTCTGCTGCGCCCAGGCCCAGGCGCCGAGGAAGTTCCAGCGTGCGCCGCCGGAGGTCTTTGGGTTCGGGGTGATCACTTCCACGCCCGGCTTGACCAGGTCGCCCCAGTCCTTGATGCCTTTCGGGTTGCCCTTGCGTACCAGGAAGACGATGGTCGAGGTGTAGGGCGTGCTGGACTGCGGCAGACGGCTCTGCCAGTCCTCGGGAATCAGCTTGCCGAGCTTGTACAGCTCGTCGATGTCGCCGGCCAGGGCCAGAGTCACCACGTCGGCCTTGAGTCCGTCGATCACCGCGCGGGCCTGCTTGCCCGAGCCGCCGTGGGACTGCTGGATGGTCACGGCGTCATTGCCCTCGGCCTGCCAGTGCTTGTTGAAGGCGGCGTTGTACTCCTTGTACAGCTCGCGGGTCGGATCGTAGGACACGTTGAGCAGCAGGGTCTGCGCCTGGACGGCGGCGCTCAGGCTCAGGCCGGCCAGCGCGGCGAGGGCGAAACGACGGATGGACATGGATACGACTCCTGAATCTATCGGGGGATGCTTTCTAGTTGTAGGGGTACGGTCGGCGTTGGCGTTCGCTGGTGCAGAGGGTCGGAGCCTCGTCTGCCCAGGGGGCTTGGTGCCCGGTTTCTTCTCGTTCATGCGTACCCTCCGGTTATCCAGTCGGGTCGTTCGCCCGGGGCGTCAGGGGGTCTTGCTGGCGTTCTGGGCCTGCAGACGGAACTTTTCCTTGCGTTCGATCTGCACGACCTGACCGTTGTGCACGGTGATTTCCACCGCGCCGAAACGCAGGTTCTTCAGGGCGGCGTGGATTTCGCGCAGGATGTTGGCTTCGTCCTGGCCTTCGAGGCTTCTGAGGGTGGCGCTCATGGCTGTGCTCTCCTTGGATGAGTGTGCCGGCGAGTCCGCTGGATCGGCGGCGTGGAGCGGATAGTAGGGGGAAACCGAATATTCTTAAAAATACTATTTGGTCATTTTTATATATCTATTAGTTATTTTTGGCTGCTTTGCGGAATAAGAAAAATGAAATAAATAAATAATTTTTTATTCTTTTTTAGTATTTAAAGGGTTGTCCTAGACTGGCCACCGTTCCCCACACGAGGAGGCCCGCAATGCCCAGCCAGACACTTCGCTACCTGATCCTGCCGGGTTGGCACGGCTCGCCCGACGAGCACTGGCAGAGCTACTGGCAGCGCACGCTGCCGAACGCCGTGCGGGTCGAGCAGGCCGACTGGGAGAATCCCGACCCCTTTAGCTGGGTCGCCGCGCTGGAGCGCGCAGTCGCCGCCGAGCGCCGTCCGGCGATCCTGATCGCCCACAGTCTCGGCTGCGTCGCCGTGGCGCGCTGGGCCGCCCAGGCTGCGCCGGCCTCGCTGGCGCGAGTACGCGGTGCGCTGCTGGTGGCGCCGGCGGATGTCGAGCGCCCGACCTGTCACGAGGCCCTGCGATGTTTCGCGCCAATCGCCCGCGAGCGCCTGCCGTTTCCCAGCCAACTGGTCGGCTCGGACAACGATCCGGTCGCCAGTCCGACCCGCGCCCTGGAGCTGGCCCGCGACTGGGGCTCGCTGCCGACCATCCTGCCCGGTGCCGGCCATATCAACGTGGACTCCGGACACCACCGCTGGGAGCAGGGCTTCGCCCATCTCTACCGCCTGCAGCGGCAGATCGAACGACTGGAGCGGCGTTGCGTATGACGCCCTCGTGCGCCAGGGAAAACCGGCGCCTGCCGGGGCGCCGCTTCGCCTCACCCGACAATCGCCGATAGCGCCGAGCCTGCCCGAGCTGGCGGCCCGACGAGGAGAACCCGATGAGCCGCCATCTTCCCCCCGGTCAGCCGCTGCTGACCTTCCCCGAGGCCGACAAGAGTCCGCTGAGCATCCGCGCCAAGGCGCTGGTGTTCGTCGATCCGCGTTCGCGAAAGCTGCGCGGCGAGGTGGAGCGTCTCGCCCCGGCCGGCCTGCCGGTGCTGATCCGCGGCGAAAGCGGCACCGGCAAGGAACTGCTGGCCCGGCAGATCCACCGCGAGAGCGGGCGGAGTGGCCTGTTCGTTGCGGTCAGTTGCGGCGCGCTCAGCCCGACCTGGGCCGAGGCCGAACTGTTCGGCCATGCCGTCGGCGCCTATGTCGGCTCGGCCTGCAGCCGGGCCGGCTGGTTCGGTTCGGCCAACGGCGGCACCCTCTACCTGGACGAGATCGGCGACTTGCCGCAGAACCTGCAGGACAAGCTGCTCGCCGCCCTGGAAACCCGCGAGGTGCAGCGCCTCGGCGCGCCCCAGCCGACGCCGGTGGACGTGCGCCTGGTGGCGGCCAGCAGCGTCGACCTGGCCCAGGCGGTGGCCGCCGGCAAATTCAGCGAACGGCTCTACCGCTACCTCGACGAGGGTCGCCTGGAACTGCCGGCGCTGCGCGAGCGGCCGGGGGACATCCTGCCGCTGGCCGAGTATTTCCTCGGCGTCTACGCCCAGCGCCTGGAACTGCCTCTCCCGCAGCTCGGGGCGGACGCCCAGCTCGCCCTGGAGCGCCATCCCTGGCCGGGCAACACCCGCGAGCTGGAGAGCGTCATCCACTTCGCCCTGCTGGTCTGCAGCGGAGACGAAATCCTTCCGGTCCACCTCAACCTGCCGAGCAGCGCCGCGCCGCTGGCGGTCATCGAGGAGCAACTGGCCCGGCTCGACGCCCGGGAGCTGGCGAGCCTGCAGGCGTTGCTGGCCCAGGCGGGCGTCTGACGGCGGGAGGATGGGGATGCCCCGGTACGCAGGACGCGGCCGGGGCGGGGGATCAGCGAGCGGCGGTCTTTTGCGGCTGCCAGATGGAAACGTCGCGGGCATCGACCTTCTTCGGCAGCAGGCCCTCGGCGAAGAAGGCATCGGCGATCTTCTGCTGCTCGGCCAGGCTCTCCGCCTGCACCGGGCGCACCCGGTAGCTGCGCCGGGCGTTGGCCTGCTCGACGATCGCCGGGTCCAGGTTGCCCCACAGCGGCGCGAGAATCTTCGCGGCTTCCTGGGGGTGGGCGCGCAGCCAGTCGCCGGCCTTGACCAGCTCGGCGAACACCACTTCCAGCACCTGCGGGTTCTCCTTGGCGAAACTGCTGCTGGTCAGGTAGTAGCGCTGGTAGGCGGCCAGTTTGTCGCCGTCGGCCAGGGTGCGGGTCGGCAGCTGGCGCTGGGCGCCGCTGAGGAACGGCTCCCAGGTCACCCAGGCGTCCACCTTGCCGTTCTCGAAGGCGGCGCGGCCGTCGGCCGGGGTCAGGTAGGCCGGCTGGATGTCGGAAAACTTCAGGCCGGCCTTGGCCAGCGCGGCGAGCAGCAGGTAGTGGCTGCCGGCGGCCTTGGTCACCGCCACCTTCTTGCCCTTGAGATCGGCCAGGCCGCGGATCGGCGAGTCCTTGGCGACCAGGATCGCCTGCGCCGCCGGCGAGGGTGCTTCCTGGGCGAAGTAGGCGAGGCGGGCGCCAGCGGCCTGGGCGAACACCGGCACGGTGTCGGCGACGTCGGCGGAGAGGTCCAGGTTGCCGACGTTGAGCGCCTCCAGCAACGGCTGGCCGCTGGCGAACTCGTGCCAGCTGAGGCGGATGTCCTGGGCCGCCAGGGCTTTTTCCAGGGTGCCGCGGGTCTTCAGCAGGGCGATCAACGTGGAGGATTTCTGGTAGCCGATGCGCAGCTGGGTTTCCGCCTGGGCGGGCAGGATGGCGCACAGCCCCAGGGCCAGGCCGAGGCCGAGCAGGGCGCGGCGGCTGAGGGGGATGAAAGGGGGCATGACAGACCTCTTGGATGGCGCTCCGAGCCCTTGGGGCAGCGGAGCGGCAGGAACTTCTGGGGGAATGCGGAAGGTCCGGTGGTCCGGTCTATGCAAACTAAATGATCCAAAAAGCCATCTGCAAATATTTTTATGGAATTGGCTTATGCTGGTTGATTGATGAATTTAAGTTATAACAAAGTAAAAAATAATTCTTTTTAGGGATAAATAATTTCTCTTACATTGCACGCCCAGCCGACAGCGGACTACCGCACCGAGCCCGATTTCGGGGCTCTCCAATCCACCAGCAACCTCCTCGCAGCGTTCGCCGGCCCGAGCCCCAGCCATGCATTTCAAGGATTTCTAATACGCATCTGGAGCATCGAGCATGAACAAGTCGTACCTGGCCTTGGCGGTCGTCCTCGGCGGAGCAGCCCAGCAGGCGGGCGCTGCCGGGTTTTTCGAGGACAGCAAGGCCACCCTGGGGCTGCGCAATCTCTACTTCAACCAGGACAACCGCGACGGCACCGCCGCGCCGTCCATGCAGAAGGAATGGGGCCAGGGCTTCCTCCTCGACTACAAGTCCGGCTACACCCCGGGGCCGGTCGGCGTCGGCGTCGACGCCCTCGGTATGTGGGGCGTCCGTCTCGACTCTGGCAAGGGCACCCACTACAACCCGAACAGCACCAACTACAGCGGACAGCTGTTCCCCACCAACGGCGACGGCCGGGCCGTGCACCAATACGGCAGCCTGGGGCCGACCCTCAAGGTCCGCGTCTCCAAGACCGAGGCGCGCGTGGGCACCTTCCTGCCCAAGCTGCCGGTGGTGACCTACAACGATGGCCGCCTGCTGCCGCAGACCTTCGAGGGCGCGCAGTTGACCACCAATGAAATCGCCAACCTGACCCTGACCGGCGGCAAGTTCGAGCACGCCAAGGGGCGCAGCTCGACCAACAGCGATAGCCTGTCCATCGCCGGCGCCAACAACGCCCAGACCGGCCAGTTCAGCAACCGGTTCTACTTCGCCGGCGCCGACTACAAGCTCGGCAAGAACCTCCTGCTGCAGTACTACTACGGCACCCTGGACGACTTCTACGAGCAGCACTTCGTCGGCCTGCAGCACGACTGGAAGCTGCCGGTGGGCCTTTTGAAGACCGACCTGCGCTACTTCAACAGCGATTCCGACGGCAAGAACGCCAGCGCCTCCGGGCGTGCCGAGGGCTACCGCAGCAGCGGCTACTGGGCGGCCGGCGACTCGCACCGGGGTGAGGTGGACAACCGGCTGTGGAGCGCCAAGTTCACCTACCTGCTGGAAGCCCACGAGCTGAGCGTCGGCGTGCAGCGACTGTCCGGCAACAGCGACTTCCCGGTGCTCAACCAGGGCGACGGCTACACCTCCTACCTGATCACCGACAGCCAGATCGGCAAGTTCCTGCGCGCCGGCGAGCGCACCTGGCGGGCCAGCTACGCCTACGACTTCGCCAAGCTCGGCGTGCCGGGCCTGAAGGCCTCGGCGATCTACCTGCACGGCGACAACATCGACACCAACGGCAGCGACACCAGCGAATGGGAGCGCGACCTGCGCCTGGACTACGTCGTGCAGGGCGGCCTGTTCAAAGGCGTCGGTTTCTCCTACCGGAATGCCACGCTGCGCAGCGAGGTGGCCTCGCAGCGCAACATCGACGAAAACCGTCTGTACATCACCTACAGCGTGCCGCTGCTCTGACGGCGGCCCGGGCGTACCCGAATACCAAAAGGCTGGGTCATCCACGACCTCTTGGCCGGTTCCGCAAGGGCCGGCCTTTTTTATTCCGACGCTGCGGCTCCTGCTCCCGCTCCGTTGCCCGGTTCGCGGAGCGGGAGCACCGGTTTATTGCCCGTCCGCCGGCCAGATGCGGATGTCGCGGACGTCCAGGGGCTTGGGAATGATCCCGGCGTCCCGGTACAGATCGGCGATCCGCTGCTGCTCGACCAACTCGTCGCGGCGCACCGGAACGACCGCATAGCTGCGATGGTCGTTGGCCTGCTCGACGGTTTCCGGCGGCAGGTTGCCCCACAGCGGCGCGAGAATCTGCGCGGCCTCGCGAGGATGGGCCTTGACCCACTGGCCGGTCTTGCGCAGCTCGTCGAACACCACCTCGAGCACCTCCGGATGCTGCTCGGCGAAGCGGGTGGTAGCCATGTAGAAGCGGTAGTAGGCGGCAACGCCATCGCGGCCGTCGGCCAGCACCCGCACCTTGCCGCCGCGCTCCTGGGCGGACAGGAAGGGGTCCCAGATCGACAGGGCGTCGACCGTGCCGTTGACGAAGGCGGCCAGGGCATCCGGCCCGTCCAGGTAGTGCGGCTGGATGTCGCCGATGCCGAGGCCGGCCTTCTGGAGCGCCGAGAGCAGCAGGAAATGGCTGCCCGAGCCCTTGGTCACCGCTACCTTGCGCCCCTTGAGGTCGGCGACGCTCTGGATCGGCGAGTCCTTGGCGACCAGGATCGCCTGGGCCGACGGCGAACTGTCCTCCTTGGCGTAGTAGGTCAGCGGCGCGTTCGCCGCCTGGGTGAACAGCGCGAAGGCGTCGGCCACGTCGGCATGCAGGTCGACGCTGCCGGCGTTCAGCGCGCTGAGCAGCCCGGTGGAGAACTCGTGCCATTCGATGTCGAAGCCCAGCGGCTTCAGGCGCTCTTCGAGCACGCCGTTTCTTTTCAGCAGGATCAGCAGCGTCGAGGAGCGCTGGTAGCTGATGTCCAGGGTTTCGGCCTGGGCGGCGCCCAGGCAGAAGCCTGCGGCCAGCAGCAGGCCGCAGAGATGACGCGGGATGGTTTTCATGCAGGAGTCTCGTGTGTCGAACGGCGGCGGGGGCCGCGAGGCGGGACGACCCGGTTCGGAAGAGCCGGGGCGCGGCCCAGAGAGCGTGCGGTGAGGCTTGCCGGAACGGCGTTGGCTAACGCCGGCTCAGACCTCTGGCCAGGCGGTCGCCGCCGTACTGCAGCAGGCAGACCAGGGCGACCAGCACGACGATCACGGTGAGCATGGTCTGGCTGTCGAAGCGCTGGTAGCCGTAGCGGTAGGCCAGGTCGCCGAGGCCGCCGGCGCCGATGGCGCCGGCCATCGCCGAGGCGTTGATCAGCGTCACCAGGGTGATGGTGAAGCCGCCGACCAGCCCCGGACGGGCCTCCGCCAGCAACACGTGCCAGACGATGTGCCGGCGCCGGCAGCCCATCGCCTGGGCGGCCTCGATCAGCCCGGGGTCGACCTCGCGCAGGCTGACCTCGGCGATCCGCGCGAAGAACGGCGTGGCGGCGATGGTCAAGGGCACCACCGCGGCCCAGACGCCGTAGCTGGTGCCGACCAAGAGGCGGGTGAAGGGGATCAGCGCGACCATCAGGATCAGGAAGGGCACCGAGCGGAACAGGTTGACCAGCCAGCCGCCCACCCGGTTCAGCTGCGGCGCCTCGAACAGGCCGCCGCGCGAGGTGGTGACCAGCAGCACCGCCAGCGGGATGCCCAGCAGCAGGGCGAGCAGGGCGGAAGCCCCGACCATCAGCAGGGTGTCGAGCAGAGCCTGCCAGAGACGATCAAGCAGCGGCGACATAACCCAGCACCTCCACGCCATCGGCCACTTCCAGCGCCTGCCGGCGCAGCGCCTCCGCGGCCAGGGGCGAATCCGCCACGGCCAGCAGCAACTGTCCCAGGGTGCGGCCCTGGATGCGTTCGACGCCGCCCTGCAGCAGGGTCACCCGGCCGCCGAAGCGCATGCCGAAACCGGCCAGGTCCGGCTCGCGCTCGCTCGCCCCGGTGTAGCGCAGCTCCAGCAGCAGGCGGTCGTTGGGTTGCCGGCGGCCGTCCTGCAGTTGCCCCAGCAGGTCCTCGGGAAGCTTCTGCTGCAGCGGCGCCAGCAGCGTGCGGGTGGCCGGATGGCGGGGCGCGCCGAACACCTGCCAGACCGGCCCCTGTTCCACCAGCTCGCCGCGCTCCAGCACCGCCACGCGGTCGCAGATCTCGCGGATCACCTCCATCTCGTGGGTGATCAGCACGACGGTCAGTTTCAGCCGCCGGTTGATCTCGCGCAGCAGGGCGAGGATCGACTGGGTGGTTTCCGGGTCGAGCGCCGAGGTGGCCTCGTCGCAGAGCAGGATCTCCGGGTCGTGGACCAGCGCGCGGGCGATGCCCACGCGCTGCTTCTGGCCGCCGGAGAGCTGCGCCGGGTAGGCGTCGCGCTTGCCCTCCAGGCCGACCAGGCGCAGCACCTCCTCGACCTTGCGCTGGCGCCGCTCGCGCGGCACCCCGGCGACCCGCAGGGGCAGCTCGACGTTCTCGCCGACGGTCTTCGCCGCCAGCAGGTTGAAATGCTGGAAGATCATCCCGATGCGCCGGCGCAGGGCGACCAGGCGGTCCGTGTCGTAGCCGGCGATGTCCTCGCCGTCGATCAGCACGCGGCCCTCGCTGGGCCGCTCCAGACGGTTGATGGTGCGCAGCAGGGACGACTTGCCGGCGCCGCTGCGGCCGATGATCCCGAAGACCTCGCCGCGGCGGACCGTCAGGTCGATGTCCTGCAGGGCGCGCACCTCGCCCTGGGCGCCGTCATAGCGCTTGCCGAGGGCGGAAAAGCGCAGGTGGCCGTGCAGCGCATCGTTGCCGGCGGCGGCCCGTGCGGCAGGGGCGGCGGCTTCGATGTCCTGGCCGGGCGAGTCGTCGAAGTAGCGGTATTCCGAGGTCAGGCTGCTCATGCTCATTTCTCCCAGCCGGGCACGTAGAGACCGCTGAGGGCCTTGTCGAGGGCGGCGCGCACCGCAGTCGAGTGCTGGTAGATGTCGATGAAGCGGCGCAGGCGCGGGTCGTCCTTGCCCTGTGGGCGGGTGACGAACTGGATCACGTATTCCGGGTGGTCCAGGCCGTCGAACAGCAGCGCCGAATGCGGGTCGACGGCGTTGGACAGGCGGATGTAGAGGGGATAGCCCTGCGCCAGGTCGACGTCGTCGAGGGCGCGCACCAGCTGTACCGCCTCCAGCTCGATGATCTTCAGCTTCTTCGGATTGGACGTGATGTCCTCCAGGGTGGCCTTGTAGCCGACGCCCGGCTTGAGGCTGATCAGCTTGGCCTTCTCCAGCAGTTGCAGGCCGCGTCCGCCGTTGACCGGGTCGTTGGCGATGGCGACCTTGGCGCCCTCGGGCAGCTCGGCGAAGCTCTTGTACTTCTTCGAATAGAGGCCGACGTTGTTCAGCACGCCGGGCGCCACCGGCACCAGGTCGTAGCCGCCTTCCTTCTTGGCGTTCTCCAGGAAGGGGATGTGCTGGAAGTAGTTGGCGTCGATGTCGCCGTGGGCCAGGGTGGTGTTGGGGGTGATCCAGTCGCTGAATTCGACCAGATCGACCTTGAGGCCTTCCTTGGCGGCTTCGGCGGCGGCCACTTCCAGCGGCGGGGCGAAGGCGGCGGTGGTGCCGATCTTCAGGGCGTCGCTGGCGGCCAGGGTCAGGCCGGAGAAGCCGAGCAGGGCGGCGCCGGCGAAGGTCTTGAGCCAGTGGCGGCGGGAGAGGGACGGGAACGGCATGAACGATTTCCTTGTGCGGGATGGGCGGTGGATTCAGGCGCGCAGGGCGCGTTCGGCGGCGCGGGAGAGGTCGCGCCAGGCCGCGCCGGGGTGGCTGGCGGGCAGGCGCGGCCCGGCGGCGAAGAGTTTTTCCCGCAGGCTGCCGGCGGCGTAGGCGGTCTTGTACAGGCCGCGGCTCTGCAGCTCGGGCACCACCAGGTCGATGAAGTCGGCGTAGCTTTCCGGGGTCACCGTGCGGGTCAGGTTGAAGCCGTCCAGGTCGGTCTGCTCGATCCAGTTGGCCAAGGCGTCTGCGACCTGCTGCGGCGAGCCGACGATCGTCGGATAGCGGCCGCCCAGGGCGTGCTGCTCCAGCAGCTTGCGCTTGGTCCAGCCGCTGCCGGCGGCGGTGAAGGTCTTGGCCACCGACTCGATGGCGTTGGTCTTCTGGTAGCGGATCGGCTCGTCGAGGCCGTAGGCGGCCAGGTCGATGCCGATCGAACTGGAGAGGTGCGCCAGACCGGCCTCGGGGCTGGCGTAGCGCAGGTATTCGGCGTGCTTGTCGCGGGCCTCGGCCTCGCTTGGCGCGACGATCACGGTGAGGCCCATGAACAGCTTGACGGCATCCGCCGGGCGGCCGGCGGCGACGGCCTCGGCGCGCACCTGGCGCACCTGTTCGGCGACGCCCTGCGGGTTCTGCCCGGTGATGAACACGCCCTCGGCATGGCGCCCGGCGAAGCGCCGGCCGCGCTCCGAGGTACCGGCCTGGAACAGCAGCGGGGTGCGCTGCGGTGAGGGCGAGCACAGGTGGTAGCCCTCGACCCGGTAGAACTCGCCGTGGTGCTCGACCTTGTGCACCCGCGCCGGGTCGGCGTAGCGGCGGCCGGCGCGGTCTTCGAGCACGGCGCCGTCCTCCCAGCTGCCTTCGAAGAGCTTGTAGAGCACTTCCAGGTATTCGTCGGCCTGGTCGTAGCGGCGGTCGTGTTCCACCTGATGTTCCAGGCCTAGGGCGCGGACGGCGCTTTCCAGGTAACCGGTGACGATGTTCCAGCCGACCCGCCCGCGGCTCAGGTGGTCGAGGGTCGACAGGCGCCGGGCGAGCAGGTAAGGCGGCTCGTAGCTCAGGCTGGCGGTGACGCCGAAGCCCAGGTGGCGGGTCGCCCCGGCCATCGCCGAGACCAGCAGCAGCGGGTCGTGGACCGGCAGCTGGATGGCCTCGCGCAGGGTCAGGTCGACCGACTGGCGGTAGACGTCGTAGACCCCGGCGATGTCGGCGATGAACAGCCCGTCGAACAGCCCGCGTTCGAGCAGCCGGGCCAGATCGGTCCAGTACTCGAGGGTGTTGAACTCGGTCGAGCGGTCGCGCGGGTGGGTCCACAGGCCGTGGTTGATGTGGCCCACGCTGTTCATGTTGAAGGCGTTGAGGAGGATCTGCTTGCGGCTCATCAGATGGTCCCCCGGCGCGGCGGCAGGGCGTCGTTCAGGTAGTAGTTGCCCACCGCGTGGTACTTCCAGCGCACCGGATCGTGGAGGGTGTGGGTACGGGCGTTGCGCCAGTGGCGGTCGAGGTTGTGCTCGGCCAGGGTGGCGCGGCTGCCGCCCAGTTCGAGCAGGCGGTTGGCGGCGTCCAGGGCGACCTCGGTGGTCGCCGCGCGGGCCTCGGCGACGGCGATTGAGGCCGCCGCGACGCTTTCCGCGTCCGGCGCGGCCTGGGCGCGGTCGACGAATTCGCCGGCGCGTTCGAGCAGCGCCTCGGCGCCGTGCAGGCGGCTGGTCAGGCGGCCGAGGATCTGCAGGGCCAGCGGGTCCTCGGCGGCGCGGCTCACCCCGGCATCGATCCACGGCCGGGCATGGCGGCCGACGAAGGCCAGGGTGTCCTCCCAGGCGGCGCGGGCGATCCCGGCGTCGATGGCGGCGTGCAGCAGCTGGGCGAGCGGGCCGACGGTGGTCGGCCGGGCGAAGGCGCTCTGGAAGGGCACCACGTCCTCGGCGGCGACCGGCACGCCGTCGAAGTTCACCGTGCCGCTGGCCGAGGTGCGCTGGCCGAAGCCGTCCCAGTCGTCGACGATCTCCAGCCGCGGCGCGCGGCGGTCGACGAAGGCCAGCTGCTGGACGCCGTCGTCGTCGATCGCCAGGGTCGGCACGCGCTGGGCGTAGAGCGCGCCGGTGGCGTAGAACTTGCGCCCGTGGATGCGGTAGCCGTCGCCTTCGCGGCGCAGCCTCGTGCTGCGCTCCTGGGCGGTGCGCGTGCCGATCTCGGCCAGCGCGTTGCCGAAGCGCGCGCCGGCCAGCACCTCGGCGTAGAGGCGGCGGCGCTGCTCGGGGCTGCCGTTCACCCGCAGCACCTCCAGGGCGTAGAAGTGGTTCTGCGGGATGTGCCCGAGGGAGGCGTCGGCGCGGGCGATGCGCGCGATCACCTGGGCCAGGGTGACGCTCGACACCCCGGCGCCGCCGTAGGCACGGGGCACGGTGATGGCGCCGAGGCCGGCGCGGGAGAACAGCTCCAGCTCCTCTTCGGGCAGGCGCCGTTCGCGGTCGCGCAGGGAGGACTCGCGGACGAACCGGGCGGCCAGCTCGTCGGCGACCTGCAGGGCCTGGGCGTCGTTTTCGATCAGCGCGGCGTGGCCGCGCGGGAAACCTTGGTGGACGGACATGGCGACCTCAGATCCAGGAGTGGCGCGCCGGCTTGGCGCCGTTCAGGTGGTAGTTGCCGATCGCGTGATACTTCCAGCGCGCCGGGTCGTGCAGGGTGTGGGTACGCGCGTTGCGCCAGTGACGGTCGAGGTTGAACTCGGCCAGGGTGGCGCGGCTGCCGGCCAGCTCCAGCAGCTTCTCGCCGGCCAGCACGGAGATCTCGCTGGTCAGCACCTTGGCTTCGGCCACGGCGATCGAGGCGCGGGCGGCGGACTCGGCATCGACCGGCGCGGCGTTGACCTGGTCGAGCACCCGGCCGGCGCGGCGCAGCAGCGCCTCGGCGGCGTGCAGGTCGATCTGCAGGCGGCCGATATCGGCGATCACGTAGGGGTCGTCCGCCGCGCGCTCGACGTTGGCGTCGATCCACGGCCGGGCGCGCTGGCGCACGAAGGCAATGGCATCGTCCAGCGCGGCGCGGGCGATGCCGGCGTCGATGGCGGCTTGGATCAGTTGCGAGGCGGCGCCCTGGATGTTGGGTTTTTCCGCCAGGCGCCAGACGTCCACCAGGTTCTCCGCGGCCACCGGCACCCGGTCGAGCAGCACGCTGCCGCTGGCGGTGGTGCGCTGGCCGAAGCCCGACCAGTCGTTGAGGATGCGCAGCCCCGGCGTGCCGCGGGGGATCAGCGCCATCACCAGGCGACCCTTGTCGTCGATGGCCTTGGCGGTGATCCAGTGGGCGAACAGCGCGCCGGTGGAATAGAACTTCTCGCCGCTCAGCCGGTAGCCGTCGCCGTCGCGGACGATCCGCGCCTGGACGTCGAGGGTATGCCGGGTGCCGCGTTCCGGCCCCGAGTTGGCGATGCGCTCGCCGCGCAGCACGGCCGTGTAGAAACGCTCCTTCTGCGCGCGGCTGGCGCTGCCCTCGAGCAGGCCGAGGATGCCGAACTGGTTCTGCGGGATCTGCCCGACCGAGGGGTCGGCGGCGGAGACCAGCCGGAACACCTCGGCGACGGTGACGAAGGACAGCTCAGGCCCGCCGTAGGCGCGGGGAATGCCGATGCCGCCCAGGCCGCTGGCGCTGAACAGGTCGACCTCGTCCCAGGGCAGTTGGCGCAGGCGGTCGCGCTGGGCGGCGCCGGCCAGTGCCTGGCGCGCCACGGCGCGGGCCGCTTCGAGGGCTTCGCCGTCGCTGCGCAACAGGCGGGCGGGGGTGAGTGGGGGGCGGCTGTCCAGGTCGCTGGACGTGGCCTCGGGCTCCGGATAATCGGCGCCTTGGGGTTGGGAAAGTAACGGACTGGTCATGCCTCACCTCGTCTTCAGGGGGAACGCCGCACGGGGCCCCGGAAGAGGAGGCACAGGAGATCGGCGCTGGAAAGCGATGCTCCGGTGGTCCGGTATTTATATCTTGATTGTAGAAATTAAAAAAATTAAATAGCGATTTGGAATATATAAATAGGCATCTGGCAGGACGCCGGTTCGAGTCTTGCCCGTAGGAGCCAGCTTGCTGGCAATGCCTTTATTTGCAGCTACGGATCGCCAGCACGCTGGCTCCTGCCGGAAGCTGGGAGCGCTGGACCCGGGCTGGCACCGTCGGGAATTTACATATCCTTGTAAATCAACTGGTTGACTGCTTCCTGTGGGGCAAGCGGCTGGCAGCCTGGTTATCGGGAAGCCAGGTACACCCCCTCCTTAAGCATAAGAAGACGCTTCTTTTCTTGATCCATGTCAGGGGTGTGGGTATTTTCTGCGTCAACGAAGACGAAGTCCTGCCAAAAGCACCGCACTGCGTCCCGATTGACCGATTTGACCCAGATCGATGGAATGTTTCCTCGAAGGACCTGCCATGAAAAAGCTCGGCACTCTGACCCTGACCCTCGTCTTGCTGGCCGCCGCTAGCGCAAATGCCGCCGAAACTGCCGAGGAAACCAAGGATCAAGTCGCCGGTGGCATGACCGGCATGATGATCGGTGCCGTTGGCGGCCCGATCGGTGCCCTGCTCGGCCCGATTGGTGCCATGTTCGGCGGCGAGTCCCAGGGGGAAAAGGTGATTCGCTCGCCGAACCGCGAATTCACCGTCGGCGACAAGGTCGAGACCCGGGGCAGCCGGATGTACGATGCCGCTGCTTTGAGCGAGAACAGCACCGGCGGCAGCGATCGCGACTGATCGGTCCTAAAACACGGCGTTTTCCGGCCCGGCCCGGCCTTGGCGCCGGGCCTTGTTTTGTCGACCCGCGGTTCTCATCGGTATCCGGTTTGGCTACCGCACCGGCCAAGAAACTGCTTGCCGGCGGGGTAGGCCGGGCGCTACTGCTTGGCGACGGCGGACTCCCGGTCGACCAGCTCCGCAAATGTCTTCTGGATGCTGGCGTAGGCGGCGGCGCTGTCCTGCGGCGACTTGTAGGTCCAGGCCATGCCGAGTGACTCGATCTCTTTCCGGTAGGCCGGGTCCGAGGTCACCTCCCGGGCAACCTCCGCCCACTGCTCCACGATCTCGTCGGGGGTGTTCTGGTTGAAGAACAGGGACCACAGATAGGGCGGGAAGGTGAAGTCGACCCCCTGCTCCTTGTAGGTCGGCACCTCCGGTGCGTTCGGCGCCCGCTTGCCGGTCGGCTCGCCGAGCAGCACGAAATCGCCCGACCTGAGGTAGTCCTCGGTGCCCGAATAGACCCTGGCCATCACGTCGACGGTGCCGCCGATCAGCGCGGCGAGCTTGGCGGCGTCCCCTCCGGTATCCATCAGCCTGAACGCCACGCCCTGTTCCTTCTGCAGCTTCAGGAACATGAAGTGGCTGAGGGTGCCGTACTCGGCGGTAGCCTTGAGCTTGCCCGGTTCGGCCCTGGCCTTGGCGAGCAGATCGCGGATCGACCTGATTCCCGACTTGCTGGACACATACAGCCCCAGGGTGGCGTCTTCGACGACCGCGGGGCCGACCTTGAAGCCGTCGTAGGAGTAGGGGGCCACCTTGGTCAGGTAGTTGGCGATGAGGCCCTGGTGGGTATAGAGCACCTGGTAGCCGTTGGCTTGACCCTCGCGAACCGTGCGCGACCCCTTGTAGCCGCCCGCCCCATTGATCCTGACCACCACCACCGGCTTGCCGAGCCGCTTCTCGGCGTACTTGGCGAAAATCCGGGCGCTCAGGTCGGAGGCGCCGGTGGCTGCGGCCGGCACCACCAGCTCGATCGGTTTGCTCGGATAGCTGGCGGCCTGGGCCGCGCCCTGGAAAGCAAGGCCCACGGCGGTGGCCAGGGTCGCGAGCAGGAGGGTTCTTTTTTTCATCGGGAATTGCCTTCTTGTTATGGATGGAGCAAGGGAGGTGTCCGTCGCTGGGGCGTTGCTCGACAGGGTTCCATGGTGTTGCGGAACATCCTCTACATGACGGCCGCCCGCCCTGGAGCAGCGCAAGCGGCAGGGATACAGAGGATGTCGCCCGGCTCTCGCCGCTGCTCTACGAGCACATCGACGTGCGCTTACAGCAAGGACAGGCTGTAGGTGAGGTACAGACGGTTGTCGTCGCGCTCGCGGAAGTCCCCGCGCGACATCGCGTTACGCCAGCTGACGCCGACCCCCTTGAGAGGACCGCTCGGAACCGCGTAATACGGAAGTCGCGCTCCCACTCTTCCTGGTCCTGACCCTTGGCATTGATGCCGTCGCCGCTGAAGTACAGCAGGCTGGTCGACAGGCCCGGTATGCCGATCGCCGCGAAGTTGTAGGAGTAGGAACCCACCCAGGTCTGCTCGCCGGCCCGGGCGAACTTCTCGTTGATCG
>Ga0209575_10000566_pt1 | contig 21472 bp, 24 predicted proteins | sample Medcelwee11metaG_FD_187172 | JGI IMG/M metagenome (GOLD analysis project Ga0209575, IMG submission 187172) | Freshwater pond sediment microbial communities from the University of Edinburgh, under environmental carbon perturbations - Medium... | ecosystem: Environmental > Aquatic > Freshwater >...
CGGCGGACCTAAATCCTATTTTGCCGGAAATGTTGGAATCGGCACGACTGCTCCAGTACAAAAACTGCACGTAGCCGGAAATACCTATGTAACTGGAAACGTGGGAATTGGAACTTCCGATCCAGCTCAAAAATTACACGTAGTAGGTGGTGCCATGGTAAGTGGAAAAATGGGAATTGGAGCTGAAAGTAATAGTGGCAGATTAAAATTAGATGTAGAAGGTCAAATAGGAGCTAGCGAATATTGCGATGAGAATGGAGCAAACTGCAAGGATATAACAGCGATGGGCGGAAGTCCTATAAAAGCGTGGGTAAATTTTGATGGTGATACTCCTCCATACACAAGAGTTAGAGATTCCCTGAATGTGTCAAATGTAGGACATCAGAACGGGGGTATTTATACAGTTAATTGGCAAAATGATTTTGCTGATGGGAATTATGCGTTTTCAATAACAACAAGCAGTGGCCCAGTTAGAATTACAAAGGTTGAACCCGGATATATAACTTTTCAAGTTTTTAGCATAAGCTCGCATCCTGCTGCAAGTGGAGCTAATTTTATTTCAGTGATTGCGATGGATAATTAATAATTAAGGAAGATTTAAAATAAACATAAATCGGAAAAAGTTAATAAATCTTTTCGTAAATTGTTACTTATGTTAAAATAAGTTGGCGTGAAGATAATTATTAAAATTTTTCGAGTGGTTTGAATTAAGATTCAAATTGGTTGAAATAAATAAAAATGCAAAATATCCAAGAGATTTTTATCAAAATGCGGGAAATGAAAAAAGAACAGAAGGACTTAAAGGAAATGTATAATGATGCATTGGCGCAAACCGACGAATATGAAGGAATTGTGGAGCAGATGAAACAATTGCGTGAAAAGAAAAAACAAATTGAAACTCGGATTCAGGGTCAGATGGGCAAGGCTTGGGAAAAATTGAATGATATTAAATTAGAGATGGAAACCCAGAAAGAAATGATGACTGATATTGCAATGACCACTTTAATGAAAGGGGAAAAGGTTGAAGTGAAAGATGAGTATGAAAATCCTTACGAGCCTATTTTTAAGGTGAATTTTAAAAAAGCGGAAGACGGTCAAACTGCTGAATGAAACATTGAAGGATTTTATTTAGAAATTCCAAATCAAATTTTTACAAGTTGACGGTTTGGGATTTGGAATTTTGAAAATTGAGAATTATAAATTTGAAATAAAAAACAAGGACGGTACTGCCCTTGTTTTTTTGCAGGCATTTGCTATATTTTGAGCAGAAAGATTAAGCTTGGGGCAGTTTAATTTTTTGTTTTTTTAAAAAAAGAAAAGAAATCCTTACGTTTTATTGGTCAGGTTAGCAATAACTCAAACAAGGGAGACAGGGAAATGGGCAAAAAGATAAAGATTGTGGTTATGGTAGAGTCCGACATATTTCTTAAGGAACAGTGTTTGAAAGGACTAAATCTTCTCAGTGGAGCTGAAAAAGAGAGTCTTTGTGAAGTTATTATGGTTTTAAGCAATAGCATCTATCTTAACACTAACCAAACGCTTGCCAATGTTAGGGGTATTAGTGAAAGAGGAGATATTGACGTCATCATTGTGGGAGCTGGCGGAGCCAATCATTTGGCTGTAATAGTGGACGCATATCTTCGTTGCGATTTACAAGACAATAAAATCGTCGTGATTGGGGTAGCATTTGAAGGCATTAGGAAACAGCATGATAAAGCGGCGGCGCTTAGCATTGAACATGCGCCTGGTTCGCAGGTAGTTTTCGATCGGCACACACTTTTTGGTCCCGAGGGCTTTGAGGAGGCATGTCGGTTGGCAGTCGAAGGGGATTTACCGAAAATTACATTGCCCATTATTAAAAAAGCTGAGAAGCGCACCCTCGGCGAAGCGGTTACTTTTGTTATAAAAAGTTTTTAAACTTCGCAGTGATTGACTGATTGTGTTTTTTTGTTTTTTAAACCGGCGCCTCTGAAAGTAGGGGTGCTGGTTTTTTGTTTAATAAGTTGATTTATCTAACAATACGATGTATTATTTTTTAGATCAGGGGGGGTTGTATTCATTTTAAAATTTAAGAAGTAGGAATTGATTATTTATTGAAAATTTAAAAAGTGTGCAGCGGTAAAAATATCTTAATCATGAAAATTGAACGGAAAAAGAAGCAAAACTTTTGGAAGCTTTTAGAAGAGCCTTTTTTTGTGATGGCGCCGATGGCGGACGTGACTGATTTTGCCTTTCGACAAATGTTTGCTAGATATGGCGCACCGGACGTATATTACACGGAGTTTGTTTCAGCTGATGGATTGGCAAGCAAGGAAGGGCGAAAATTTCTTTCTAAGGAGTTGAGATTTTCTGAAAATGAAAGACCGATTGTGGCTCAGATTTTTGGGGCAAATCCTGAAAATATTAAAATAGCGTCAAAGCTGATTGAAGAGCTAGGTTTTGATGGGCTGGATATTAATATGGGCTGTCCAGATAAGGCTGTGGTTAAACAGGGAGCTGGTTCTGCCTTAATTAAAAATCCACAGCTTGCTCGTCAGATAATAAGAGCTGCAAAAGAGGGTGCTCCTAATATTCCTCTTTCGATAAAAACTAGAATTGGATTTAATAAAATTGAAACAGAAAAATGGATTTCTGAAATTATTGCAGAAAAACCAGAATGTTTGATTGTGCACGGACGGACTAGAAAAGAGATGTCAGAAGTTGATGCGCATTGGGATGAAATTGCCAAGGCTGTTAAAATCGCGCATGAATCGGGTGTGATTGTGGTTGGAAATGGGGATGTAAAAAACCTAGAAGATGGAATTGAGAAAGTGAAAAATTTTGGCGTTGATGGGGTAATGGTGGGTCGGGGAATTTTTGGTCGCCCATGGTTTTTTAATCGAAAACAAAAAGAATTTTCATTGAAAAAAAAATTAATGATAATGTTAGAGCACGTAGATATTTTTCAAAAAGAAATGCAAGGAATTAAGGGTTTTCATGTAATGAAAAAACATTTTAAAGCCTACGTCTGCGGATTTAAAGGGGCAAGGGAATTACGGTTTAAATTGATGGCGGCAGAAAATTTTGAAGAGATAAGAAAAATAACGCAAAATTATATTGATGAAAATTTATAGCTTGTAAAATATGAAATATTTTTTGAGCTATGCTATAATTAATTAAATATTTAATAAAATTTTAAGTATGAAAATAATATTACATTGGTTGGCATCTTCTTTGGCGGTTTTTATTACGGCTTATATATTGCCAGGAGTAGAAGTTTCCGGTTTTATGTCAGCTTTTATAGCGGCTTTGATAATCGGGATACTAAATGCTTTTATTCGTCCGATTTTAGTTATCCTGACTTTGCCAATAACCATTTTGACGTTGGGATTATTTACTTTGATTATAAACGCCTTTTTAATAATGCTGGCGTCACGAATTGTAGCTGGTTTTTTTGTGGATGGATTTTTATGGGCATTGGCATTTTCTTTGGTGTTATCCGTAGTTAATTCTTTTTTACAACGAGCGGGAAAAAATAATTGATTATTTTTTAATTTTTTTATAACACAAATAAACTGACAAATGGAACGTGCAAAATATCGCTTTTTGAAATTAATCAAATTGAAGCGATTTTTTATTTAAAGAAAAAAAATTATAATTTTTTTAATTAAGGCTTTGGCAGTGATCTAATATTAGTCAGTGCTTTTGAAGATAATCCTAACTTTTAAAACGGCTTGGTAGCTGTTTTTGCAGTCGGCATTTGGTGGGTCATATAAACTTTGACAGGTAGACACTTTTTTAGCACTATTTTTCAGTGTTTAGTTTGTTTAAAATCGTTCGTATTTTTTCTAAACTATTTTCCTCCAAAAGCGAGATTGGAATTATTTCCTTTTTTAATTTTTTTAGTTGAATTAATTTATTTTTTAATTCAACCGGAGAAACGGTATCTGTTTTACTGATAACGATAAATTCCATTTTTTCCAATAATTCAGGATTATAATTGCCAAGTTCTTGGCGGATTATTTCATAATCAGTAAGTAAATTTTCCGATTCAGCCGAAAGAAAATGAAACAATATGCGAGTTCTTTCAATGTGTTTGAGAAATTTTAAACCCAATCCTTTTCCTTCACAAGCTCCTTCTATGAGACCGGGAATATCTGCCAAAATCAAGCCATAGTATACTCCTAAATTAGGCTCTAGTGTGGTAAAGCGATAGTTGGCCACTTTTGCGCTAGCATTAGTAAGTTCATTGAGCAAGCTAGACTTTCCAACATTAGGTAATCCCACAAATCCTACATCAGCTATCATTTTTAATTCGAGGTGAATGTCAAAGCTTTCGCCAGGAAGTCCTTCCTGGAATTGTTTAGGAGAAGTATTGCGAGCGCTACGAAAAAGAAAATTACCCTTGCCGCCATTACCTCCTTTGGCTATTAATATTTTTTCGCCCACTTTGACTATTTCTTCAGTTTTTTGAATAGTTGAATTATGAACAATTGTACCAACAGGCATTTTTAAGATTAAATCTTCTCCATCAGAACCATCACGAAATTGTCCGCGACCATCTCGTCCATCGGCGGCATTAAATTCTTTTTTGAAGCGAAATTGTCCAAGCGCGCCAAGATCAGAAATTCCTTCAGCATAAACACTGCCACCATGACCGCCACTGCCACCGGTTGGTCCGAGTTCCATTAAATTTTTATTGAAATTGACAGCGCCAGTCCCCCCCTTGCCGGCGGTTATTTTTATTTTTACATCATCTATAAGCATAAGAAGATAAGTTATTTTTTAATAAATCTAAATAGTCAGGTTAAAAACCGCAATTAATTTATATTGCCATATTTTTTACATAATGTAAATAGTCCTGGATTCTGGTGATATCTTTATGGACAGTCGGTGCTTATTAGTATAACCTGAAAAGAAAGAAATTAAATTATAAAAAATAATGGAAAAAAACGATTTTCAATTTGATGTGGTGGTTATCGGGGCGGGCCCGGCTGGAATAATGGCTGCCGGTAGGGCTGCCGAAAAAGGCGCTCGGGTTGCGATAGTGGAAAAGAATGAAGTAATTGGACGTAAACTATTATTGACTGGAAATAGTCGATGCAATATAGCTCAAGCACAATTCGATAATAAAGCGCTTATGGAAAAATACGGTCGGAATGGAAAATTTCTCGCTAAGCCGTTATTTTTATTTGATGTAAACAGGGTAATGGATTTTTTTGAAAAAAGAAAGCTTAAGTTAAAAGTCGAAAAAACTGGTAAAATTTTTCCAGCTAGTGATAAGGCCGGAGATGTAATAAAAGTTTTATATGATTATCTGCATGACAACGGAGTAACCACTTTATTTAAAAATGAAGTTGTAGGCATTGAAGCTAGTGAAAATAAAATTATAAAATTAATATTGAAAAAAACTGAAATTACAGCTAAGAATTATATTATAGCGACTGGTGGAAAATCTTATGCTCAAACTGGTTCGACAGGCTGTGGATATGATTGGGCGCAAAAATTAGGACACACGATTAATACTCCAAAACCGGCTTTAGTGCCTATTCAGGCAAATACCGCTTGGCTAGAAAAAGCCCAAGGCATAAGCTTGGGTGGAGTGGAATTAAGTGTGTATTTAAATGGGAAGAAAAATTTTTCTGGTTTGGGCGATATGATTTTTACCCATTTTGGAATTAGCGGACCAATAGTTTTAGATATCAGCAAGAGAGTAGGTGATTTATTAGAAAAGGGAGTAGTTAAAATTTTAATTGATACCAAGCCCAGCCTTTCAATAGAAAAATTAGATGAAATTTTACAGAAAAATTTTCGTAATTCTGCAAAAAAATTAATTAATTCTTTGGGAGATTTTTGTCCTCCAAAGTTCTGGGAATTGATTTTGCAAATAAGCGGATTGGATGGAAATAAACACGCGGCCAGAATAAGTAAAGCAGAAAGAAAGCTTTTAGTACGCACTTTCAAGGAATTGGAGATGCCAGTTGACTCTTTATTTGGATTTGAACGGGCAATGATTACCAGTGGAGGAGTAGTGGCGCGGGAAGTGGATTTTAGCACGATGCGGTCTAGAATTATCAGCAATCTTTTTTTTGCTGGGGAAATTTTGGATATCGATGGTCCAACTGGCGGTTATAATTTGCAAATATGTTGGAGCACTGGATATACGGCAGGGGAAAATGCGGGGGTTAGCTAGTTTTTGAAATTGACTGACTAGGATTGCCATGTTACACTGTTGGTGTTTGTAAGTGTTTCGTTGGTTTTCACCTTCATTTTGTAAGGAGAAAGAGCGGCGAAGTAGTGAGGTCGCCTTACAAAATAAATAATAAAACAATAAGATAAAAAAATGGCAAAGAAATTATACGTGGGAGGACTTCCTTACGCTACTTCTGAAGATGCATTGAAGGCACATTTTTCTCAAGCTGGTGTAGTTGAGTCAGCAAATATTATTACCGATCGAATGAGTGGCAGATCCAAGGGATTTGGTTTTGTAGAAATGAGCACTGAAGAAGAGGCCCAAAAAGCTGTGGCAATGTTTCATGGAAAAGAATACGAAGGAAGAACCCTTACAGTCAATGAAGCTCGACCATTGGAAGAAAGACCAAAAAAATCTTTTGATGGTGGCGACAGAAGATACTAAAAATATTCTTTTGTAAAAAAATAAAAATCCCCTGCAAATATTAGTGCTCGGGGTTTTTATTTTTTTAAAAAAAACTGCCCCGCAAGAAGTTTCTCTTGCGGGGCATCCGAGTGGTCGAAGAAGAGGGTGCTAGATAAGGACAATGTCCCGGCTACCTATCCTCCCTTCGAAATGGGGGGTTTCCGTTTCGGGTTTTTTCTTCTTGCTCCAGGCATTTTCGGCAATGCTCACCCTCCCGAAATGTCTGGGTTGGGAATCGTCACTCAAGACGGCCACCACATTGTCGCCGATGACTGAGATGTCATCATGGGCGAGTTCGCACATGATCATTGGCGAGCTGATGAGTAGCACTGTCAGGAGTGACAATACCAATAAAAGAACTTTCCCCATGAGTTTCCTCCTTTCACTAGGGGGAGTGTTAATATGAATTAAGTATAAAGAATGAATTAGAATTGTCAATGGCTGACTGGATTTGCCTTAGGCGACAATATGCGTTAAGTTAGTATATATGATTATAAAATCAGCACAATTTATAAAAGGCATCATCGGTACAGATCCTATTTTACAGGAAAAATTTTCCCAAATAGCTTTTGTTGGCAGATCAAATGTAGGAAAATCTTCAATGATAAATTCTTTACTTGGTTTGCGCAATTTAGTTAAATCCAGTTCTACTCCCGGCAGAACCAAGGAAATAAATTTTTTCTGGATAAACGAGAGTTTTTATTTTGTTGATTTGCCTGGTTATGGTTATGCTAAGATTTCTGCCAATCAAGCTGAAAAAATGAGGAAAATGATAATATGGTATTTGCAATATGCTGCGGCAAATATTGGGAAAATCGTATTAATCATAGATGCTAATGTTGGTCCGAAAAAATTTGATTTGGAAATGCGGGATTTATTAGAAGAATATAAACATGTTTATTTGGTGGTTGCAAATAAAGCTGATAAATTAACACAAAAAGACGCTGCTAGAATGAGTCAAGAAATGGCGGAAAAATTTCCAAATCGTGAAGTATTTTTTTATTCATCTAAAACTAGCAGAAAAAAAGACGAATTATTAAAAAAAATTTTGGAAGATCAGGTATAAAAAATTTTAAAAATTTAAATTTTGCGTTATGGAAAATGCTTTTAAAAATTTCCCTCACGACAATGGCTTATTGCCAGGAGCCATTGAGGCTATTCCGCCGATAGAGAAGGATTATGTTGGGGAGCTATTGGAGTCAATGAGAAGTTTTGATGAGACAACATTTTGGCATCTTTTGAGAGTTGCAGATTTGGCAGTTAAAATAAGCGATAAAATAGGATTAACCAAAGAAGAAACAGCTCTTTTGGTAGAAGCTGCATTGGTCCATGATGGGGGTAAGCTTAATGTTGATCCTAATGTTTTAAACAAAAAGGATAATTTAACCGCAGATGATTGGGAAGAATTGAAAAAGCATATAGGAAAAGATTTTTTTGATTTTTTAAAGACCAAGGGTGGGATAACGGTGGCCAGGATTGCCATTGCTCATCACAATTTTAATGACAGTAAAAGCAACACAAGAAACGGTGATCGTCGTAAAAATAAATCTGATATTCTAATTGAAGAACGCCGAAGTGGTCGAGATCGTCGAGAATTAAATCCTCATCTAATGGGTTTATCTGAGATATTAGCTATTGTGGATGCTTTTGAAGCATTATACAGTAATGATCGACCATATAAAAAAGCTTTTAGTATTAGTGAATGTGAAAGAACTTTAAAAAAAGACTTTCCAGGCGTAGAACAATCCAAGGTAATACGGGCGTTAATTGAAGTTTCTGAATCCAAATAATTTATTCAGAAATTCAACAAATCATTGACATTGACTTTATGACTAATTATTGCTATTGTTTATAAAGGCTTTGTGTAATTGCCGCCTTTGGCGGTTTTTGTTTTTATTAAATCAAAGACTGCTGCATAATTATAAGTAATTTACGATATCATTAAATTTATGGAAATTAGAAATATTGCCATCATTGCTCATGTTGATCATGGCAAAACAACTCTAACGGATGCGATTATGCGCCAAACCGGAATGGTTAGCGATGAAAACGTGTCCATGGATAATAATGCGCTGGAAAAAGAGCGCGGTATTACTATTTATGCGAAAAACACTTCTGTTATATATCGTGACACAAAGATAAATATCGTGGACACTCCAGGTCATGCTGATTTCGGTTCAGAGGTTGAGCGGGTTTTGCGTTCCATCGATAGTGTTCTTTTGGTGGTAGACGCGCAGGAGGGTCCTATGCCACAAACCCGGTTTGTGTTGAAAAAATCTTTAGAGCTGGGACTTAAACCAATAGTTATTATTAATAAAATTGATAAACCGGCGGCTGATCCGGATTTAGTGCAGGAGCAGGTATACGAACTTTTTCTTGATTTAGGAGCAGATGATGAACAATTGGATTTCACTACTATTTATGCAATTGGCAGGGAAGGTATAGCTAAGGAACATCTTGCAGATAAATCAGACAATCTGGAACCTCTTTTGGATATGATATTACTCAAGGTTAAGCCAGCTAAAGCCGACAAGGCAGCATCTTTGCGAATGCAACCTTTCAACTTGGGTTATGATAATTTTTTAGGCAGATTAGCTGTTGGCAGGATTCACGAAGGTACCATAAAAATGGGGCAAACTTATGTGCTTAAAAAAATGGATGGCACTATTGAAAAATCACGCGTAACAAAACTCTACACCTTTAAAGGAATTGTTCGTGAGGAAGTTCAAGAGGCTTACGCTGGTGATATTGTTATGGTGGCTGGTTTTCCTAAGATAGATATTGGCGAAACTATTTGTGAAAATGAAAATCAGGAAGCCTTGCCGGCTATTGATATTGATGAACCAACCATTTCCTTACGTTTTATGGTAAATGACTCTCCTTTTGCCGGACGAGAAGGAAAATTCGTGACTAACAAACAAGTACGAGAAAGATTGGAAAAGGAATTAGAAGTTAATGTGGGCTTGAAAATAGATTTTTCTTCTGCAGAATATTACACTGTTTTTGGACGAGGTGAGCTGCACATTGCAGTTTTATTGGAAAATATGCGTCGGGAGGGATTTGAAATTCAGGTTTCTCAACCACAAGTAATCATTAAAGAAGTTGATGGAATAAAATCAGAACCTTTTGAGGAAGCGACTATCGATGTGCCGAGTGAATTGGCGGGATCCGTGATTGAAAGTATGGGCAAAAGAAAAGGATTAATGGTCGATATGCAGGTACATGGTAGTCAAACTCGATTATTATTTGAAGTTCCGACTAGGGGAATATTGGGTTTTCGTGGTCAATTTGTAGTAGATACTAAAGGGGAGGGAATCTTCTCTTCACGAGTAATCGGCTTTAAGCCATACGTAGGAGATATTAAAAGGCGTGAAGTTGGCTCAATGATATCAATGATTGCTGGCAAAGCTTTGGGATTTTCTTTGGCAAATTTACAAGAAAGAGGCGTACTTTATATTTCGCCAGCAACTGAAGTTTACGAAGGAATGGTGATAGGGAATGTTTCCAAGGGAGAAGAAATGTCAGTTAATCCAATCAAAGGTAAACAACTTACGAACATGCGAGCATCAGGAACGGATGATGCGATTCAATTGGTGCCACCTTATGAGATTAGTATTGAAAGAGGTTTGGAAATAATGGGAGATGATGAATATTTGGAAGTTACTCCGCAGAGCGTAAGATTAAGAAAACAATTTCTCAAAGAAGCTGATAGGATAAAGGCCCAACGACAAAAAAAATAGAAATATTGACGGGTAGTTTTTTTACGCAGTCCTCTTGTCGACTGCGTATTTTTTGTTCAAAAAAGAACAGATAAGCATAGAAAATATTTGGAAAAAAACAAAAAGGCTATATAATAAAGATAATAGCAAGTTTTTAGCGCGATAATTATTTATTTTACAAAAAAATGGAATTAAAAAACTATAATGTATATTTCTTTTTTATTATCTTGATGTTGGTGAGTGTATTGACTTTTTTTATTTTTCAGCCATTTTTGATAGCTATTATTTTGGCTTCCGTGTTGGCGATAATTTTTAGAAAACCCTATGAGTTTTTTTTAAAAAAGTTTAAGGGAGGACAGAGTTTAAGCGCCTTATTGACATCGATTATGGCAGTTTTAGTTTTTGTAATTCCATTTTTTTTGGTGGTAGCATTGGTGACAAATGAAGTGTTGGATGTTTATGCGAAAAATTTTGAATCGGGTAAAATCAATCAAGTTATCGAAAATATAATGATAACTGTAAATAATAATCAATTTATTAAGACTACTGGGGTAATTGATTTAATAAACAAGGAATCACTGGGAAATTTTATTCAAAAAATAGGACAATCATCAATCCTGTTACTGCAAAGCACATATAAGGGAGTGGCGCATTTTGTGTTTATCTCCTTTGTGGTATTTTTTACATTGTATTATTTATTGATAGGTGGAAAAATTGTTGTAGAGAAAATTATGCGGTTAAGTCCACTAAAAAATAAGCACGAGAAATTATTAGTGGAAAAATTTGTTTCCATAAGTCGGGCCACTATAAAGGGAACGTTGGTCGTAGCTTTCATACAGGGACTTATCGGCGGCTTGGCCTTTGCGATAGCTGGCGTGCCATCAGCTACATTATGGGGAATAATAATGATGATTTTATCGATTGTGCCAATTATCGGAGCATTTGTAGTCTGGTTGCCGGTCGGTATAATAATGTTGGTAGCGGGCAATGTTTGGGAGGGTGTATTAATATTGATTGTTGGGACTTTTATAATATCTTTGATTGATAACTTCTTACGCCCGGAATTAGTAGGAAAGGATACTCAGATGCATCCGTTAATGGTTTTTTTCGCAACCTTAGGGGGAGTTGGCATATTTGGCTTCTTAGGATTTATTTTGGGTCCAATCGTAGTAGCACTTTTTCTATCCTTATGGGATATTTATGCGGTAGAATTTAAAAAACAACTTAACGAATTTAATTCGTAGCAAATCTTTTCATTTAAATTTTCATGTTGGATTTTTATCAACACATACCTTTGTATATTAATCCGGTAGCTTTTTTTTGTGGATTTTTTGCGATAAGATGGTATTCTTTGGGATATTTAGTCGGTTTTGTAATATTTTCGGGGCTGGTTTATTGGAGGATTAAAAGAGGGGAATTTTTGATTGACGAACAAAAACAATTATGGATCAATAATACTGAAAAAAATTTATCAAAAGTTTGGAATTTTTTTTGGGATGTGATGTTGTGCGGTTTTGTCGGAATGTTATTGGGTGGAAGATTGGGATATGTTTTATTTTATGATTTAGATTTTTTTTGGAAAAATCCTTGGATGATAATATTGCCTTTTGATATTAAAAACGGAAATTATATTGGAATATACGGAATGAGTTATTATGGAGCTTTGATGGGCGTGATACTTTTTATTTTTATTTTTGCAAAAGTAAAGCGGATTGATTTTTGGCATATTGCTGATTTTTTAGCGCCAGCAGTGGCAGCTGGGTATTTTTTTGGTAGGTTGGGAAATTTTTTGAATAAAGAATTAATTGGCAGACCGACGGATTTTTTTGGAGGGATGTATTTTGGACAAGATAATTTTTTAAGGCACCCCTCGCAATTATATGAAGCTTTTTTTGAAGGGCTGGTATTGTTCGGCTTATTGTGGCTATTTCGCAATAAAGCTAGTTTTAAGGGGCAGATATTTTTTTTGTATTTGATTGGATATTCATTTTTTCGATTTATTCTGGAATATTTTAGACTTCCAGATGAACAATTAGGCTTATTGGGGGGTATTTTGAGTTTGGGGCAAGTGTTTTCGCTGCTTGCGATTCTGGTTGGAATGGGTGCTTATTTTATTTTTAAAAAACGACGAAGAATGTTATAATAGATAAACTTAGTTTAATATTTAATTTTTAAAATATGAAAAATAAAAAAGCATATATATTTTTTGTAGCTATAGCAATTATTGCATCTGGAATATTTTTAGTAATAAATAATAATAATTCTGAAATTACTGAGCCTGTCATAGAAAAAACAGACGGCGTAAAAGATTCAACAATTATATATTATTTTGGCAAAGAATGTCCGCATTGTGTAAGTTTGCAGAAATTTATTAATGACAACAAGGTGTCTGAAAAGATTTTTTTTACCAAAAAAGAAGTTTGGCATAATCCGGAAAATGCAAAAGAACTTAGCATGAAAGCCAAGGAGTGCAACTTAAAAGAAGATGAAATAGGCGTGCCATTTCTATATGTTGATGGAAAATGTTTCGTGGGAGGAGATAAAGTGGAAAATTTCTTTAAAACAAAGATTGAAATAAATAAAAACCAATAAGTATTTAAATTCAACAATGATTCTGAGCGAGAAAAATAAAATACCCATCGATATTGCTAGTAAAAAAAATAATTATATTGCAAATTCAACAAAAAATGTTGGGTTTTTTGAGGAGAGAAAAAGTAAAAACAAGTCAATTTTGGTGTCTCGAGGAAAAATAACCGATTTTTTTTATACTGAAGACTCAAAGCTTTATATTACGCCGAAGGAGAAATATTTATTGGAAAAGGGAGTGAAACTGGACAGGCGCATTGGAAAATGGGATAACCTAAGCTCTCGGATTGTTAGCGAATTTGAATTTCACGTGCCAACTGCTAGTAAGAATTTTTTAAGTGAAAAATTAAAGATCAAACAGCAACGCTTGCAAGATGATATTGTAAATATTTCCGATACAGTATTAGGTCATTTTTCAATGGTGCGACTATGGAACTTATCAATAGTTGGCGCCATCTTAGTGGGAATGTTTTCCATGACCATGATCTATCGTTATTTGGGACAAGGAGCTGCGGCTAATGATATTAGAAATAACCTTTCGGAATCTAACGAATCCAAAATAGAAAGAATTATTGAAGATGAAGGTTATAAGGGGGATGAATATGATTATACTAAGCAATTAATTGAAAACACCAAGATAGGAAAAAAAGAAGAATTGGAAAAAGAAATAATGAATATGGTTAAAGGTTATCCAATAGAAGAAATGATTCCTTATATAGCCGAAAAAGATCGGATTGTCGCCGCTTTTATTGTCGGAATTGCCAAGAAAGAAAGTAATTGGGGCAAGAGGGTGCCGGTATTAGAAGATCAGGATTGTTATAATTATTGGGGATATCGGGGAATTCGGAAATTGATGGGTACCGGCGGGCACACTTGTTTTAATAGTCGAAAGGATGCGGTAGATACGATTGCCAAAAGAATCGAAACTTTGGTGGAAGAATATGAATTAGATACCCCCGAAAAGATGGTTGTTTGGAAATGTGGTTCGGATTGTTCTGTTACCGGTGGGCAGGCAGCAGCTAATAAGTGGATTCGAGATGTAAATATGTACTTCAAAGAATTGAAATAAGAAAATTTTTATTTATTTGGTTGTTGTAATAATTTTTTGCTAGCATGTGATTTTTTTAAAAACTATCCCTTGACAGAGGGATAGTTTTTTATAAAAAATGGCTTATTTTAGCACAAAAAACTGATTTTAGCTTGACCGTCAGATAAACCGTATGCTAAAATAATTTTTGCGTGCTTGAAAAATGGTAGCAAAAAGACGCAAATGTCGAATGGCAATTAATCAGTAGCATTAACTTATGAGTAAATTTCCGCTTAGCGTGGAATTGGTTTTGAAGAAACTTAGCGAATTATTAAAAATTATTAAGAAATACCAACGATTTATTATGATTTCAGGAGCTGTTGTAATAGCTTTTGTATCATTAATCGGTTCATATCCTGCTTATTATGCGCAAGGATATGGAGATTTAAGTAAGAAAAGGAATTTGGAATCCGGCTTTTTATCGGAAGATGATAATTTTTTTGAGATAAAAAATAATAACCTAACCAGTCGTGGTTCAGCCGTGAAAATAGAAAATTCGACAAATATTTTTGCAGTTAAGGAAAATCAGTTTGAAAAAGAATTGTATGAGATGGTTGAGAATTATCCAATAAGAGAAATGATTCCTTATATAGCCAAGAAAGACAAAACAGTGGCCGCTTTTATCGTCGGAATTGCCAAAAAGGAAAGTAATTGGGGAAAAAGAGTTCCAACTAAAAATGGACAAGATTGTTATAATTATTGGGGATATAAGGGAGCTGGAAAAAATGGAATAGCGATGGGTCATGGATGTTTTGCTTCTCCACAAGAAGCTGTTGATGTTATAGGAAAAAGATTAGAACAGCTGGTAAATAAGGATTTAACCACTCCTTCAAAAATGGTAATTTGGAAATGCGGATCTTCTTGCGCGGCACACAATCCAGAGGGAGTTAGGAAATGGATTAGTGATGTTAGTCTTTATTTTAATAAAATAGTAAAAATGGAAGCATAGAAACCTATTCTTAAAAAACTTTCCACTTGGTGGAAAGTTTTTTTGTTTGTCTTTTAAAAAAACTTAAAATGAGGTAAAATTAAGGAAAGTTTAAATAAGAAACATTTTTTGCATGACTTTTTGGATAAATTATTTTTTTTCATCTTTGAGCTGGTTCTCAATTGCCATCAGTGGATATTTTTTGATGGCATTGGTTGCTATTTTAGATAAATATTTATTGCATTCTCGTATTTCCAAGCCAGCTGTTTATGCTTTTTATGTTTCGATGTTCAGTTTGTTTGTTTTATTTTTTATTCCATTTGGTTTTTCTTTTCCAGGATTGGCGATATCACTCCAGGCGATTGTATCGGGAATATTTTTTATTTATAGTTTAGTGTTTTTATATAAGGCTGTTCAAAAGAATGAGATTTCTCGAGTAGCACCCTTGGTGGGAGTAATCATACCGCTAATTTCAATAATCTACGCTTTCTTTTTTTTAGGAGAGAATCTTGGCTCAATAGGGATGTTGGCAATATTATTATTGATTGTGGGTGGGTTTTTGATATCATTTGATTTGCCGATTTATAGCTTAAAACTTTTCAATGGATTTCGTTATTCGGTTTTAGCTGGCATTTTACAGGCAATATCTCTGGGCATGCTTAAGGGAGTTTTTGAAAATACCGATTTTATTAATGGATTTATTTGGAATCGAATAGGATTTTTTTTGGCTGGCACCAGTCTTTTGTTATTTCCTCTTTTTAGAAAACAGATAAAAAAATCATTTGATCAAAAGGAGTCTACAAGGAAAAAAGTAGCAACAACGGGGATTTTTTTTACAGCCAATAAGATAATGGCCGGAATGGGATCTTTTTTAATAACCTTAGCTATTTCTAAGGGATCAGTTTCTGCCGTTAATGCGGTTGGCAGTATTCAGTTTGTTTTTGTCTTAGGATTGGTTTCGATTTTTTCTATTTGGCATCACAATATTTATCAAGAAAAATTAAAACTCAATGATTGGGTGCAGAAATTTTTGGCCATATTATTGATTGCGATTGGTCTTTGGTTTTTTTCAAAAAGTAGTGAGAAGTTTTTTTATTTTATATCTTAATTTTTTATTTTAATTTATGAATCAAATTATTAAAAAAACAATGCGAACGATTTTGATTATATTCGCATCTTTAACAACGGTGGCAATTTGTATTTTTGCTTATTTTAATTTGCCGGTTTCATTGCCAAGGGAAGCGGCAAATTTAGGAGTGACATTCTCTTCGCGTTATGCGCAGGATATTGGATTAGATTGGCGGCAAGCTTATTTGGCGATTATGGATGATTTGAAGGTTGAAAAAATCAGAATTGTCGCTTACTGGGATTTGATAGAAAAAAAAGAAGGAGAATATGATTTTTCTGATTTAGATTGGCAGTTGGAAGAAGCTAAAAAAAGAAATGTAAAAATAATTTTAGCTTTAGGGCAGAAAGTTCCGCGATGGCCGGAGTGTCACATTCCAGAGTGGGCTAAAAATGATGATATCAAAAGAAAAGAAAGATTGATAATGTTCATTGAAAAAACAATTTCTAGATATAAAGACAATCCGGCAGTGGTTATTTGGCAAGTTGAAAATGAGCCTTTTCTGGGCTTTGGAATATGTCCGGCTTTGGATACGGAGCTCTTGGATAAAGAAATAGAAACTGTTAAGAAAAATGACCCCCAAAGAGGCATTATGTTAACTGATAGTGGTGAGTTAAGCATCTGGCTACGGGCTGCCAAGAGAGGTGATCATTTTGGCACCACTATGTATAGAGAGGTTTATACTGAGAATTTTGGTTTTTGGAAATATCCATTGGGACCGAATTTTTTTCGAGCCAAAAAATTCCTAGTGAATATTTTAGTCAATCAAGAAAATGTTTCAGTTATTGAATTACAGGGTGAGCCATGGATAGAGGGCTGGACAACTAGTTTTCCATTAGAAAGGCAATTTGCTTCAATGAATGCGCAAAAACTCGTGGATAATATTGAATATGCCAGAAAAACCGGTATAAAAGATATCTATGTTTGGGGCGTAGAATGGTGGTATTGGTTGAAAGTTACGCAAAATCATCCGGAAGTTTGGGAGCAGGCCAAAGCTTTGTATGTTGGTAGTCAATCAGTTGCTAAAAGTCCTGTTAATTAGTTAATGATTATTTGGTACAATGAAACTGGTAGTTATTGCGCATAATATTAGAAGTGCTTATAATATAGGTTCAATATTGCGCACAGCTGATGGTGCGGGGGTTTCCGAGGTTTATCTTACGGGCTATTCTCCAGTTCCAGCCCAAAAGGACGCTCCTTATTTAACATCGGCGCAAAAAATGATTTCTAAAACAGCGTTGGGGGCGGAAAAAAGTGTTTATTGGAAAAAAGTATTTTCTATTGGGAGACTTTTGGAAAAATTAAAACAAGAAGGATTTAAGATAGTTGCATTGGAGCAACATGAAAAAAGTTTGGATTATGATAGTTTCCGGTTAAATTTTCCAATAGCTTTAATAATTGGTAACGAGCCAAAAGGCATAGATTCTAGAATATTGAAAAAAAGTGATTTTATTTTAGAGATACCTATGCGAGGAAAGAAAAAATCTTTAAATGTTGCAGTAGCTTTTGGAATAATGGCATATAAACTAGGGGTTGAAATAAAAAATATTGAAACGATTTAAAATTATGCAGCAACAAAAAAAATTAGCTATTTTCGATATTGATGGCACGATATTTCGTAAAAATTTACATTTTGAACTTATCAATGAACTTTCTTGGATAAATGTTTTTCCTCGAAATGTGCGTGATCAGATAGTGCATTTATATACCAATTGGCTCGAGCATAAAGGCACTTATGAATCTTATCGCTTGGGCTTAGTGAATCTTTTTGAAAAACATATTAAAGGCTGTAAACAAGAAGACGTTATTCGAGCTAGTGAAATTGTCATTGCTTTTCATAAGGATCGAACTTATATATTCGCAGAGGACTTGATTCGAAAATTAAAAAAAAATGATTACCACGTGATTGCTATTTCTGGATCACCAATAGAAATAGTTGAAGAATATAATAAAAAACATTTGAATTTTGATAAAGTTTTTGGTAGTGTATATGAAATTAAAAATGGTATTTATACAGGGGGGTATGTTGATGAGCCAATAAAGAACAAAGGGGATGTTGTTAGGAAATATGCGCAGGACAATAATTTAACATTGCGGCAGTCATATGGAATAGGTGATACAGAATCGGATGCGAGTTTTTTGGAATTGGTGGAGTATCCGATAGCTTTTAATCCCAATGAAAACTTGAAAAATATTGCACAAAAAAATGGTTGGCGAATTGTGGTAGAGAAAAAGGATATTATTTATGAGATGACCCCAGGCGGTAACTTGAATTTTATTTGACAATAGGTAGCTGATAATTAATTTAATTGAATATCAATAGAATATGTTAAATGACATTATTGAAAATTTTTTAAAAAAGACGTTATGGATTTGGTTGCCGTTTGTGGCACTATCTCGTTTAGCCAAAGAGTTTATGAGTAGGGGAAAGTAATTATGACATTGTCATTAAAAATGACTTGGCTGCGTTTTTTCTTGCCAATTATCTGGAGTGGGGTTATTTATTTTTTATCAGCGATGCCTGGCGATGGTGGAGGTGGGTATGATTTTTGGCTTATTTTGGAAAGAAAAAGCGCGCATATTTTTGAATATCTTATCTTAGTGATATTGTGGTTTAGTTTTTTTCGAAGGTATATTGAAAATAATATTAAAGCTTATTTTTTAGCTGGTGGCATATCCCTAATCTATGCATTTTTGGATGAATTTCATCAATTATTTGTTTTTGGGCGTAGTGGAAAGTTGAGTGATGTGGTAATAGATTTTGGTGGTATTTGTTTGGGATTGGTAGTTTATTTTTTCTTTATAATCAAAAAGAAGCCCTAGGTGGGGCTTCTTTTTTGCGAAATCTTTTTATTTGGTCTTTTCGACGAATTTTTTGAAAACCTCGGAATCTTCTTGAGCCATCTGAGAGAGAACTTTACGATCTAACTCTATTTTTTTATCGCTCAATACCTTGATAAACTTGCTGTAAGTTAGTCCAATTTCTCGCAAAGCATTGTTTAGTCGAACTATCCATAAACGACGATTGGTTCTTTTTTTAGTGCGTCGATCGCGGTAAGCATATTTCCCAGCTTTTAGTAAAGCTTCCTTAGCAGCGCGAAAAGTGGATTTTCTTCTCCAGCGAAATCCTTTAGCCATTTTTAAAACATTTTTTCTTCTTTTGGAGGCCATCACGCCTCTTTTTACTCTTGCCATTATAGTGTGGTGCTAATCAGATAATAGATGCTAGTCAGCGAATTGTAAATATTTTATCATTATTATTTACGCATTCGAAATTAGCAGATCGGCATTTATTTATAGATTAGTTGAATTTATTAAAATTACTTGTTTATCTGGTAGGAAAGAGCTTTGATGATATTTTTTTCATCTCCCTTGAAAAGGCGCTGGTCTTTCTTTTTTGAGCGGGTCACATCACCACTTTCTTTAGAATTGTAATGATTTTGTCCGGTTGCGCGACGTAAAACTTTTTTATTTTTAGTTATTTTGAATTTTTTGCTGACAGACTTTTTAGTTTTCATCTTCGGCATATGTTTGCGGAATTGTTAATTTCGAATTAATTCGAAATTTAAAATTAAAAAAATTATTCTTGAGATTGGATGGGAGCTATTATTATATTGAATCCCCCGGGAAATCGTTTAATATCTTCTTCTATTTTGTAAGGAATTTCTATTTTTGTTAAAAAATTCTTCAAATTTTCTCGGGCTAGCTCATGGTGGGCTTTTTCCCGACCCTTGAGAATTATTTCTATTTTTGCTTTGTTACCTTTGTTGAGAAATTTTTCAATTTGATTTTTTTTATTTTCCAAATCATGCGAATCAGTTCGCAGCCCCATTCGAATGCTTTTTGTTTCCGTGGTTTTTTGTTTGGCTTTGGCTAATCTTTGTTGTTTGGATTGTTTGTATTGTTGTTTTCCGTAATCCATTATTCGGCAAACCGGTGGTTGGGATTTAGGCGAAACTTCTACTAGATCCATTTCTTGCTCTTTGGCTAAATTTAAAGCTTCAGAAGTATACATTTCGCCAAGCATGGTTCCATTTTCATCAATAACCATAACTTTTGGAATACGAATGGATTCATTAGTTTTAAATTGTTGGGATGCAGCTGTTGGTTTTGGCTTAAATTTAAATCTTTTTCTAATGGCTTTGTTTACTGTAGTCGTATTCTAATAAAAGAATAGGACTAAGTTTTTATTAGCTTTTGGTTTATATAAAATAAGTGGAGTTGGCGAGAATTGCACTCGCGTCCAAAGTTGATATAAAAAAATCTTCTACAAGCGTAGTCAGTTTATTTTCCGCTAAATAGCGGCAAACCAGGCAGGCATGAAACTAACAAAGACCTAGCTGGTTGTTTCTGGCGCAATTTAACATGAATCATGCAGAAAAAATGATACACGCGATTTCCATAATTGACACCGGAATTTGTCTATGGAAATTCGACAATCCGATGGCTTTAGCAATTTAGGCTAAAGCTGGTGCAAAAGAAGTTGAAAATGCTTGCGCAAATGTTCCTTTTACTTTTGATACGATGTTTGCAATTATGTATCTTTAATGGTTGGTTTTGCGATATAACCATAATGATCGGCTTGCAGATTTTTAATGAGCAACCTGTCGAAACTAGACAACCCCCGTCCGCAACACTTCAAAGAGAGTTTCGGACGGGGATGGTCATTTATGCCTTAAGTTTACGTTCAATAGTTCGTTGAGCGTCTTTTTTAGCTATGTCAGAGCGCTTATCAAAAGATTTTTTCCCTCGTGCCAAAGCAAATTCGAGTTTAATAAGTCGCTTCTTAGTATACACGCGCAGAGGTATCAGTGTCAAGCCTTGCATGCGTGCTTTTCCGGTTAACGACTGGATTTCTTTCTTTTTTATAAGTAGCTTACGAGGCCTAGTCGGATTGTAGGTTTGGGATTTTCCGGCAAATGGATAAGGTGAGACGTTGGCATTGGTGAGATAAAGTTCATTTCCTTTAATAGTTACAAAGCTTTCTTTTAGGCTAATATGAGAATTTTTTATGGATTTAACTTCAGCTCCAGTTAACATTAAACCAGCCTCGTATTTTTCCAGAAGCTGATAATCAAAAGATGCTTTTTTATTGGTGGCCAGAGTTATCATAAATTGATTTTAGCATAAAAATAGCACAAAGATAAGAATAATAAATATTTTTTAAAAAATCAAGAAGGAGAGTGTTAATAGTAAGAATTATTTTATTATCACGAAATAGGTGGTAAGTATAAATTGTTTTTTTTAAATTTTTTTGTTAAAATTAAAAAAAGGACAGTTTTGAAATTTCAGAAAGAACAAAATTAGAATACATTGATCTGCGGGTAGAAAATAGAATTTATTATAAACTTAAAAAAGAAGAACAAGCAGACGGTACTGTCGTGGAAAG
>Ga0209575_10000567_pt1 | contig 21446 bp, 17 predicted proteins | sample Medcelwee11metaG_FD_187172 | JGI IMG/M metagenome (GOLD analysis project Ga0209575, IMG submission 187172) | Freshwater pond sediment microbial communities from the University of Edinburgh, under environmental carbon perturbations - Medium... | ecosystem: Environmental > Aquatic > Freshwater >...
TGAATATCAAAACCTCTAGCGGACAGGACCTCTCTGTTGTGACTGCTAACGGTGCTGCTTGCATCCTTATCTGAGTGCTACTTCGAGTTCCTTACGTCGAACTCAGGTTAAATAGCATATCGAATAACTGCACTATCACTGACAGGCTTAAATTGTCGGTGTCAAAACAGCAAAAAGAGAGAGTAATGCGCAGCTACTCTCTCTTTTTGGCAGGGAATACAGCAAGCAAAGCCTGCTGTTAGGATGCTTTCATTCCTAGGCATCTCAACGGTCGTCGGTACCCATTTTGGGTTTATCGACTTGCTTGAATAACATCAATGGCTTAGATTCACCGGTAATCGTGGAGCCATCCACCACCACTTTACTGACATCTGCCATGGAAGGCAGTTCATACATGGTATCGAGTAAGACGTTTTCTAAAATAGAACGCAAACCACGCGCCCCGGTGTTGCGATCCAAGGCTTTCTTGGCCACCGCACGCAACGCCTCTTCACGAAATTCGAGTTCTGATCCTTCCATCTCAAACAAGCGGGTATATTGCTTGGTCAAGGCATTCTTGGGTTCGGTCAGAATTTGCACCAATTGGGCTTCATTCAGTTCGTGCAGCACGGCATTAATCGGCAAGCGTCCGACAAATTCTGGAATCAAGCCATAACGCACCAAATCTTCTGGTTCAACCTCACGCAGGTGTTTACTCAAATCTTTTTTGAGGTCTTTGTTTTTGACTTCTGCGGAGAAACCAATGCCCGTTTTCTCGGTGCGGGCGCGGATGACTTTATCCAGACCAGAAAAAGCACCGCCACAAATGAACAGAATGCTGCTGGTATCGACTTGAAGGAATTCCTGTTGCGGATGCTTTCTACCGCCTTGTGGGGGAACTGACGCAATAGTGCCTTCAATCAGTTTCAATAAGGCTTGCTGTACACCTTCGCCTGACACATCGCGGGTAATTGAAGGATTGTCAGATTTGCGAGAAATCTTGTCAATTTCATCAATATAAACGATGCCAGTTTGCGCTTTCTCCACATCATAATCGCATTTTTGCAGCAATTTCTGGATGATGTTTTCTACGTCTTCACCCACATAACCCGCTTCGGTCAACGTGGTGGCGTCGGCGATGGTGAAGGGCACGTTCAGCAAACGGGCCAGCGTTTCCGCCAGCAAGGTTTTGCCAGAACCCGTCGGGCCTATCAGCAAAATATTGCTTTTAGCCAGTTCTACATCGTCTTTCTTAACTTCTGCCTGAATCCGCTTGTAGTGGTTATACACCGCCACTGCCAGGATTTTCTTGGCGTGATCTTGACCGATGACATATTCGTCGAGGCGTTCTTTAATTTCGCGGGGCGTTGGCAATGCGCGTTTGTTGGCAGCGGCGGCATTTTCCTGAATTTCTTCGCGGATAATATCGTTACAAAGCTCCACGCATTCGTCGCAGATAAACACGGAAGGGCCAGCAATCAGCTTGCGTACTTCGTGTTGGCTTTTGCCGCAAAAAGAACAATACAGCAAACGCTCGTCGTCACCGGATTTGCCTTTCCTATCGCTACTCATTCTTCATACCTCTTCAGGCACAGGGAGCGCTCGGCGTCCCAGACTGTCAGAAATTTTTTGCCAAGGCAAAACGCGGGCGGGGAGAGTTAACCAAAATACCCGATCCAGCACCGATGCGCTCTCCCTTATTGCTTAAAGAGACGATGCATCGGTAGGCTGTGGTCATTTTTTATCGGGTGTGGCTGCCGTCGGCATTGCGCCGCGCTCGATCAACACCTCGTCAATCAGGCCATAGGCTTTGGCTTCGTTGGCATCTTGAAAATGATCGCGCTCAGTGTCTTGCTCGATTCTTTCCAGGGGTTGCCCGGTGTGCTTAGTCAGAATACTGTTGAGACGTTCGCGCACTTTCAAGATTTCTCGGGCGTGTATGTCAAAATCAGTGGCTTGGCCCTGAAAACCGCCCAGTGGCTGATGGATCATCATCCGTGAATGGGGTAGGCAGTAGCGTTTATTCTTGGCCCCTCCGGCCAATAACAACGCTCCCATGCTGGCGGCTTGACCGATACACAGCGTGCTGACATCGGGTTTAATGAACTGCATCGTGTCATAAATGGCCATGCCCGCTGTCACGGAACCGCCGGGAGAATTGATGTACAGGTAAATATCCTTGTCCGGGTTTTCTGACTCTAAAAACAGCAACTGGGCAACCACCAAGTTTGCCATGTAGTCTTCAACCTGACCCACCAGGAAGATCACGCGCTCTTTTAACAGTCGCGAGTAAATATCATAGGCGCGCTCACCACGGGCTGATTGCTCCACCACCATGGGTACTAAGCCACCCGCCGCACGTATCTCGAAGTCGCCGTGCTGCAAGCTATCCTGTTGTCGCATAGACCTTATCACTGCTGATTCTCCTGTACCTGGCACGCTGACGCTCAGGTTCCTGCTTGACGGCGTTGTGCATCCATCACTTCAGTAAAGCTGAGGGTGTTTTCGGTGACTTCAACCCGTTCCAAAATCCAATCCACAGCTTGATCTTCCAAAACGCTGGCTTCTACTTCCCGCAGGTTTTTGGGTTCGGAATAAAACCACTGCACCACCGCTGCCGGATCTTCGTAAGTGGACGCCAGGTTTTCCAGCGTTGCCCGGACTTTATCGCTGTCGGGCTGTAGCTTATTCTGACCGATCAACTCACTCATGAGGATGCCTAATTTAACCCGGCGATAAGCGCGGTCATTAAATTGCGCAGCCTGTAAATTTAATTGCTCGCTGCGAATGCCGCGTGAATTAAACTCGGCTTCCATGCTGGCTTTCAGGCGTTCAGCTTCTTCATCAACCATGCTCTGTGGCACTTTCAGTTCATTGGCGACCAATAAAGCATCCATTACCCGCTGTTTCAGCGTGTTTTTCAGCGTTTGGCGTAACTCGCGTTCCATGTTGTTGCGCACTTCTTGGCGCAAACTGTCCATGCTGCCATCCGCAACCCCAAAGGCTTTGATGAAGGCTTCATCGATCACCGGCAGTTCGGGCTGATTGACGGTTTTCACCACCACGTTGAAAGTCACTGGTTTGCCAGATAACTCGGCGTTTTGATAAGCAGTTGGGAAAGTCAGGTGTAAATCGCGCACTTCGCCAGCCACCACGCCAGACAAGCCTGCTTCAAAACCTTCGATAAATTGACCGCTACCTAAGATCAGTTGCTGGGCTTCGGCACTGCCGCCAGGAAATGGCTCGGTCTCGTCGGCTAATCTACCAGTAAAATCAATGATCAGCTGATCGCCAGTCTGTGCTGGACGATCCACGGCAACCCAGGTCTTGCGCTGATCACGCAGCTTATGCAGCATCTCGTCCACATCGCCATCCGTGACTTCGGACACGGCTTTTTCGAGGCTAATCCCGGCCAATTTGATTTCCCCCACTTCCGGGTAGAGTTCAAATTTTGCGGTGTAGGCGATTTCCTCGGGATTAGTTTCTAACTCTTTGAATTCAATGGAGGGCATCCCAGCGGGGCGCAGTTTTTCTTGCGTCAGCGCTTCTTGAAAACTTTCTTTGGTGACTTCGCCAAGCACTTCTTGACGTACCTGTTCACCGTAACGCTGTGCAATCACGCGCACCGGCACTTTGCCCGGTCTAAAGCCATTAATTTTGCTGCGACGTGCCAAATCCTTGATGCGTTTTTCAACTTCCAAATCGACACGCGCTCTCGGCATACCGACTGTCATGCTGCATTCCAAGTCATTGATTTCTACTGATACCTGCATGCGTTACCTCTTGGCGCTGGGCCGTTTTCTCGCAAATGAAATAGCTTGTAACTGAAAATTATGGTGCGAAAGAAGAGACTCGAACTCTCACGGGTTACCCCACTGGAACCTAAATCCAGCGCGTCTACCAATTCCGCCACTCTCGCTTGAAACGCTACAGTATAAAGCCTAAAGACCTAAGCTTAAAGACCCGATAGGGAGTAAAACAGCAATTATTCTGGTTTAGACCCCTATTAATGTTCATAGACCAAGCGCACCGCCGCCACGCCTAACCAAGTTTGTAAGTTTTCCACCAACTCGTCATCAGGCTGAATCCGCCACGCATTCCCCAGATGTAAATCCGCGCCTAGCCCATCGGCACGCCGATATTCAATCGACACCGGACAATTGCCGGGACGATAAGGCTCCAGTTGCTGCGCCAACAGGGCCGCCTGCGCTTCGTCTGCTGCCTGCAAAGTCAGGCGTAAACGCGCCCCGTTGACGCTGCGAATGCCCGCCATATTCCACAATTGCGTGGCATTCATGCTAAATCCGCCGTTGTAGGTATCCTCACTGATTTCACCCTCGGCGATGAGTACCTGATCTTTTTGCAGTAAGTCTTTGTTTTTATCAAAGACTTCCGCATAAAGCTTCAATTCCAGACGGCCACTTTTGTCATCCAGGGTCACAAAGGCCAGCCGACCACGGCTGGTGTTTTTAAGCCGCACCTCCATGATCAGCCCAGCCACCTTGGCTTTCTGGCCCCGTCCCGTGCTGCTGACACCGCCCAAACGCCGGGTGAAACGCTCTAACTCTGGTAAATACTGATCAATCGGATGCCCGGTTAAATACAGCCCCAAGGTTTCTTTTTCAGCCAACAAACGCGCCTGCGCCGTCCACAGCGGCACACCAAACGTATAAGGTAGCGCTTTACTGGTTTCGCTCGCCACTGCTGATCCACCACCGCCTAATATCCCAAACAGATCATTTTGCCCGGTGGCGCTGACCGCCGCCTGTTGTTCAGCCAATTTCAGCGCGGTATCCAATGAAGCCCACAACACCGCCCGCTCCGGGCCAGTGTCTGGGCCGCCGAGATCATCCAGCGCCCCGGCTTTAATCAGACTGTCCAATACTCGCCGATTACATTTGCGCAAATCAATGCGTTTACAAAAATCAAATAAATTTTGATAAGCACCGTGTGTTTTACGTTCTTCGACTAATATGTCCAGCGCGGCTTTACCGGCTCCTTTAATCGCGCCCAAACCATAACGAATCGCTTTCGGCTCAGTCGGCAACACGGTAAAACTAAAGGCACTGTGATTCACATGCGGCGGCAAAATCTGTAAGCCCATACTGCGACATTCTTCAATAAAACCCACTACCTTGTCGGTGTTATCCATATCCGAAGACAACACCGCCGCCATAAAGGCGGCTGGGTGATGCGCTTTCAACCAGGCAGTTTGATAAGACACCAAGGCATAGGCTGCCGAATGGCTTTTATTAAAGCCATAGCCTGCAAATTTTTCGATTAAATCAAAAATATAGCCAGATATACTGGGATTGGTACCATTTTTTAATGCGCCGTCTACAAAAGTGCCACGTTGCTTAGCCATTTCTTCAGGCTTTTTCTTACCCATGGCGCGCCGCAATAAGTCTGCGCCACCCAGACTGTATCCAGACAACACCCGTGCAATTTGCATCACCTGTTCTTGATATAAAATAATCCCATAAGTGGGCTTCAAAATAGGTTCTAAATCAGGATGCGGATATTCGATTTTTGCTCCGTGCTTGCGGTTGATAAAATCATCCACCATCCCCGATTGTAAAGGGCCAGGCCGATACAGTGCCACCAAGGCGATAATATCTTCAAAACAATCTGGTTTTAGCCGTTTAATCAGTTCTTGAATGCCGCGTGATTCTAATTGGAACACCGCCGTGGTTTTGCCTTCTTTCATAATTTTCAAAGCACCCGCATCATCCAATGGAATGCCGAGTATTTCTAAACGAGCAGCGCCTGGCTGCATGTGCTGTATATTATCCAGTGCCCAATCAATAATAGTTAAAGTGCGCAAGCCTAAAAAGTCGAACTTGACTAAGCCAATCGCTTCGACATCATTCTTATCGAATTGAGTCACAACACTGCCATCATCGCTGTCTTCACGATACAGCGGTGAAAAATCAGTCAATGCGGTCGGTGCAATCACCACGCCGCCCGCATGTTTACCGGCGTTTCGGGTCAATCCTTCCAGCGTGCGCGCCATGTTGATTAGCGCTTGCACTTCCTCGTCTTGTTCATAACGTTCGCGTAATTGCGCTTCCTGTTCCAAGGCTTTGTCCAGCGTAATCCCCAATTCAAAAGGAATCAGCTTGGCAATTTGATCGACAAAACCATAAGGATGTCCCAACACCCGGCCCACATCACGAATCACCGCTTTAGCCGCCATTGAACCATAGGTGATAATCTGTGAGACTTTTTCACGCCCATAACGGTCGGCCACATAATCAATCACCCGATCTCGGCCTTCCATGCAGAAATCTATATCAAAGTCAGGCATAGAAACCCGCTCTGGATTCAAAAAGCGTTCAAATAATAAATCATATTGCAAAGGATCGATGTCGGTAATGGATAAAGCATAAGCAACTAATGAACCCGCCCCAGAACCACGCCCTGGCCCAACAGGTATCCGGTTATTTTTAGCCCATTGAATAAAATCGGCAACGATGAGGAAATAGCCTGGAAAGTCCATGTTAATAATGACTTCCAATTCAATTTCCAAACGTGCGGCATACACTGCCCGATGTTCTTCAAGCCGTTCTTTAAATAAAAAATGTAAGCGCTGTTCTAAACCTGCCCGTGCCTGATCGCGTAAATAATCGGCGGTTGATTTTTCTCCCGTGGGAAAAATCGGCAGATAATTTTTGCCCAAGGTTAACGTTAAATTGCAGCGCTGCGCAATCAGTACGGTGTTTTCCAAGGATTCTGGCAAATCTGCAAATAATTCGGCCATTTCTGCCGCACTGCGTAAATATTGTTCTTCGCTGTAACGGCGCGGACGGCGGCTGTCGTCTAAGGTAAAACCATCATGAATCGCGACGCGGATTTCATGCGCTTCAAAATCTTCTCGTTTGAGAAAACGCACATCATTCACTGCTACCACTGGAGTCTGGGTTTCTAAAGCCAGATTCACTGCCGCGTGGAGATAGTCTTCTTCGCCTTCACGACCAGTGCGTTGCAACTGCAAATAAAAACGGTCGCCAAATAAGCGTTTCCAATCCGCCAGTTGCTGTCTCGCCAAGTCTGGTTTGCCCGCCAACAAAGCTTGACCCAGATCGCCAGTGTGTCCACCCGACAAGACAATTAAGCCTTCATGCCAATCGCGTAACCAAGCGGGCGAGAGGGCGGGCACTCCTTGCTGCTGGCCTTCAAGATAAGCGCGGGACACCAAGCGCGACAAATTCAAATACCCCGCATAATCCTGACACAGCAGCACCAAACGGCTGAGCGTGCCCTCTTTAGTCCGCAGCCACACATCAGAACCGACGAGGGGCTTGATGCCGCCCGCTTGCGCGGCGTTATAAAACTTGACCAAGGCGAATAAATTATTCTGATCCGTCACCGCACAAGCGGGCATGTCCAGGCCGCGCACCGCCTTCACCAGCGGTTTAACCCGCAGCAGGCTGTCGTTCATGGAGTATTCGGTGTGGGTCAGGAGATGCACAAACATGGGGGTAAACCGGGTAAGTGAGGGATTTTTACTGAGGAGATTCAATGAGTTCAGAAACTAAACCTGCCAGGTCTTCCTCGTCCTGAGCGTAGTCGAAGGAAAGACCTGGCAGGTTTGCGTGCCAAATTTCTGGCGTTATTTTTTGGTTTGCTTAGGGTCGATGTCTAAGGCTCTGAGTTTGCGGTATAAATGGGTGCGTTCTAAACCAACCCGGCTGGCGACTTTGCTGACATTGCCGCCCGCTTCTTGGAGTTGATGTTCCAAATAGGCGCGCTCGAATTGTTCGCGGGCTTCGCGCAACGGTAAGTCGAAAATCGGCAAATTACTGGTGGACACCGTGCGATGCTGGGTGTTGAGCGTGGGTTCGACTTCGCCCACTTGGATATTGGTGTCGCTGCCGAGAATCAGCAGCCGTTGTACCAAGTTCTTGAGTTCGCGGACATTACCGGGCCAGTGATAATTGCGTAGGCGATTTTGGGCGGCAACGGTGAAGCGGCGATAAGGCAAGTTCTCCTGGGTCACGAACAAGTTGACGTAATATTCGAGCAATTCCGGCACGTCTTCGCAGTGATCGCGTAGCGGCGGTACCTGTAACGGCACGATGTTGAGGTAGTAATACAGGTCTTCGCGCAGGCGACCGGTGCTGACGGCGTGTTCTAAGTCGTAGGCCGTGGCGGCGACGATGCGCACATCAATCGCCACGGTTTGGTTGCCGCGCACAAAAGCGTGGTTTTCCAAGCTCGATAGCAGACGGGCTTGGACGGCGTTGTCGAGGTCGGCCACGTCTTTGATGAACAAGGTGCCGGTGTGGGCTTGTTGTAAGCGGGCAGGCGTGGTGCTACTTTCGCTGCCAAACAGTTCTATCGCTTGGTTTTCTGGACTCATGCCGGCAATGCGCACATTGATGAACGGCCCATCGCGGCGCAGGCTGTGGCGGTGTAGGTATTGCGCAAACAGTGCCCGACCACAGCCAGATTCGCCGATAATCAACACCGAGGTGTCGTGGTGAGTCATACGCTTGACTTGTTCGCGCAGCGCGGTCATCAGCGGGCTGTGGCCCAGCGGTTCGGTCACTTCAACATTGCGGCGCAGGCCGGTGTTTTCACGTTGCAAGGAAACCATGTCGAGCGCACGGTGAATGGTGATCAGCAGCTTGGCGAGGGCTATCGGTTTTTCGATAAAGTCGTAAGCGCCTAAACGGGTGGCTTCTACCGCCGTTTCTACGGTGCCGTGGCCCGACATCATCACCACCGCCATGTCGGCGGTGACGCCGCTTTCCTGCCATTCTTTAAGCAGCGAAATTCCATCAATGTCAGGCATCCAAATATCCAGCAACACCAAGTCGGGCCGAATTTCTTGGCGCAAGCGGCGCGCCTCTTCGCCACCAGTGGCGACGCTGACTTCTAGGCTTTCATCTTCGAGGATTTCGCGCAGCAGGCTGCAAATATCGGGTTCGTCATCAACCACTAAAATACGTGCATTCATTAGAACACCTTGCTGGTTTGAAACATTTGGCTGGGATCACTTCGACTGTAGACGGCGCATTATAGGCTATCTGCTCAGCAACACGCGGAAAATTCATGATGTCGCACTATTGAAGCAAGGTTCGGCAGTGGTTTCGGGGACTGCGGCGAGGGCCGGGGGATTGGGGGTGGGTAAGCGAATCACCGCACAAGCACCGCCTTCTGGGTTGTTTTCCATCCACACCATGCCGCCGTGTTCTTCGACGATTTTTTTCACAATCGCCAATCCCAAACCGGTGCCTTTGGTTTTGGTGGTGACATAGGGTTCAAAGATTTTCCCCAGCATTTCTTCGGACAAACCCGGCCCGTTGTCTCGAATCCGCAGCTCCACGTAGTTGAGATTAGCTTCTTCACGGTAATGGGTGCTGACATGCAACTGGGGTTCTTCAGCGCCCGCTTCCAGGGCATTTTTAATCAAGTTGTGTAGCACCTGGCGCAGTCGCCCAGCATCGGCTTCGACTTCCACCGGCTCCAGGTCGCGTTCGATCAGGATGTGATCGGTTTGATATAAGTCCAGCACTTCCCTGACCACATGATGAAAGGCCAAGGCTTGCAGGTTAATTTGCGGACTGCGGGCATAGTTGGAAAAAGCATCGACCATTTCTTTCATCGCATCGACTTGCTGAATGATGGTGTGAGTCATGCGATCCAGGGTTTGGGCTTCTTTGTCTGGAAAAGTCGGCAAATATTTGTGGCGCAGCCGTTCTGCGGATAAGCGTATCGGGGTCAGTGGGTTTTTAATTTCGTGCGCCAAGCGCCGCGCCACTTCGCCCCAGGCTGCGTCGCGTTCGGCTTGAATCAAGGTGGTGATATTGTCAAACACCATCACATGTCCCGGCCCTTGACCGTCTAAATTGGGCAGACGCGCCCCGCGACACAGCAAGACTTTGCGGCCATTCACGCCAAACAGGGTGATTTGCTTTTGCCAGTCGGTGGCCTCGTCATTCAAATAGCTTTCTAAACCTTGGCAAAGCGCAGCCAAAGGCGGGTAATCAGTGCAAACAGTCAATAGGCATTGACCACGCAAGGGCACCAGCGACATCCCTAAAATCTGTTCAGCGGCGTTATTGCTGGTGCGTAGCTGTAAGTCATTGTCCAGCGATAACACCCCGGAAGACATGCGTTCCAGTACGATTTCTAAGTAAGCCAGTTGTGCATCAGCACGTTGTTGACTGTGTTTGACTTCATCGCGGGCTTTGCGGATACGCCGGGTCATGGTGTTAAAGGATTCGACGAGGATGCCCAGCTCGTCTAGCGTACTCAGCGGCAATTGTTTGTCATAATCCCCCGCTGCCACAGCGCGCGTGCCCTCAATCAAGTTGCGTATTGGGCGCACCAGCAGGCGGGCGGCAGCAAAAGCGGCCCAGGTGGTGCCGAAGATGCTGAGCAACATCACCAGCGACAACACCAGGGTAAAGCTGACTTTTAAGGAATTGCGCAGATAAGCCAATTGCTTGTACGCATTCGCCCGAGATTCCACTTCGGCAGCCAATTCGCTGATGTGTTCCGGCACCGAATACAGCGCGGTGAGCAGCCGCTCGCCGCTTTCTTGCAAACTGGCGTTAAAGTTGTAGCGCACCAGCGCTTGGATATACAGCCCGCGTTCGGGAATCGGATGCAGGCTGACATGGCTGTCTTGCTGGCGCAACAGCAGCAACGTCGGATCGACATGGCTGGGCAGTAAACTGGCGGTGTCGGTACTGCTGACCGCGATAATCTGACCACCAGCACTGAGTAGCGACAATTCTGCGGCACCGCTTTGTTCACGCAGGCTGTTGAGTTCCAGCGGTGCGAGTTCATCGCTGATCAACACCATTTGCGCGCTGAGTTTTTGGGTTTTATCCAGCGCTTCCCGCATCCCGGTGTCCAGCGAAGTGCGGCTCAGCACCAAGGCACTGGACAGGGATTGCTCGATTTGAGTATCGAACCAGTTTTCCAGACGCTGATTGAGAAATTCCAGAGAAAAATAATAAACCAGCAACACCGGCGTGATTGCCAACACCACAAACAAAATCACCAAACGCACCGTCAGTCGCGCACCAGGCCGACCACTGCGCACTTGACGCAGCAGGTCATAGGCATTGAGCAAGATCAGCGCAATGATAATGATCAGCCCCAGCGAGCTGAACACCAACAGCGGCGAGTACAGTTGTTGAAAGCGGGCGGAGTCTTCCAGCACATCCGCCAGAATCAGTAAACAAGTCAGCAGCGTCACAAACAGCAGCAGCGTCAGCCACATGCGTAAGTGTTTCCAAATCATGGCTTTAATGGACATACATAGACCTCGCTGGCCAGCCGCCATTCTTTAGAAAAATAAGCCACAGGCCGCAGCGGTGCAGGCAGGCTTTCAATATCCAAATAACTGTTAAGACGCACGCTATAACCGGGTTCGGCATTGACCAGCGGCTTGTCTAGCAATGGCAAGGCGCGTACTTTACCCATCGCCCGCAAGGCGGTGGATAGCCGAAAAAAGCTCTCGTACAGCCCGGTGTTGAGATGCGTGAGCAAATAACGCTCGCTCAGCGAATGGTATTTCAATTCGTAACGCTGGTTGATGTCTGCGATTTTTTCATCCCACAAATACCAGCGGGCGTGTCGCACCTCAATATGCAGCACCAAGGTCAGCGGCACGGCATTGTGTAAGGCGTTGATGCTTTCTTCGCTGAGTTCATAAGTCAGCTCCGCATCAAGTAAATAGACCTGCTCGACCAGCCGAGTGCTGGCCTGCACCACCGCAAATTGACCGTCGGGGCTGGCAAAACAAACCAGGCTCAGCATCAAGCTGCCAGTTAAAATGCTCAACCACCGCGTGCGTTTCATGGTCAGGGGCGATCCGTGTCGCGTTTGCGTAGCAGGGCGTAATAAAACCCGTCCATGTCGTCATCACCGGGCAGAATTTGTCGTCCCACGGCTTGCGGACGGCCCCAGGTGGTGGGGAGCGCCACCGCTTCGGCATCGGGATGCTGGGCCAAAAACTGTTGGATTTGTTCGACGTTTTCCTGAGCAAACACGGAACAAGTGGCGTACAGCAACAAACCCGTCGGGGCCAATAAGGGCCACAGCGCAGTCAATAATTGCTGCTGCTGGGCCGCTAACACCGCAATATCGCTGGCGCGGCGTAAATATTTGATGTCGGGATGACGCCGAATCACGCCGCTGGCTGAACAAGGTGCATCCAACAAAATCCGCTGAAACGGCTGTCCGTCCCACCAGGTGGCGGGTTGCGCGGCGTCGGCAGCACGCACCGTGGCCTGCACGCCGAGGCGTTGCAAGGTGTCTCGTAACGGCACCAAACGCGCCTCTTCTTTATCCAAGGCCAGCACCTGCGCACTGGGCTGAGTTTCCAGGAGATGGGCGGTTTTACCACCAGGAGCGGCGCAGGCATCCAGTACCCGTGCGCCTGGCGGTACTGCCAGTAACTCTGCCGCCAATTGCGCCGCCGCATCTTGTACCGACACCTGTCCGCTGGCAAAGCCCGGCAAGGCTCCCACCTCCACCGGCTCGGTGAGTTGGATGCCCAATGCGCTGTGGGGCAAAGGGCTGGCGGCAATCTCGACCGCAGCCAGGGCGGCGAGATACGCCTCGCGCCCGCCTTGCAGCCGATTGACCCGCAAACTCATCGGCGCTTGCTGGTTGTTCGCTTCGGCAAGCTGGCACCAGTCGGCGGGCCAGTCTTGTTGAAAGCGTGCCAGCCACCAAGCGGGATGCAGATAGCGGGCGGCGGGTTGGCTGTCTACGGTAGCCAACAGGGAGGCTTGCTGGCGCAAAAAATTGCGCAGCACGGCGTTGACTAAACCCACCGCCCAAGGCTTGCCCAAGCCGTGGGCGACTTCCACAGTCGCGGCGGTGGCGGCATGGGGCGGAATGCGCAACGCCAAATGTTGATACAAACCCAGACACAGCAGCGCTTCCACATCGGCATCACGCGGTTTCATCGGTTCGCGCAGCAACTGGCCGAGAATCGCCTGTAAACGCGGCAACCAGCGCAAAGTGCCGTAAACCAGGGCTTGTACCAGCGCTCGGTCACGCGGATCGGGCAGTTTCCCCAGTCCGGCATCGGTGATTTCACTCAGCGAGCGCCGCTGACCAATCACTTGTTGCAGCAAGCGAGTCGCTACACTGCGGGCGTCGGTGCGCACGGCGCGGGTTGGGCGTTTGCCTGCATACGGGGAGGGCGTCGGTGTTCTCATGGGGTATTGGTCTTCAGTAGGCGCAGCTTGTCAACGCGATTGGTCAGGAGCGGTTTGCGACCGCGAGTGGGTTGATTAATCGAGCGGATTAATCGCGCCTACCAGATGCGCTCAAGGTCGCGCAAAATCTGGATGGGCATTCAGAAAATCACTGGCTGCCAGCACTTTTTTACCGGCTTGTTGGAGTTGTTGCACCCGCAGCAAACCCGCACTGGTACTGACTAAAATGCCGGTTTTATCCGCGCCGACCAGGGTACCGGGGGGGGCGGTGGTGTGGGAGTCGGGCAGCGCAGTGGCGGCCCAGATACGCAAGGGGAGGCCATGCAAGGTGGTTTGTGCCACCGGCCAGGGATTGAAAGCGCGCACCTGGCGTTCGAGCTGGATTGCAGGTTGTTGCCAGTCTAATTCGGCTTCGCTTTTTTCCAGTTTGTGGGCATAGCAAGCCGCCGCGTGGTCTTGTGGCACGGCTGACAAGCTGTCCCAGTGTTGCAGGCCGTCCAACAAGGTTTGTGCGCCTAGCGCAGCCAAACGGTCATGCAGGCTTTGGGCGGTGTCGTTGGCTAAGATCGGGCATTCGCGTTTAAGCAGCATCGGGCCGGTGTCTAGCCCGGCTTCCATCTGCATCAGGGTAATGCCTGTCAGTTGATCGCCTGCCAATAAGGCGCGGTGAATCGGGGCGGCCCCACGCCAGCGCGGCAGCAGGGAAGCGTGTATATTCACACAACCGTCGTGCGGACTGTCCAAGACGGCTTGCGGCAAAATCAGGCCATAGGCGGCCACCACCAGCAAATCGGCTTGATGAGCGGCCAATGTCGCTTGTGCCTCGGGGTCTTTCAGGCTGAGTGGTTGGTACACCGGGATTTGTTGGGCCAGCGCCAGGGTTTTGACTGGGCTGGCTTGTGGCTTGCGTCCGCGTCCTGCTGGGCGATCAGGCTGGGTATACACGGCGCACACCGCATAACCGGCCTCAAGCAGCGCGGCCAGGGGCGGCACGGCAAAATCGGGGGTGCCTGCATAAATGATTTTTTGTGTGAGCATGGCCTGTACACTGAAGCGTCAGAGGAAAGAAAACGGTGTTTACATAGTCTCGCGGCGTTGTTTTTCGATTTTGTTGCGCAAACGCTGGCGTTTTAGGGTAGACAGATAATCGACAAACAGTTTGCCGTCTAAATGGTCTATTTCGTGTTGAATACACACCGCCAGCAGCCCTTCGGTTTCCAGCACGAAGCTTTCGCCTTGCTGGTTTAAGGCGCGGACTTTCACCCAATCAGCCCGCTCAACGGTATCAAAAATGCCGGGCACCGACAGGCAGCCTTCTTCGTGTTTCTTTTGGCCCGCTGTGGCTAAAATTTCTGGATTAATCAAACACAGCGGTTGATTGCGCTCTTCTGACACGTCGATGACCAACATGCGCCAGCCCAGATTTACTTGGGGGGCGGCTAAACCCACGCCGGGCGCTTGATACATGGTCTCAAACATATCAGCCAAGTGCTGGCGAATCGAGTCATCGACCGCCGGGACTGGTTTGGCGATTTGACGCAAACGGGGATCGGGAAAATGTAAAATGTTAAGTATGGACATAGGCTGCGCAGATCAGGGAAAGAGTGACTGTGGGGCGGGAAACACGGTGCGGGCCGGTATTTTTCCCAACGCTTGACATAGACGACTGAATCGCCACGATCATACATACTATAGCGGTTTCTGGCAAAACACCGCTGTCGCCAGTGAAGCGGTCATTTCCTGAGAATTGGCAGGGGTTTGGGTCGCCAAACTCAGCCTGTTTGAAATCACACCGGGTGCTATGGCCTTGTTTCGGTATTTTAGCTAGACTGCACCCGAATTTGTTGAGGAAAACCACGCATGTTTGCAACGCTAAGTGATTTCTTGAAGCCTTTGAGTCTGGTCGCAGGCTTGTCGGCGACGCTGCTGTGGGGATCGGCGGCGGCACATACCCTGGCGATAGACGAAAACGCCCAGTTCAAAGCCAGTGCGCCTACTCAGTACACGGTGCGTCGTGGCGACAGCTTATGGGATGTGGCCGGACAATTTCTGGAAAACCCCCAGCAAGCAGGCGCGGCTTGGTCAGAAGAAGCGGTGTCGTTGCATCCGGGCGACCAGGCCAGTGTGATTGAGCGGGGCGAACGCTGGCATCTGCAAATCAAAAGCCAGCGGGTGGTTAAACTCTCGCCGAATGTGGTGACTGCCCGCGCCGACAGCGCTGTGGAAACCGTGCCTTTGAGCAAGATTCGCCAATTCTTGGCGCGGCCCCAAGTGGCTGAACGCGATGAACTCAACAGTGCCCCCTATATCGTGGCCAATGCCGCTGGCAAATTATTGATCAGCCAAGGCGATATTATTTATGTGCGCGGTTTGGATGACGAGCTGGTTGGGGAGAGCTATATCATCGTGCGGGCGGGGCAAGCTTACCGGGATCGGGGCGAAGACGCTGAGCCGCTGGCTTATGAAGCCACTTATTTGGGCGGTGCGCGTCTTGAACAGGACGGAGACCCGGCTACTTTGACAGTGACGGAGGCCGCTCGTGATATTCGGCAAGGGGATCGTTTGCTACCCGTGCCGCCGCAAGTTTTTGAACGCGATTTTATCCCCACTTTGCCAGGCGATGGGATTGAGGGTGCGCGTCTGATTGCGTTGCTGGGCGAAGGCACGCAAGTGGGTCAATATCAGGCGGTGGTGATCAATCGCGGCGAAGAGGACGGCATTGAACGCGGCAATGTGCTGGCGGTGTATCGCGGCGGCGAGACGATCCATGATCCCCTGGCGAATGAATCCGTGAGTTTACCGAGTCTGCAAGCGGGGACTTTATTGGTGTTCAAGGTGTTTGAAAAAATCAGTTATGCGCTGGTCATGAAGGCCACCCGCGATATGCACCTGTACGATGAGGTGGCGCTTCCCTGAACGACACACCCACCCACTTTGCTCCCCCCTTTGTGATGAAACAACCGTTAGCCGTATCCGCCCGCGCAGAAAATGCGCCAGCGGACTGGTTGGCGTTGCACCGCGCACCGGGGGTAGGCCCGATCACTTTCGCCAAATTATTGGGCCATTTTCAATCGCCACGCGGGGTGTTGACTGCCGGTTTGTCCGCGTGGCAAGCCGTGCGGATTCAAGGCGAGCTGTTGCGCTATTTGCAAAATCCTGATTGGGCGGCAGTGGAGCAAGACTTGGCTTGGCTGGCACAACCGCAACACCATTTGCTGACCTGGGCCGATCCGGGCTATCCCGCGCATCTACGTGAAATTCACGACCCGCCGCCGCTGTTGTTTGTACAAGGCGATCCCACGCTGTTGGCTGCCACGCAATTGGCAATGGTCGGCAGCCGCAATCCCAGCCGTAGCGGCGAAGAAACCGCGTTTGGGTTTGCCCGCTATTTGGCGCAGATGGGCTGGGTGATCACCAGCGGTTTGGCCTTTGGCATTGATGCGGCCAGCCATCGTGGCGCGTTGGCCGCCACCGGCAAAACCGTGGCAGTGACGGGTACCGGGCTGGATCGGGTCTATCCCGCGAAACATCGCACTTTAGCGCAGCAAATCAGCGAACGGGGCGCGTTGGTCTCGGAACTGGTGCCTGGCACACCGGTGCGTAGCGCCCATTTTCCAAGGCGCAATCGCATCATCAGCGGGCTGAGTGTGGGCACTTTGGTGGTGGAAGCCACCTTGCGTAGCGGCTCGTTGATCACCGCTCGCTTGGCGGGTGAACAAGGACGTGAGGTGTTTGCGATTCCAGGTTCTATCCATAATCCATTGGTAAAAGGCTGTCACGCCCTCATCAAGGAGGGGGCTAAATTGGTGGAGGCGGCTGAAGATATTTTGGTGGAATTGGCCAGCGTGGCTCCCCGTCCTTTGTCAGGCGACCCCCCGCCCGGCCATCCCTCGGTCAGTGCCGTGCAGGGCCAGACATTGGACCCCGAATATCAACAGTTATTTGAGCGCATGGGTATCGATGAGCCTGTGTCTATCGACGATTTGGTCGAGGATTGCGGATTGACGGCTGAAGCGGTTTCATCCATGCTGTTAATACTTGAACTCAGAGGGCTGGTGGCCTCGCACAGCGGTGGTTGCTATGTCAAGCTTGGTCAGAGGATTGAAGACAAATGAAAGAAAATATCCTGGATGTGTTGATGTACTTGTTTGAACATTATACGGATGAAGACATCCAACTTATTCACGACCAGGACTCCTTAAAGACTGAATTGAGTGAAGCGGGATTTCCCTATTTAGAAATCAACAAGGCGTTTGCCTGGTTAGAAGGTCTCGTGGCGCAACAAGAAAATCCAGCCGTGCATCCGGTACAAGCGCATCGTCCAGTCCGTTCTTATACCCAAGAAGAAGCTGAAAAACTGGATGTAGAGTGCCGAGGTTTTTTGTTATTTTTGGAGCAAACTGGCGTATTAGACGGCCCTACTCGCGAACTGGTGTTGGATCGGGTGATGGCTTTAGAGACCGAAGAAATCAGTCTGGAACAATTGAAATGGGTGGTCTTGATGGTGTTGTTTAATCAACCGGGTCAAGAAGCCGCCTTTGCCTGGATGGAAAATCTGGTCTATGACGAATTGCCGGGGAATTTACATTGAACCGGTTTGGTACTTCAGCGGAACTGCGTGTTCTGCCTAACCTAGTAGAGTTGTTGTGAGCAAAAATCTGGTTGTCGTAGAATCGCCTGCGAAGGCAAAAACGATCAAAAAATACCTCGGCGCTGATTTTGAGGTGTTGGCTTCCTATGGGCATGTGCGCGATTTGTTGCCCAAAGACGGCGCAGTGGACACCGCGCATGGCTTTGGAATGCGTTATGAGGTGATAGAAAGAAATGCCAAGCATGTCGAGACTATCACCAAAGCGATGCGTAAAGCTGATGCCCTGTTTCTAGCGACCGACCCGGATCGCGAAGGGGAGGCGATTTCCTGGCATCTCTATGAACTGCTGAAAGAACAGCAGGTATTGGGTGATAAGCCGGTACACCGGGTGGTGTTTCACGAAATTACCCGCCAAGCGATAGAAGATGCCGTGTCTCATCCGCGTGCGCTGTCGATGGCTTTGGTCAACGCGCAACAAGCACGGCGTGCCCTCGACTATCTGGTGGGCTTTAACCTTTCGCCGTTGTTGTGGAAAAAAATTCGCCGAGGCTTGTCTGCTGGGCGGGTACAAAGTCCGGCCTTGCGCTTGATTGTGGAACGCGAAATTGAGATCGAACAGTTCAAAACCCGCGAATACTGGTCGGTTGAAGCCGATGTTGAAAAGCCCGCCGAAGGCCGCAAGAAAAAAACCGCGCCTTTTGTCGGCAAGCTGAGTTTATACGACGGCAAAAAGATCACGCAGTTCAGCATCGACCACACCGAACAGGCGCAGCAGGTGCGCGAACAGTTGCTGCAACAAGCTGCTGGGCGTTTGCAAGTCGTCAAAGTCGAGAAAAAACAACGTCGCCAGCAGCCTGCCCCACCTTTTATCACTTCGACTTTACAGCAGGAAGCCGCCCGCAAGCTGGGTTTCACCACGCAGCGCACGATGATGGTGGCACAGCAGTTATATGAAGGGATAGACATAGGCGAAGGTGCCGTCGGTCTGATTTCCTATATGCGTACCGATTCGGTGAATCTGGCCCAGGAAGCCATTGCGGAAATCCGCGAGGTGATCAGCGCCCGTTATGGCGAAGACAATTTGCCAAAAACCCCGCGTCTTTTTAAGACTTCTTCTAAAAATGCCCAGGAAGCCCACGAGGCCATCCGTCCCACCTCGGCTGCCCGTCATCCTGATGCGCTCAAAACCTACTTAAAACCCGAACAACTCAAGCTCTACACGTTGATTTGGCAGCGCACTATCGCCTGCCAAATGACGCACGCCACGCTGGACACGGTGGCGGTGGACTTGGCTTGTGGCGAGCAACACCTGTTTCGTGCCAACGGCTCGGTGTTAGCAAATCCCGGCTTTCGGCTGGTCTACCTGGAAGGGGTGGATGACAAACGCCCCGACGAAGACGAGGAACGTTTACTGCCGCCTTTGGCAGTCGGGGAATGGGTGGATTTGCTGGGTATCCGCGCCGAACAACATTTCACCGAGCCACCGCCGCGTTATTCAGAAGCCCGGTTGGTGAAAACCCTGGAAGAACACGGCATCGGTCGGCCTTCGACCTATGCCTCGATTATTTCGACCCTCCAGCAGCGCGAATACGTCACGCTCGACAACAAGCGGTTTTTGCCTACGGATATAGGCCGTATCGTCAATAAATTCCTGACCGAACATTTTTCCCAATACGTGGACTATACGTTTACGGCGCGTTTGGAAGATGATTTAGACGCCGTGTCGCGGGGCGAACAAGAATGGGTGCCGCTGTTAGAACGTTTCTGGTCGGCATTCAAATCCTTGGTGGACGCTAAAACCGAATCGGTGCAACGCAAAGACGTGACCCAGGAACAGCTAGACGAAGCCTGCCCGACTTGCGGCAAACCGTTGTCGATACGCCTGGGCAAACGTGGCAAATTCATCGGCTGCACCGACTACCCGGCTTGCAAATACACCCGCAATTTAGACGGCAGCAGCGCCGCCACCGCCGAACCGGAAGTGGTGGAAGGGCGCACTTGCCCCAAATGCGAATCGCCGTTGCATATCAAACAAGGGCGTTATGGTCGTTTCATTGGGTGCAGCAATTATCCCGCGTGCAAGCACATAGAGCCGTTAGAAAAACCCGAAGACACTGGCATAGTCTGCCCGGTTTGCCAACAGGGCACGCTTTTGAAGAAAAAGTCCCGTTTTGGGAAAATTTTCTACTCTTGCTCAACCTATCCCACTTGCAACTACGCGGTGTGGAATCCGCCGCTGCCTGGCCCTTGTCCCCAGTGTGGCTGGCCGGTACTGACGCTCAAAGTCACCAAACGGCGCGGCCAAGAACAGGTGTGCCCACAAAAAGAGTGCGGCTACAGCCAAGCCATCTTGGGTGCCGCAACTGAGCCAACAGAGTCCGATACCTAACTGAGTCGCAGCAACGGGTTGGCCTATCGCCAACCAGATACCTTCATCATTTCATTCCTTCAGCCTTTTCGAGACATTAGCGATGCCAAACACCTTTGTTGCTGTTTTAATGGGTTCAGATTCCGATCTGCCCCTGATGCAAACAACCCTAGATGTGTTGACTGCCTTACAAGTCCCTTTCGAGGTTAAGATTACCTCCGCCCACCGCACACCCGCCGCCACCCATGCTTATGTCAAAGACGCCGATACGCGGGGCTGCGGAGTGTTCATCGCCGCCGCCGGCTTGGCCGCACACTTGGCAGGCACAGTCGCTGGACTCACCCTCAAACCCGTGATCGGCGTACCAATGGATGCTGGCCCGCTACAAGGCATGGATGCGCTGCTGTCTACGGTGCAAATGCCCGCTGGCATTCCGGTCGCCTGTGTGGCAATTGGTAAAACCGGTGCTAAAAATGCCGCCTATCTTGCCGCACAAATGCTGGCGCTCAATAACCCAGCGCTGGCGGAACGCTTAGCCCAAGAACGGGCCGACAATGCGGCCAGCATTCAAGCCAAAGATCAAGCCTTGCAAGCCCAAGTGAGACGCGGGTGAACCGCTGGCATTATCAGCAAGCCGTGCGCTGTCTGCATCGCGGCGGCGTGATTGCCTATCCCACTGAAGCAGTTTATGGTCTCGGCTGCGATCCTTGGGATCGCAGCGCCGTGGAACGCCTGCTCACACTCAAAAAACGCCCCTGGCAGCAAGGACTGATCCTGATTGCCGCCAGTTATGCCCACCTGGAACCCTTTTTACTCCCCTTGAGTCCCAGACTGCGGCAACGGGTCTTTGCCACTTGGCCGGGGCCTGTCACCTGGTTGTTGCCTGCTCAGCCGGACATTCCACCGTGGCTGTGCGGTCAGCACCACACCCTGGCCGTGCGCATTACCGCTCATCCACAGGCTGCTGCCCTGTGCCGCGCCTGGGGCGGGGCATTGGTGTCCACCAGCGCCAACCAAACCCGCCACCGACCCGCCCGCAGCGCACTACAGGTGCGCCTAGCGTTTCCACAAGGTATCGACTACCTACTGCCCGGCTCGCTAGGCGGACAGTCGCGACCCAGCGAAATCCGCGATGGTCACAGCGGTCAAGTGTTGCGTGCTGGCGGTTAACGTTTGGGGTATTCATTAACCTAACAGCTTCTTTCGCTGACCGCCAAGGAGAGCGAAGCGAGGGCGGTTAGTCCGCGATAGCCAATGCCCGACCGTAGAGCCGTAGGTTGAAGCGAAAGCGCAAGCCGGAGGGGAGACGCAGCGGGTG
>Ga0209575_10000568_pt1 | contig 21361 bp, 17 predicted proteins | sample Medcelwee11metaG_FD_187172 | JGI IMG/M metagenome (GOLD analysis project Ga0209575, IMG submission 187172) | Freshwater pond sediment microbial communities from the University of Edinburgh, under environmental carbon perturbations - Medium... | ecosystem: Environmental > Aquatic > Freshwater >...
GTCAGAGGACACTGTGTAAAACTCTCACCGCTGAAAACGACAAGTCCCATACGATCGTAAGGACGACCGGATATAAATTCGGTTGCAACATTCTTTGATGCCTCAAGCCTGTCAGGTTTAAAATCGCGGGCAAGCATACTTCCTGAAATATCAATCGCAAGTATAATATCTATACCTTCTGTTGTTACATTCTGAAATTTATCAGTTCTCTGAGGTCGTGCAAGAACAATTATAATAAGGAATACTGAAACTGTGCGTAATCCAAAAAGCAGAGGCCGCAGGTAATTTCTGAAACTTTTCCCAATGTTTTGGAAAGGATCCAGTCCTGGCATCTGAAGCGAAGAAGTCGTTTTTTGTTGTCTGAATATGTAAAATGCAACCATCGCAGGTACCAGAAATAAAAGCCATAGGAAAAAAGGTTCTGAGAATGTTATCCCTGTCATAACAAATCCTCCTTCTTTTCAGATGTTCCAATCGTATTCTCAGCCATTACCAGCTCTTTTGTTGCATCGATAAATCTGACAGAATTTTCAAAATGAAGTTCATTTTCAGAAGGTTCCGGCTTATACTTTGCAAATTTTACAAGATCGGATCCGGTAAGTATTGTTTTGAGCCCTGAATAGTTATCATCTTTTTTAAAGCCTTTTTTTACCAGCGCATAAAGAGTTTCTGAAGTTGTCATCTCAAGTGAAAAGACTCCATACCTGTTTTCAAGATATTGTCTGAGAATTTCAGTCAGGCGTGAATAATAAAGTTTTATTTCACCTTTTTGCCAAAGCTGCTCCGACTTCAGTTTTTCAAGCTCGCGGAATGCAATAATATGGGCTGGATCAAGGTTAATGACTTTCTCTGGTTCCTTTCGTGATTTTTTTAATTTCCGGATAAGAATGATCAATGCCCAAACTAATGCACCGGAAGCTAACACGAGCAGTATCCACGGAAGCATTTCTCCTATTGTAAGAGGGGCTCTGTAGGGTTTTATAATATCAAATATTTTTGCTGTAGTATCAACCGGGGTTATTTTCACCCTCATTACTTCGATAGCTGAGAAATCAGAATAAAATCTCCGGATCCCTGAAGAGGAGGTTATCTCTGCATAAACAGGAGGTACATGATAGTATCCTGAATCAAATGATGTTATGAGATACCTGTTAACCACTTGTAACCTGTTGTTTGTAAGCGAGCTGTCAGAAACAGGACCGGCTAGTATATCAATATTTTTGCATAATGTATCTTTAAGCGGTTTGATTATAAGTTTCAGATCAGCCGGCTGGTCAACAGTAACAGTATAAAATATCTGATCACCAATATAAATCCTGGTTGAGTCAAAAGCAGCTTTGACAGTAATATCCTGGCCATTAAGTAGTGCAGATGCTGAAATTAAAAATAATATAGATAATAAAGTATTCTTCATTCTATCTGCTTTCAAAAAGTCTAATGAGTGGTTTCACATAATCTTCTCCTGTGCTGATAAAAGCTGTATCAACTCCGCATTTCTTGAATATATTCCCTATTTCTGCAATGTGGTTATTCCACCATTCATTGTAAGCTTTGCGTGTATTCCTTGATGAGGTATCAATCCAGCGGCCTTCACCGGTTTCTGAGTCTGTAACTTTTACAAGTCCTATATCCGGGATTGCAGTCTCAGCAGGATCAAAAACTTTAACAGCCACAATATCATGTTTGCTTGATGCTATTCGTAATGCTTCTTCAAAACCGGGAGCAATAAAATCTGAAAGAATAAATGCTGTACATCTTTTTTTAATAGCGTTTGTAAGAAATCTTAATGGTTCATCGAGATTGGTTTTTGAGCTTTCAGATTTGAAATCAAGAAGTTCCCTGATGATTCTCAGAATATGTTTTCTCCCTTTTTGAGGAGGGATAAATTTTTCAACCCTGTCTGAAAAAAAAATCACACCAATTTTATCGTTATTGAAGATTGCTGAGAATGAAAGTACTGCAGCAACTTCTGTCATCACATCTCTTTTAAAGTTAACTGTTGTTCCAAAATTACCAGAACCGCTTACATCAATAAGAAGCATCACTGTCAGTTCTCTTTCTTCTTCAAATATCTTAACATAAGGGTGATTGAAACGGGCAGTAACATTCCAGTCAATACTTCTGATATCATCGCCATACTGGTACTCTCTGACCTCACTGAAGGCTATACCTCTCCCCTTAAATGCACTATGATACTCTCCGGCAAAAATATGTCTGGTTAACCCCCTGGTCTTTATCTCAATTTTACGGACTTTTTTTATCAGTTCAGCTGCTTCCATCTGGATAAGAATCCCTCAGTTTGTTCAATTTATATTTCTTCAATAACATTATCTATCAGATATCTACTTCTTTTTAGCCCTTTTGATTTTTGCCCCATAACCCTTCTTTGCGGATGTGAGATTATTAACTTATTTAATAAAAATCAGGTTTATAGCCCCCTTTTGGGAGTTGGTGAGTAAATTTCTAAGGAACTTCAACAACATTAAGTATTTCGGCAATTATTTTATCCTGATTCACATTTTCAGCTTCAGCCTCATAAGTCAACCCAATTCGGTGCCGCATTACATCGGGGCAAATTGCCCTTACATCTTCCGGAATAACATAACCTCTGCGGCGAATAAAAGCAAAAGCTTTAGCTGCAAGAGAAAGATTAATTGAAGCTCTTGGAGATGCACCATAGGAGATCATATTTTTAAAGGCTGGAAGTCCGTATTTTTCCGGATTACGGCTTGCAAAAACTATATTAAGAATATAGTTCTCTATTTTTTCATCCATATACACTTCGCGGACAACATCTCTGGCCCTGACAATATCGGATGTTTTAAGAATAGAACTTGTCTTGGGGAACTCTTTTGCAAGATTTTCCCTGATTATCATTTTTTCTTCTTCCATTGATGGATAATCAATCAGGACTTTCATCAGAAACCTGTCGACCTGTGCTTCCGGCAACGGATAGGTACCCTCCTGTTCAATAGGGTTTTGAGTTGCGAGTACAAGAAATGGCTCTTCAAGTTTGAATGTTGTTTCACCGATAGTAATCTGTCTCTCCTGCATTGCTTCAAGAAGGGCGCTCTGGACTTTTGCAGGAGAGCGGTTAATTTCATCAGCCAGGATAAAGTTTGCAAATACAGGACCTTTTTTTACAATAAACTCTTCCTTTTTCTGACTGTATATCATTGTACCGATAAGGTCAGCCGGCAAAAGGTCGGGAGTAAACTGAATCCTGCTGAACTTCGCTTCAATTATTGAAGCGAGTGATTTTATCGCGAGTGTCTTTGCCAAACCCGGAACACCCTCAAGAAGGATATGACCATTGGTCAGGAGCCCTATCAAAAGACTGTCAACCAGGTGTTTCTGACCGACAATAACTTTATTCATCTCCATCCTTATGATATCGACAAAAGCACTCTCCTTTTCAATCTTTTCGTTCAGTAATCTTATGTCAGATGTCTGCTCCATATTATAAATTTTAAAGTGGCAAAGATAATTAAACAGTTCTCCCTTTTCATATAGAAAAAACAGTACACAAAAGAAGTGTCTGAATTAATAAGGAGGTGTTAATGAGTGTTAAAGTTGTGTTAAAAAAGATAATCAAAAAATATTATTCACTCTCCTGATTTACTGATAATGGGTTCCAGCTGAATCCAGCCCTTGCTGAACTTCTGAATAAGAGAATCATCACAAGAGGCATAAAGGAGCTATTAAATGCATGTGGAAGCAGCATCATCAGAATAAAGAAAATGAGGTTGAGTACAAAAACTATTCTGAACCACACAAACCATTCTCTGTTTAGAATTATGCTTGTCAGGCACAAGAGGATAAAAGGGCTTAGCCAGATAATATTAAGATTCCATTTCATCTGCTGATGGTCAGTAAAGAAATTGAAAAAAATCATCAGAAGGGAAAGGATAGAAAAGAATGAAAAAATCAGAATATCAGCAGTATTCGAAAATTTATCATTTCTGATGAGAGTAAAAATCAGAATCAATAAGATTAAAAGAAGTGAAAAAATGAACAGTGGAGAAGAAAAAAAACTCTGGTTTACATCAGGTGGATCAAATTCAAGCAGTTGTTCCGCATTTTGCAAAAGTGGGATCATTTTACCATTCCTGTTTATTGCAGCATCAGAAAGGACATTCATCATATCGACAGGCAGAAACATTATGTCCCTTGAATTAGCTTTTTTATCTCCAGGACTACCCATTATAAGATCAATGCCAAGTTTAAGCCATGGGTACGGTCTCTGGTATTCTCCAACCTTATCCCTGAAGGTAGGAAGATTTTTAGTTGGCTCGGGAGAGTAAACAAGTTTGTTTCCAAGGGATTTCTCAAAAAGATCCCTTATTCTTGTCGAACAGTCGTCATAAAAAAAATCGTACCTGTATTTAATGTTTTCAGGTTTAAGGTTGTCGGCTAATAACATAAAGAGCCGTTCAATCTCTTCAGGTTCAAGGTTTACTTTTTGCTGATAAACTGAGCGTTGATCAAGAAAATATTCCTGGATAAACCTTTTAAAAGGGTAGACTCCAAGCATATAATCTAAGCGACCTTTAGCAAACTTCCAGGCAAAATTGGGAGTACTGAAATCAAACACACCCCAGTTATAAACAAAATCACTGTTTTTTTCAGTATCCACTATCCGAAGCGCACTATGACCGTAAATAGAATATGTAGCAGTACCCGGAGCGCATGTCAGCAGATAGACATCAACAGAATGTCCGGCCTGAGAAAACAGATTTAAATATCCGGTCAATATTATTATGGGCAGTCCAATAATTATCTTTTTCATCATAATATAATTTTAATTTCAAAGGTATGATGGAACCGCACATGATTATAAATTATTTTCTTTTTGTGTTTTTGATTGTGGTCAATCATGTGGGTTTCTTAATGGTAATTTTTCTGACTTCAATCAATTATTATGCGAAAGTGCGAATAACTACTGAATTTGCATTAATGATGCAATTGTTTTTTTGTTTTTGACTAAATTGGCGAACAGCTTTCATATCAACCATTGTACAAAATTAAGACCAGAATGAAAAAAATATTCCTTACTATTTTTGCTGTAATACTTGTTTTCTCGCCTTGTTACTCCCAATATCGAAAAACTGTAGTTGAAATAAAAGGTGACCAGTTCTATATTAATAGGAAACCAACCTATGAAAAGAGGTATTGGAATGGTATTAAGATTGAAGGATTGCTTTTAAATTCCAGGATGGTACAGGGAATATTTGATGATCTGAATCGCGAAACATCAGGCCTGTGGATTTATCCTGACACAAAAAAATGGGACCCTGACAGAAATACTAATGAGTTCATTATGAACATGAAGAAATGGCGTAGCTACGGGCTCATTTCATTTACTATAAATTTACAGGGTGGAAGTCCCCAGGGTTATTCGCAGGATCAGCCCTGGGATAATTCTGGTTTTACTGAAGATGGATCCCTCAGGCCAGATTATATGAAAAGGCTCGAACGGATACTTGACAAAGCTGATGACCTTGGGATGGTCCCTATTCTCGGATTATTTTATTTTGGACAGGATGAAAGGCTTAGTGATGAAAAAGCAATTATCAATGCTGTAAATAATATTACTGACTGGATATTTCTACATAATTACAAAAACATCCTTATTGAGATCAACAATGAATGTAATGTAAAAAAGTATGATCATGAAATTCTTAAGCCAGCCAGAGTACATGAGTTGATTGAACTTGTAAAATCCAGGAAAGTAAATGGATACAGTATCTATACAGGAACAAGTTATGGTGGTGGATTTATACCATTAACGAATGTTGTGAAATCATCAGACTTTATTCTTTTACATGGAAATGGCGTTGCTGATCCTGAGTACATTCTCGATATGGTCAATAAGACCAGAAATGTTGACGGATATACGACTAAACCTATTCTTTTTAATGAGGATGATCATTTCAATTTCGGCCAGGCTCAGAATAATTTCATTTCTGCTCTCAGGGGTTATGCATCATGGGGTTTTTTTGATTACAGGATGAAGGACGAAATCTTCGTTGATGGATATCAGAGTGTGCCAGTCGACTGGGGTATTAATTCGGAGAGGAAAAAAGCTTTCTTCAAACTGCTTAAGGAAATAACAGGCAGTTGATGCAAAAAGAAAAATTATTTTGTTAATCTTTACGGACAAATATTTTAAATATATGAAAACAAGATTATTTCTTATAACTATTGCAATGTTCTTAATTTCAACTAATTGCAAAGACATTAAACCATTACAGATAACAGACCTTCATATACATCTGAAAGGAGATTTCACTATTGAAGATGCAGTAAAAAAATCCAAAGCGGAAAATATTAACTATGGTATTGTAGTAAACTGTGGTTTAAAGTTTCCTGTCCACGAGGAGAGCCAGATTGACTCAGTGCTTTTGACGTTTAAAGATTATCCCCAGTTTTATATCGGCATGCAAGCTGAAGGACGGGAGTGGGTCAATCTTTTTTCAAAGGAATCGATACAAAAATTTGATTATGTGTTTTCGGATGGAATGACCTTTACCGACGAAAAAGGAAGAAGGAACAGAATCTGGTTAAAAGAGGAGACATGGATTGATGATGAAGAAGCTTTTATGGATTACCTGGTTAATACTATCGTAAAGATACTTCGTGAGGAACCAATAAATATTTATGTCAATCCAACATTTTTACCGGCACAAATGTCCGATCGGTATGACTATTTCTGGACTCCCGAAAGAATGGACAAGGTAATTCTGGCTGCAAAAGCCGGTAATATTGCAATCGAGATTAACAACAGGTACAAAATTCCATCATATGAATTTTTAAAGAAGGCAAAAGAAGCAGGTGTGAAGTTTACTGTTGGGACAAATAATACAAACAGTAATTTTTCAGGTGCTGAATATGCAATTGAGATGATAAAGAAACTCAAACTCGGGGAATCTGATTTTTACCTGCCTGTTAAAAAGCGATAGAATGGACAACTTTGATATTTTAAGGACACTTAAGTTTCTTCCAGGTATTATTATAGGGCTGACAGTTCATGAGTTCAGCCATGCGCTAACAGCGAAGAAATGTGGAGACACAACTTCCGAAGAGCAAGGCCGCATTACTTTGAATCCGTTAAAACACATTGATCTTATAGGATTCATTATGCTGCTTGTTGCTGGTTTTGGATGGGCGAAACCAGTTCATTTCAATGAGCGAAATCTCAGGAATCCAAAAACAGATGTTATGAAGATTGCTGTTGCAGGACCAATTTCTAATGCCCTTCTGGCCATTTTTCTATCACTGATATTAGCCCTGATACTAAAACTTCACCCTGATAGCTATTATTCAGTGTTGACAGAGGTATTTCTTTATGGTATATATATCAACTGGGGCCTTTTTATATTTAACCTGATACCACTTCCCCCGCTTGATGGTTCTCATTTATTGCTCGGCTATTTTAAAAAATTTCCTGCTTTATATGAAGGGCTCTATAAATATGGGTCATTTATTCTGTTTGGATTAATTATAGGTTCGGTTGTTACAAAAATTAATTTCCTGCCAATCTGGCCTTTGATAGAGTTTTTTGGAAAAGGATTCCTTTCTTTTCTAGGTCTCCAAATATGATATAACAAAAAGAGGCCGCCTTATAGGAAGCCTTTTGTGATTCCGGAGCGACTCGAACGCTCGACCCACAGCTTAGAAGGCTGTTGCTCTATCCAACTGAGCTACGGAACCAATTACCGGCTGCAAAAATACATCTTTTTTCAATTTTTGCAATCGGAATATACATTTGAGGTAATCTAAAGATAGAATAGATGAAAAACTAATGTCACTTTTATATTGATTTCATGTAATTTACCAATCCCTTTTTATCTATAATCTGTTTGATTTTTTCAGGTAAAGGTTCAAATCTGAATTTTTTACTTCCAACAATTATTTCACCATTGTCAAAACTTATTTCTATTTTATCATCCTCTCTGTACGATTCAACAGCCTCTTTATGAACAATTAACAGAAGTCCCTGGTTTATTGATGAACGGTAGAATATCCTGTTAACAGATTTGACTATCACTGCCTTTATTCCTGCATAAGCCAGTCCAACTGATGGATGTTCCCTTGAGCTTCCACAGCCAAAGTTATCTCCGGCAATAATAATGTCACCTTTTTCTACGTTTTTGCAGAATGAAGGATCAAAATCTGCAAAAAGTAAAGGAAGAATTGATTCCGGATCAGAACTTAATATATTATAGGTATGTTTCCCGGCAAACATCTGATCAGTGTTAAGATTATCTACGTCTGAATAATTCCAGATTTTACCTGCTTTTCTATTCTCCCCGGGGGTTATTATGAATGTTTTGCTTTGAATAGAAATATGGGGAAATTTCTCGACGCCTGGATTTTTCCTTGGATCAGTTATCATCCCGGTAATAGAAGAAGCTGCAACTACTGCAGGAGATGCCAGATATATTGAGGCATCTTTATTACCCATTCGTCCCAGAAAATTTCTGTTTGCTGATGAGATTACGTTATGTCCATTGGCAGGTATGCCCTGACCTGTTCCGAGACACGGACCGCAGGAAGGAGTAAGAATATTAGCTCCTGCTTTTAATAAATCTGAAACCAGACCTTCTTCAATTGCCTTTAGATATATATCTCTTGAAGCTGGTATCACATTCAGTTGAAATCTCTCTTTTATCTTTTTATCCTTAAGAATAGCTGCAGCAACACGCAGGTCTTCTATTCTACCGTTGGTACAGGTACCGATCAGACCTTCATGAACCGGAGTTCCCGTCACATCATTTATTGATTTAATATTATCAACATTATGAGGTGCAGCAACAACAGGGAATATATCATTAAGAGATATCTCAATTTTGCTGAAATATTTTGCATCATCATCTGCCCAAACACCTTTCACTCTCTGTCCGATGAATTTTTCCAGAATCTGGTCAACCGGGAAAACAGCATTTTTTGCACCCATTTCTGATGCAAGATTGGCAATTGTCATTCTGTCAGCAATATTGAGGTTTTTCACACCTTCACCATCATACTCAATCGACATATAATTGGCTCCGTCAGAGCCTATCATTCCTATTATCCAGAGAGCCAGGTCTTTTGCATAAACACCCTTTTTCAATTTACCTTTAAGTAAGATTTTAATTGATTCTGGTACCCTGAACCATGTCTCTCCTCTCTTCCAGATTCCTGCAGATTCAGTTCTGTCGATACCAGCAGCAAATGCGTTAAATGCGCCGGCAGTTGATGTATGGCTGTCACTGCCAACAATAAGCATTCCGGGGCGTGCATGAAATGACATCAACTGGTGGCATATTCCACTCCCTGAATCATAGAATTTACTAATCCCCTGCTGATCAACGATATTTCTTATTTCCTGGTACTGTGTAGCCAGTTTTGAATCTGCAGGAGGCGCGTTATGGTCGAGCACTACAAGCATTTGTTCAGGATCGGTTACTTCTTTCCCTCCCATTTTCTGGAATGTTTTATATATGCTCGATGTATTATCATGTGTTAGGATAATGTGGGGACGTGCAAAGACTATTGATCCTGCCACAGCACCAAATATTTTCTCAGCAAAAGTATACGAACTCATAAGCTATTATTTTGATGATAAGTTAATTAACCAAGCAGGCTTCCATTCTGATAGATTTCAAACTGTACCTCAGAAAATGGTTCAGCAAATGATGTTTTCTTATTTCGCTGATTAAATAATTCTCCGGTTAAAAGATTTATTTTGAGAGTATCTCCGGTAATTAGTTCAAGGTCTTTTAATGATTCGCACGTAATTACCGGAAGCGCGGCATTAATCGCGTTTCTTTCATAGATTGCTCCGAACGATTCAGCTACAAGCCCCTGGATGCCCAGCGACAGAAAGCAATCTACAGCCTGCTGTCTGGAACTTCCACAACCAAAATTTTTACCTGCAACAACTATATCACCAGGTCTGGCATTAACAGCAAAATCCATAAAGTCTTTCAGGTTATCAAAAGTATATTGTCCCATTTCCTTTAAATCTGTAATTGCCAGGTACCTGTTATGGAAGATCATATCAGTATCTATGTTATCTTTAGGGACAACCCATGTCCTGCCTTCAAGGATATGAGGTTTTTTAATTTTTTCCTTTAGTTTTTTACTTTTATTTATTGTTTCACCGGTTTTTACAAAAGGATTAAATAAAGAAGGTTTCAAAGGCAATTTATCAGGTGTTGTAATATGTCCGGCAATGGCAGAAGCAGCTACAACTTCAGGAGAGGCAAGAAAAACACTTCCTTTACCCTGCTTCCCAGGGAAATTTCTGTTCCCTGTACTGATTGTTATCTCACCAGGCCCGTTCTGTCCAACTTGTCCTGCGGCACAACCCGCGCAACCAGCATTTGAAATCAGAGCCCCGGCATCTTTAAAAATCTCAAGTAATCCTTCATTCAGGCATTTTTTCCATATTTCATCGGTTGCTGGTACAATTTTAAGAATCACTCCTGGAGCAACTTTTTTAGCCCTGAGGATTTCAGCAGTTCTATACATATCGCTCATTCTGCCGTTTGTGCAGCTTCCAATAAATGCAGAATCAATTTTTTGTCCAATCACAGTTTCGACATCGACAGTATCATGAGGTTCCCCGGGGCGGGAAACCATCCGGACAAATTCACCCACATTAATCTCGAAACTCTTATCATATAAAGCATCCTGATCAGCAAAAAGTGGAATAAAATTTGTTTTACATTTCTCCCTACAAAAATCTATTATCCCAGCTGAAGGAGGAAACAAAATAATTATTGCACCCATTTCAGTGCCCATAGAAGAAATAGTTATCCTTTCATCGAGAGACATTTTTTCTATAACAGAGCCATATAATTCAACAGAAAATCCTAGAAGGGAATTAGCTCCGAAGATTTTTAAAAGATTGAGGATAAAATCCTTTGCAGTAAGACCTGAATGGAGATCGCCTGTAAAGACTATTTTTGCAGAAGGAGGTACTTTGAACCATATTTTCCCTTTGTGCCATGTTGCTGCAATATCCATATCTCCCATTCCCTGACCGAATGCTCCTATTGCCCCCAGTATATTTGCATGGGAATCAGTTGAAACAGCAGTTGCTCCCGGGTAAACATATCCCTCATCTATCAGGATATGAGTACCTATTCCTGCATCAATATCAAAAATCCGTATATTATTCTCCCTGGCAAAAAGTCTGCAAATATGCTGGTTTACAGCATATTTCTGATCGGAACCCGTTGGATTACAATCAAAAGTGAATAGTGTTTTAGAGGGATTTTCAATTGAAAGGCCATGGTCTCTGATATTCTTAACCACATTAGCACCTCCAAAGTCCCGTGCAACCCGTGAATCGATTTCAATATCAATAATATCCCCAGGTTTAACTGTACCGGATACAGAATGGGCTGCAATTATTTTTTCAAGCAAAGTCATTGCCATATATCAGTTGTTAAAATAAGAATCTACAGTTTAATTATAAAATCATTTGAACTGAGCTCTGTAATCACGTGGTGATATTCCTTCAGTTTTACGGAATTGCTTATTGAAATTTGAAATGCTTGCAAAACCGCATTCAATAGCAATATCATGAACCTGGTAATCAGTTTCGCGAAGAAGATAACAGGCTTTATTTGTTCTTACACGGTTAAGGTATTCCACAAAACCTGCACCGCAGTTTTTTTTAAAGAACCTGCTGAAAGTAAAAGGACTCATTTTTGCAATTCTGGAAATTTTTTCGAGTGAGATAGGTTTAAAATAATTTTCTCTGATATAGTTATAAACATCAGTCATTTTTTTATTTCCTCTTTCGTCGTATGCCTGCTTATAGTTCTCTGAGCATAGTAAAACTCTCTTACCGGCACCGCACATTATTTTCAGGATATTAAAAAAATCGATCATTTTATCAATGCCTTTATTGCCGATCATCTGAATAAGATACTTCTCAGCTTTTTTTGCATCTTCAACAGAGAAACCAATTCCCCTATCGGCCTGTTCAAAAAGATCCCTAACACCATTCATCTCATGTTGAGACAGCAGCGCATCTCCAAGCGAACCCTGTCTGAAGTGTAACATTATTCCGTGTTTTTCAGGCAGGCTTTTATCGCTTTTGTAATAATTCCAGGAGTGAGGAATGTTACCAGCGATAAATACCATATCGTATATATCGAATAATTCCACACTGTCGCCAATTATACGTGTACCGTTGCTTTTGATATTAAGGACAAGCTCGAATTCAGGATGGAAATGCCATAATCCTCCAGTGTCATTTATATATTCAGCAATGAATCCGGTACCATCATCAGAAGATATTTTCTCAAGTTCAGCTACCATGGTTCCTGTATTTAATCAGGTGTTAAATCAAATTTACATAATATTTTATCATTTAAAGTTAATATTCATCTTATAATAATTTTCATATAAAATATTTGAATATTTGGTTTATTTAATATAAATTTGTTATCAAGCTTATGCTATTTGTATAAGAGGAGAAAAGTAAGGGTTGGAAGTGAAAATCAACAGGATTGTATTGCAGACATTGACTTTCACATCGGAGCCTGAGGAATAGCGCCAGCTATCCATGGTTCCATCCTTTTATCAGACAGTAGACACGGGAATTATCAAATAAGACCCGCACTCTGATTTTCACAACCACCCTTTCTCCTCTTATTTTTTTTAATACTTCCTGAACCTTTCATTAATTCATGCTTTTAATGCCATCCGCACAAGAATAAATAATTGCATTATCTTTGTGCATCAAAATTAAGGGGACTAATCTGATCTTAATCCGGATCAAGGGGTAATGAAGACTTATATAAGAAGGCGGGAACAAAATGATCAGCTTGTGGTTTTATTTGGTGGCTGGGGCACTGATGAAAACTGCTTCACCCCTCTTTGCAATGACGAATTTGACTTCATTTTATTTTATAATTATTCAGCAGATGAAGCTCTGGTGCTGCCGGAGATGAAGACCTACAGGAAAATTACACTAATTGGCTGGTCTCTTGGTGTATGGGCAGCTGAATTTTTAACTCCAAGGATTGGCATCAAACCTGATATAACAATTGCAGTAAATGGGACACCTGTTCCAGCAGACGATCGTTACGGAATACCGCTTAAAATATTTGAAGGAACACTGAATAATATTACGGATGAGAACATGGAAAAGTTTTATCTCAGGATGTTTGGCGACAAAAAAACATATTTGCTAAACAAAGACAGGGTTCCTCACCGGACAGCAAAATCACTTCATGATGAACTCCGGTGGCTTTACAACAGGATAATGGAGCAAAAGGAACCCGGATTCAGATGGGATTATGCAGTAACAAGTAAATACGACCGGGTTTTTCCGTCAGAGAATCTAATCACCTACTGGAGTAAGGAAAAAACAACTCATCACATTGTACTTCCAATGCCACATTATTTCTTCCATAACTGGAAATCTTATTCAGATTTCATAAATTTTGTGGAATCGTATAAGAAGAAGGGGATCAATAAAAAGAAAGCTCAGTCTGGAACCGCTACAGGTCTTTGATCAGTATATTGGCTGCTGACTTGGCGATAAGCTTATCAAATTTTTCAAGCATCAATATAACGGCATCATATTCCCTGTTCTTAATGACCATTCTTTGTTCCAAACCTTTTTTGTCAAGACGCGAAAGTACAAAACTCACTGATAATTTGTTAATATCCATTGAAGGTTGATATAACCGCTCTTTCTGGTCATTTTCATGAATTACCGAAACAAGTTCTGCATTGCTCAGATCCTGAAGAATATCCCTTGCAAGCCTGACTGGAATTTTAAGAGTCTTTCCTATAGTTTCGGCACTGATTGGTTTTTCGCCAATTGCAAAATTTCTGATAATCATGTGCATTATCATCAAAATAAGCGCTCGCTTCTGGAATTGGCTGATATTAAGGGCTTCGGATTCAAATTCATATCTAGAAACATTCTGGTTGGCGAATGATAATTCAGCTCCCAGAAGAACAATAGTCCAGCTTGCCTGTAGCCAGATAATAAGAAGAGGGACAGCTGCAAAACTCCCGTAAATAGCACTAAGTTTGGCAATACCCCATTGAACGTCAATATACAGCCATAAAAGAAGTTGAAGAAAAGTACCTATAATAATCCCAGAAACAAGCGCCGGTATGAATTTAACCTTTGCATTAGGCATTACGATGAATAGAACAGTCATTGCTGTCCATGTCAGAAAATAAGGAGCAAATTGTATGAGGAAACTGATAACAGGCTTAAAAAACTTAAGTATAGGTGCATTTGCTATGAAATCAGCAAGTTCTGTGCTGACAAAAACAGTAATACTTCCTGATAAAATAATGAATACCGGAGCTATCAGCATTATAGTCAGATAATCAGTAAATTTTCTGTACCATGGCCTCGAAGATGCAATCTGCCAGATATGATTAAAAGAACTTTCGATATGATTCAGTAACGACATTACAGACCAGAAGAGAATTATAACTCCAATGCCTGCAATATATCCTCCGCTTGTCTCCTGTATTGCATCTCTTGAAATATTGAGCAGCCATTTCAGAACATCCTGCTGAGATGAGAATTCCTTGCTGTTTATGATCATTGCCTCAAGATTCTGATCAAGTCCGAATCCTTTTGCAATGGCAAAGCCGATTGCTATGACCGGGATTAATGACAGAAGGGAGTAAAATGTCAAAGCGGAAGCCCTCAGTTGAACTTTATCATTGGAAAAACCCCTTACAGAAAGCATAATTATGCGTACCTGCTTAATGAGAAATGTTTTTCTTTTCGACAATTCAGAGAGCGGAGTATGCCAAATGGCATCGTTCCATTCTTTTATCTTTTTTATAATCCACGATACAGGATTTACCATTGTATTATGTTTCTAAAGTACGTTATCTGTATGCTGCCGAACTCACTTCCTCAAATATACAAAAACCTTCGGGGTGTTTCACTGTTTAATAAAATTTTTAAGAATTCTGTTTTGACATACCAATTTGAATTTATCATTCTGAATGTAAATTATTACTAATTTCACTTTAGAAATTAGTGATAATGAATATTGATATTCTGGAATTTGCCGATGGTGCAATAAATGCACGCGGCGTAGCTGTTATCATAGATGTCTTCAGGGCATTTTCAACTGCATGTTATGCTTTTGACTCAGGAGCTGTAAGAGTGATAACAACTTCGGAAATAGAGAAAGCTTTCTTTTTAAAAAAAAGTTACAGGAATTCTGTTTTAGCAGGTGAAAGAGATGAAAAAAAAATTGAAGGATTTGATTTTGGAAACTCTCCAACAGAAATAATAAAAGCAGATTTATGCGGAAAAACAGTAATTTTAACAACTACTGCAGGAACAAATGGCCTTATAAATGCAGAAAAGGCAGATGTACTTCTGACCGGAAGCCTTTTAAATATAAGAGCTGTGGTAAAATATATTAAAAAAATCAATCCTTTGCATGTCTCACTTGTTGCCATGGGGTACCGGGCTGCAATATCAGCAACTGAGGACCTTCTTTGTGCAGAAATGATAAGGACGGGATTGACAGGAAAAAATATAAAATTTGATGAACAGATAAAAGAACTGAGGTTTAGCTCAGGGGCCAGATTTTTCATGCCTGAGAATATCTTTCATTCGCCTCCTACAGATTTTTTTCTCTGCACAATGACAGACAGGTTCGATTTTGTTCTCAGGGGTGAAAAAAGGGAAGATATGAATATTGACCTTATAAAAATTGAATTGTAATAATAGTAATGATTCAATGGAAGGAAAACTTTAAAATAGTGCGAATGCAAATTAATAATTATTAATATAGCGACTTCGCAAATTTACATATAGTTGAATATGAGTGCTTTCATCATAAAATAGGAAGGATGTTCCTTCTTTGATGAATTTCACGGTAAGTACAGAACATACTTATCTTATAAAGGCTAAAAAGCCACAGTGCCGGGTCAGAAGAATCGAGTTTTAGTTCCATCCTCTCGCGAAAGCGGATAAAAATTCCGGCAAGAACGAGTGTAATTCTGAAATATCTGAGTTTGTTATAATGGCGTAGCAGTCTTACCGATGATGAAAATGATTTTTTATCAGTTACATTATCAAACAGCATACTCAGGTTTTCAATCCCAAGTTTTGTTTTATTAAGAAAGTCATGGTTTGACTCCAGCCCTTCATGCACTAAACCGTTATCTATATGAAGTATTTTAATTCCTGCATTCTTGAGTTGGTAACTGAGGAGAGTATCTTCATGTCCATATTGCTTCAAATCCTCATTAAATCTTAATTTCGAAAATATAGTTTTATCAATAAGCAGATTATATGTAGTAAAAGATGCATACGGATGTTTATTACGTTCGGAAGCTTTTTCCTGTTCTCTTTTTCTGCCATATTTCCACCTCAGGATTTTATCCGGATCACCAGGAGGACTTTCATGATACAGGACACCGCCACATACAACACGGGAAGAAAACATATAAGGTATCCATTTAAGAATATAAGCTTCAGCAGTTCCAGGCACCATAGTATCAGCATCAATAAATAATATAAAATCGCCTTTTGCCTCAAGTGCAAGTCTGTTCCTTATAGCAGCTCTTCCAATGTTTTGTTCTGATACTATTAACCTCACTCCTTCTGATTCAAGAGATTTGTATCTTGCCCTGTAGTCCTCACCCGAGCCATCATCACCTATCAGTATTTCAGTAAATTCCGGAATTTTCCCAAGGCAGCTTTTCATGCTATGCACAAGTGCCACAATATCATAATTACAAACCGGAATGAGAAGTGAAATAGTCATTTGATCTTGCCCCTGGAATTAACCTGTCAAAAATACAATATATTTCTTAATATCATGTTGTACTTTGTTTGGCAAAGAAATTGCAATGACTAATTTTGAACTTATCTTTTAAAACAGATACTGAAATGAAAAAGAGTGTATTGGGAATTCTTGCTATCCTGATTTCATGTTCATCTTTCGGCCAGATGAAAGATGGCTATGAAATTTCGTTAACAATTTCCGGCTTAAGAGATTCATCAATTTTTCTGGCATACCATTTCGGTGATAAACAGTATTTAAAGGACACCATAAATCTGGATCAAAATGGTCATGGAGTTTTTTCAGGCAAAGAACTTCTTCCTCAGGGGATTTATATGATAGTTATGCCAGGGAAGACTTATTTCGAAATCCTGGTATCCGATGATCAGAAATTCTCACTTACATGCTCGTTTAGTGATTATTCTAATACACTCAGATTCAATGGATCAAATGAGAATACTTACTTCGTTGCGTACCAGCGAAAATGGGTTGAAATGCAGCAGAAGGCGAATTCAATAAACAAAAGGATTCAAGCTAACAGGCAAAACAAAGATTCTTTAAATTTACTTTCCGGTTTGCTGAAAGCCGAGGAAGCATATATGAAATCATATCTTAATAAGGTTATAAGTGATAATAAAGGAAATCTTTTATCTGTCCTGGTAAGATCAATGCTTCCAGTTACATTTCCTGATTTTATTCTGCCGGAAGGTACACATAACCCTGACTCAGTTAAATGGGTAAAGCAATACAATTATAATAAAGATCATTTTTTCGAAAATATTGATTTAGAAGATGAAAGATTGATTCGCACACCTATATTATACGGAAGGCTTGACAACTTTTTTAAGAATGTTGTAATCCAGTCGCCCGATTCCATCAACAAAGAGATAGATAAACTAATCCTCAGGTGTCAGGGAAATTATAAGATCTTTCAGTTTGTGTCTGTATTTCTATTCAATCATTTCCGTGAGAGCCAGATAATGGGACATGATGCGGTACTGGTAAAGCTTGCTGATGAAATTTATCTCTCCGGGAAAGCTGATTGGGTTTCAGATGAATTTAAGGATGACCTTCGCCGCCAGGTTGAGTTACTAAGGCATAACCTGATTGGCCTGAAAGCAGAAAATCTTGTGATGGATTCGTATAAAGGTATTTTTGTATCCTTATATGATGTTAATAAGGAGTTTACAATATTATATTTCTGGGAACCTGATTGCGGACATTGTAAGGAAGCAACCCCAAAATTAAGGGAGTGGTACAACAAAGTCAGGAATGAAGGGATAGAAGTATTTGCAGTGTGTACAACCAGTGATAAAGCGGCCTGGACTAAATATATTGAAGATAATCAGCTTACCTGGATCAATGGATGGGATCCGGAAAGAAATACGCATTTCGACTATTTTTATGATGTTCAGTCAACACCTATGATTTACATATTAGACAGGAATAAGAAAATAATTGCCAAGAAGCTCTCAGTAGAAGACATTCCATCTTTTATAAACAATTACCGTAAATATTTCAAACAGGATTAATATTCTTTAGCCACGAAACGAGGTCATAGATGGAATTGAAATCTATAGTGAAATCATCTTTTCTGATTTCCCATTTTTTATTGGTTCCGGAAGGTATCTTAATACTCAATGTTGTTTCATCTTCTGAAATGGAAAATCCAGCCCTTAATACAGCTTTTTCAGTCCATCTCCTCAAAGTTCCTTCTCCCTGAACTCTTATCATTCCATGGCTTTGATTACGAAATGAAAAACTTCCATCACTTGAATTGAATCCAACGACCGATGACTCAAATAAGTGGTTAAAAGCACCTTTCAGCATCAGATCTTCAGGAGCACCCTCAATAAGTTCTCTATCTGTCAGTAACCATATCTTATCAGTCTGGTTTAATGCAATATTAAAATCATGGGTTGAGAAGATGATAGTTTTTCCTTCGCTTACAAGCCTCAGCATAAGATTTATGATTTCATATTTCCCGGCCACATCAAGGAATGCTGTTGGTTCATCCATAACCAATATTTCGGTATCCTGTGCCAGAACTCTTGCTATCATTGCCCTCTGACGCTCACCATCGGAAAGTTCAGAAACATACCTGTCTGAAAAACTTTCCATCCCAGTCTTAATCATTGCATTACTTATTGCGATCAGACTTTCAGAATCGAGTTTCCCTATCCAGTTTGTGTAAGGGAATCTTCCGAGTGCAACTAGATCATATACTCTCATATTACTGACCATTACAACTTCAGTTGAAATATAGCCGGTTTGCCTGGCCAGGTCATTTGGTGAAATATAAGATATATTTTTGTTTTTAAGCATGACCTTCCCTCCCAGAGAATCCTGTATTCCTATAATAGTTCTCAGAAGTGTGCTTTTTCCTATGCCATTTCTTCCTATGACCGCAATGAGCTCACCTTTATTTGCAGATGCAGTAAGAGGTGGCATAATTATTTTTGTCCGTTTTCCGGTGATATAGCCAATTTTAAGCAGGTCAAGTGTTAATATTTCAGTGCTCTTTTTTTCCATCAGAAAAGAGGTGAAGTTCTTTTATTACGAAGTATGATCCAGATTACTACAGGTATTCCAATAAGCGATGTGACTGAATTCACAGGGAGCATATTTTCTGATCCTGGTAATTGTGAAATTATATCACTTACAAGCATAATAATCCCTCCGGTCAGGATTGTTGCCGGAACAAGTATTGTATGATCTGAAGTTTTGAAAATATTTCTTGCAATATGGGGTACTGCAATTCCTATGAAGCCAATAGGTCCGCAGAAAGCGGTTACACTTCCGGCAAGGATACTGGTGCATGAAAATATTAATGCCCGTGAAAAAGTGACATTCAGACCTATGCTTTTTGCATAATTTTCACCAAGCAACAATGCATTTAGCATTTTGATTGAAATAATGCTTAACAGAACTCCAAATGAAACAGAAATGATGAGTACTTTCAACTGTCCGGATGATAAATTCCCAAGACTTCCCATTGTCCATATAACATAAGCTTTTAGCATTGTTTCGCTGCTGAAGTACTGCATAATGCTTACTACGGCTGATATTCCGCTTGCAAGCATTATTCCGAGAATAAGGATTGTCATTATATCTTTTACCCTAGATGAGATTATCATTATAAGTAACATAACAGCCCCTGCCCCCGCCCATGCTGAAGCAACAAGTATCCAGTTTCCAAAGCCAATCAGATTCCCGGGAATAAAAACCGGGGAAAATCCCAGAATAATAATAGCAACACCAAGGCCTGCTCCTGAACTCACCCCTAACACATACGGTCCTGCCATAGGATTTCTGAATACAGTCTGCATCTGGAGACCACTAAGTGATAATGCAATACCAACTATCAATGCTGTTATAGCCTTTGGAAGCCTGAACTTCATAATTATGGTTTCTATGTCAGATCCGGAATCATTGAATAGGGCATTAAGAACCTCAACTGGTTTAATATTTACCGATCCAAGAAATATATCAAGGATAAAAGCAATGAAAAGCAAAAAGATAAGGACTCCAAAAAGAAGAGCTTTTTGTTTTGCTTCAGCAGCATTGATTGTTACCGGAATTTCAGTTTTATAATTCACAATGTGTTATTCAATTTTCCTGTAATAGGTCATTTCATAATTTTCAAAAATTTCAGGATGGAGAATTGATGCTATATCGCTGAGTATCAGATCAGGATTGAGTACTCCGCTTTCCCAGTAATCATTACCGCCTTCTTTGCTCATCCTTTTATTGTTATTGTAGAGATTCCCTTTCCTGAAGCATGGAATATTTTCAAGTCTTAAGTCAATTGATGATATCTCTTTCTTTGAATTAACAGCGCCTATATTCAGCCAGACATCTGCTTTCATAGCTTCAATATAGACATTCTCAAGATTAAAAGGCATCGAAACATTAGACCTGGTATCACTCCAGAGGTACTTTCCACCGGCATCGCTTATTATCCTGCTGATATATGAATTCCCAGGAGAGATAAACCAGGTATCCCTGAATGGAAGGCCCAACAAGACCATTGGCCTAGTTTTTGTATTGGTTCTGACATACTCTTTTATTTTATTATAAGAATCAGAAACAGAATTAAAAATGGAATCAGCCTGGGCTTCTTTACAGAAAAGAGCACCAAAAAGTTTGATCCACTCTGCCTTGCCGAGCGGATCAGTTTCAAGGTAATCAGCATTAAACATAACCTTAATGCCAAGCTCTTTTATTTTTCCGATATATCCTGCTGATTCATTCCCAATTCCATACATCATTACCAGATCGGGTGAAGTTTTTATTATAAGCTCGCTGTTCAGTCCTCCCTCATAACCCACATCGCTGATCAGACCTTCATGAACCTTTTTATTCAGCGACTTGTTGAAAATAAATTCTCCTCCGGAGACTCCCACCAACGCATCTTCTTTACCTAATGCAACAACCATTGCCAGGTGTGTCGTTGACATACAAATCATCCTTTCGACGGGAGTGAAAATTATTGTCTCAGGAATTGCATACCGGGGAGGTGTTTTTCCCCTTTCAACCAGGAAATATGAATTTCTGACACCTTCAGT
>Ga0209575_10000569_pt1 | contig 21293 bp, 22 predicted proteins | sample Medcelwee11metaG_FD_187172 | JGI IMG/M metagenome (GOLD analysis project Ga0209575, IMG submission 187172) | Freshwater pond sediment microbial communities from the University of Edinburgh, under environmental carbon perturbations - Medium... | ecosystem: Environmental > Aquatic > Freshwater >...
ACACCGATATACCTCTCCAGGAATTTCCTGTGTTTTCCAGACAGGTATTGTTCGTCTCCACCGTTGATAAAGTTCTCTGGTCCGATCAGGACCCCCTGAATGTCGATTCCATCCAGTGTCATCGCTGAGATGAGGGCATTCACATCATTGCAGCAAAGAATGTCATTTGATGAGACCAGGATTCCGGTGGTCTGCCTGGGGTTGATATCGAACATCTTCGCCTGGACAAGAGTCCCTGGGCCAGGATTGAGGTGGAACTGATATCCCTCCACCTGGATGACGATCCCTCCTGATGCCCGTATCTGTTTACCGTAGGCGTTGACATCTCCAGCAGTCCCTAAAAAGATGATGTTCGCATCCATGCGTATCCCCCTTTCTCCAGCTTTGACACCGAAGTTAATAAAGATTTCTATGCTTATCCATTCACAGCCAGATAGCAAAAGACAAAAAGTAAGGTACCTGATTATCTGCCATCAAGCGGGTGCCGGCCCTCAAAACCTTTAAAAAGGAGGGATGCTTCTTAAGTCCCGCAGGCTAGACCGGGGAGTTAGCCCTTCCTTGCAACCGCAAACGGGCTTCATGGCGGGGTCGAAGCTCGATGAGAGGCGCGCGGTGCGTGTATCAGTCCTTGGCCGGACGTTGACATCCTGTCCTTTGGGATCGGTATGTACCGGAACCGAGTCAGGTCCTGACGGAAGCAGCTCTAACGATAGGTATTGATGCTCTTTGGGTCGCGGGATCGAGGAAGGTCAGGGATCAACTGATGCGCGTATCGATCGTCCATCGTCGGGCGCGCCTGCTTTATTTTTTTCTCTAATTTCGCACCTGAGGAATGGGACTGGAAAAACTATTTGAGATAATCAAGGCTAAGATATTTATCGCCAAGTTGTTTAATGATCCAGGAAGAATGGGTCGCTAAGAGTTCACTGCTCATCTCTTCTTTTTTCCGACCTGATTTTTCCTCGATAATATCTAAGACGCAATGATATGGAATGTCTTCCCAAGACGGTGGAATCCCCATCAATATAGTCGATCTATAATCACGGATTCCCGCAAGATAATCCTCTAATGAACCTGCAATATACTTTGCCATCGCATCCTGAGCTTTAGCAGATAGAGTGAATGTCTGGAGCTTGTGATAAGCATATTCCCAGGCATCATACTCTTCACTCATCATATGAACAACATCATCAAATGTGACTTCCTTATCCATCTTTCTCACGAGATGATGATAGTTACGGCGAGTTTTTCCATCATTGATCGATTCCTGCTGTTGATGGGCATGGCGTATCTCATGGAAGATAGTAGCAAGATAACTTGATGGACAGGTATAAGGAGGAATAGATGGTTCATCATGAATTTTTTCAAATCTCGGCTCAGAAAAAGCAACACCCTTGAGAAATACACAACTTTGCCACCACAAATAAGACGTCCAACCTACAGGAAGTTCAGAAGATACATCATATCTCATGTCCCCTATGAAGAGGTCAATTGAATGAATTTCCTTCAATGGTAAAGGAATTTGAGGTATTGTTCTGCCGGTAAGTAAAAATTCAACTGACCCGACCTCCTCGATAATAGTTGTTTCTCCTGACATCGTGACTGAAGGAAAATAAAAGAGTATATAAATCTTGTTGAATTGATGCCCCCATTAAGTAGTTACAAAACTGAATCCTAAATTATCCTCTTAAATGTATGGGAATAGATTGAAAGGAAGAATAGGATGGAGTTACATAAGCACGATCGCAGGTTTCCCAGGAAGCGCGTTCCCTGCCTTCCCTTCCTTCGACACTTCAGCCTTGACGACAACGACCTCGCACGCGAACTCTTTCCCGATCGATCCCTTATTCTCTTCGAGATAAGCGCTCTCCTTCTCCTGTGAAAGCACCATACGAGGTATCTTGGTCTCATCCTTCACAAGACGGGGCACGATCTTCGCTATGTCTCCCCCGTGTTCCTTATCCATCGCAGCTTTGATGACCTCTCCGACATTCCGGGTGGAAGCAAGCGTCTCTTTCACTCTGGCGATCATCCCATATTTCCAGTCATGGGAGATGATGATGGTGATTTTCTTCGGCTGTGACTTGGTGAGCCCGATCACCGACCTGATATCCGAGATCGTCCCGCCCATCATCTCTTCCAGGAACTCAGCCCCCTCATCGATCATCTTCTCATCGTAGGATGGCCATTTCGAGATCGATATGAAATCCTCTTTTCCGAAGCGCTCCCACATCTCTTCTGCGAGATGAGGGGTGAACGGCGCAAGCATGAGCGCAAGGTTCTCAAGTATCGTTTGATAGGTGCCTTTGTGGACTTTTCCCTCCTTGTACTTCTGGAGGTGGTTCACAAGCTCCATGATAGCGCCGATGGCGAGCGACAGCCTGAACTCTTCCAGCATCTCTGTCACTTTCTTGATCGTCTTATGCATACGGGAGAGCATGAAAGTATCTTGGTTCGAGATATCTTCCCTGTATTCCGGCTCATGCTCGAGGAGAGAATGGACCCGGTTGAGGAAACGATACGACCCCTGGATGCCCTGATCAGAGAAATCAAGCTCCTTCTCAGGAAGCGAAGTGAAGAGGATGAAGAGCCTGACCGTGTCAGGACCGTACTTCACAAGGTATTCTCCTGGATCGACCGTGTTGCCAAGCGATTTGCTCATCTTCGCTCCATCCTTGATCACCATCCCCTGGCAGAGCAGCCTGCGGAATGGTTCATCAGCCTTGATGAGTCCGAGGTCGCGCATGACCTTCGTCACGAACCGGGCATAGAGGAGATGCAAGATGGCATGCTCTATCCCGCCGATATACTGATCGACCGGGAGCCAGAAATCCGCTGTCGCCGGATTCACCATCCCTTCCTTATATCTAGGCGAGGTGTACCTCATGTAATACCATGATGAATCGATGAATGTGTCCATGGTGTCCGATTCCCTTCTTGCCTTCCCACCGCACTTGGGGCACACCGTATCCATGAATGATCTCGAGGTCAATATCGGATTCCCCTCTCCTGTGAACTCAACGTCCTCAGGGAGCAGGACCGGCAGGTCCTTCTCAGGCACCGGGACGATACCGCAGTCAGGGCAATAGATCATGGGGATAGGTGTCCCCCAATAACGCTGGCGTGACATGAGCCAGTCCCGGAGCTTATAATTGACTGTCGCCCTGCCCTTCTTTTTCTTCTCGAGCCAGGCGGTGATAGATTTTTTCGCGTCGACATTCCCTTCTCCGGAGAATTCTCCGGAATTGACAAGGACTCCTTCCTCGGTGTATGCCCGCGTCATCTTCTGGGCATCAAGGGTGAACTCATGCGGGCTTATGACAATCCTGGCAGGAAGATCATATTTCCTCGCGAAATCAAGATCCCGCTGGTCATGCGCAGGCACAGCCATGACCGCTCCTGTCCCGTATTGGTAAAGTGCGTAATCAGCCACCCACAGCGGACATTTCTCTCCATTCGCCGGGTTGATGAAATATTTCCCGATGAACATCCCGTTCTTCTCTTTACCTTCAGCGGTCCTCTCGGCTGTCGACTGCCTCTTGACCGAACGGATGAACTCCTTCACCTTCCCTTCATACGCTGTCCCCTTGGTCCATTCCAGCACTTTCGGATGCTCGACAGCAAGGACCAGGTAGGTGATCCCGAAGACCGTATCCGGTCGCGTGGTGAAAGTGGAAATGGTATCCATCTTCTTGCCATCATCATCGACCACATCGAAGAATATCTCCGCCCCCTCGCTCTTCCCGATCCAGTTCCTCTGCATGACTTTGACCCTCTCAGGCCAGTTCTCAAGGGTATCGATCCCGCTGAGAAGCTCTTCCGCGTACTTCGTGATCCCAAGGAACCACTGCTCGAGGTTCTTTTCCTCGACCTCAGTCTTGCAGCGCCAGCATTTCCCGTCTTCCACCTGCTCATTCGCAAGAACAGTCCCACAGGAGCTGCACCAATTGATGGGCGCTTCTTTCCTGTAAGCGAGGCCTTTCTTGTAGCACTGGATGAAAAACCACTGGTTCCAGCGGTAATACTCAGGATCCATGCTGGTCACGAGGCGCTCCCAATCATACGAAAACCCCATCTCTTTCTGTTGGGCCATCATGGCTGCTGACGTCTTCTCAGTCCAAGCCCTAGGATGCGTCTTATTCTTGATGGCCGCGTTCTCCGCAGGAAGCCCGAAAGAATCATACCCCATGGGATAGAGGACATTATAGCCGCTCATCCTCTTGTAGCGCGCGAAAGCGTCCCCGATAGAATAGTTCCTCACATGCCCGATATGGATCTTACCAGAGGGATACGGATACATCTCAAGGCAGTAATATCTCTTCTTCTTCGGATCTTCTGTAGTCCTGAAGATCTTCGAATCTTCCCATCTCTTCTGCCATTTGTCCGCTATCCCTTTGAAGTCAGCCATGGTTATAAAAGGGAACAAACGGGACTATTTAAAAGATACGGCAACAAATTTCTGACTGTGCTATCCCGTTTTTAGTTAACATATGAACCTCTCCTTCGGTGAGGTTCATGTACAAGCTGACATTTAAGAAACGTGTTTGGATCATTAAACAACTCCTCGACGGAAAACCGGTGAGCAAGGTTGCCCTTGCTCAAAAAGTCAGCCGTATTTCTGTCTTTAAATTGATGCAAAAGTATAAAGAAGATGGTTGGGACGGGTTAAGGGATCATAAAACTGGGCGACGAGAGATTACCTTAAACGAAAAGGTTGCTGAATCAATCCTTAATTTGCGGAATAAATATCGCTATGGTCCTGGCAGAATCGAGCAAATCCTGAAGAAGCAAGGATTCTGCATAAGCCACAGGCAAATCGAGAAACTTTTGCTTCGGAACAACTTAGTTGTTCCGAATGTAAAAAAACAGAAGTCTAGGAAATGGGTTCGATATGAATTGCCAAATCCCAATGATCTTTGGCATACAGACTGGACTCATTGCCCTTTCACAGATAAAGAATTTTGCGCATATATCGACGACAGAACGCGGTTGATAACCGCGTTCGGAATTTTCAAAAGGCAAACCACAGAAAATAGTGTTGCCTTGCTAAGAGCAGGAATTTCCGACCATGGAAAACCCAAAGCGGTTATGACGGATCATGGTGTACAATACTATGCTAACCATCCTAATGCAATCCAGGAACATACACAATTTCGAATTGCGCTTGATGCTCTTGGCATCAAGCATTGTCTAGCAAGGAAAAATCACCCGCAAACCAACGGCAAGATTGAACGCTTTTTCCTCACATACAAGACAGAGTTTATGGTTGCGAGCTTCGCAACCATTGAAGAATTTATCCGGCACTACAATGAAGAAAGGCCCCACATGAGTTTAAATCACAAGACCCCAGGGCAAGTTTGGGGTGAATTGAGAGGTTAACCAGTTTCGGGATGTTAACCAGTTTCGGGATAACAGAGCAACAAATTTCTGACATTGAGTTGAAGAGATAGAAATCACACCAATTAATTCTCTCCACCAAAAGAAACGATAATAACACCCATAATTTTTTGAAATCATTTTGGCGCTATTATATTAGGAGAAACAAACAATTTGTAATAAGTATTATGTTTCGACGCTATAGGAGATTCCCGCATCATTGTCAATCGAAATCGCCCGCCACTGGTCACAGACCGGTGGCATGCTCGCCCTGTTGGGCTCGGGGCGACTCAGTCGAATTCGTTCTCCGAGGTTTGCGAAAGGCAAACTTTCTCAGACCCTGATTTTTCCACTCAAACCACCAGTGACACACTGGTGGAAAAATCAGATTTTATGCCGCCAGGTTTTGAAGATAAAGAAACCTGCGATTGCTGCAGCTATTATCACAACGATGATCCAAATACTAAAACCTCCAGACGAACCTCCTGTGCTCTCACCTATATTCATCTGGATGAGTTGGGGTTTCTCTGAAGGAGAGTCATCATTATCCATAATGACAGCTGCATCGATGCCTTCTGGAGCAGGAGGATCAAGTGTAGAACCGGTCGGTTTAAGATTAAAAGTGTGTGTGTCAAAAGCGCCTTTACCCTCAGCAAGCAGCCAATCGCTAGACATCTTGCTGCTCGTGATTATATACGGCTGGTCTGTCGTGAAATCCTTTGATTGGGGTGTAACAGTGATGATGGCTTTCACACCGAACGGTAGAGGGTGGATATAGAGCTTTCCTCCCTGAGAAACACTTGTATATGTGTAATCTTTTCCCTGGCCATCTGCATAGTCGACTTTCACATCATACAGCCAGACTTGAGTATCAGTGACTGAGAGGAAATAATCAGGCACCATGCCACCATACGCACGGGCCGGACGCTCATAATTTGTCGGCTTGCCAACTGTATATCCTTTTTTGTAAACAAGCTCACTCTCATTGGTCTGGCAACCATAATCAACAAAAACCTCGCCGACTTGGTATGCCCTATCCCCATTAACATCGTTAAACGGCTCGAAGGAATCTCGTTTTTTATTGCCCACTGCAGTATCTGAGAAGATAGCATGCGCTATGAAGGCCTTATCGATAGCCTCAGCCTTACGAGGATGTGCACTCTTCAACGCATTGTAGAAATCAAAAACGGTCTCATGTTTCTGACGCATGACAGACCATAAGTCTTCGAGCGAGAGAGTCCCCTCATCATAAAGATCGAAGAGAGTGTCAGCAACAGCATACTCCTCTCTGTAACCACGATTCTCCCATACTCTGTAGGTGTCATCAAAATTAGCAAGATTCCCGTAGGTTGCGTACTGCCTGTTGCCATTGTGTTTCGCCATAGCGACAGCAATAAATTCAGCAAAACCTTCAGTCCAGGCATCGGCAGAATTCGGATTGATGAATCCTCCGTGATTACGCATTCCCTCAGCTGATTTTGTCGCCAGCGGACCCTTATATTCAGAATACATTAAATGGTGCGCGAATTCATGGTAAGGTATCCATGGTTGATTCGGATTGTTCCTGTTCGAACGGACCGCTTCAATGAGAATATCTGTAGAATCAGCTAGGTACTTTGTTTCACCGTTCAAATTACCAAGCCAAAGATCGACAGGCAGCTTGTTATCGATATCAGCTTTGAGTGTAATAAGACAGAAATCAACAGCCTCATGCATGTGATAATAGGCTGCAGCAGAATCCTCCAGCCATCTATCCTGTTGCTGAGGTGTGGTGAATGTCGACTTCTCAAACGACCCTATCTTTGCTTTAAGATTAGCCTCAACATCAGATGCACTGAGATCGACTTTTTTTCCGAACCACATGTCTTGGTATCTGTTCTGGCTCGCTAGATAATAGACATTGAAATAATTCTTGTTATCCCTCTTATAATTGAGAGAAACATAAAGCCAGGAATCTGAGTCTTTCTTCGGTTTGGGTACTTTAATGGCATAATCTCCATCTTTATCTGTGTAGGTCTCATGCTCTTTTCCATTTATTTTTATTACTGTTCTGGCAAAAGGCAAAGGCTCATCGTCTACATTTGAGACTGAACCATGGACAGTGACCATCTCTTCGACATCTCCAGGCACCCAAGTGTAAGTATATATGATATACCCATCACCGCCTGCAGTTTCAACCATCACCAGCATGTTGAACCAGAGTTCATTTGCCATCCGAGAGTGCTTATCTATGTTTTCTTCAGTTAGATCCATATTGTTCTGGGATGGACGTGAACAGATATACGCTTTTGCAAGTGTAGGAAAAGCGAAGGTGTAATGCCTGTAGCTCTCTGGACTGTCAACATTCCATTTATGAGGAGGGATGCCTGTTGCGCTGGCGTCGTAGAAACTTGCACAGGAAGTGCCATTGAAATTTATGCCTATCCCAGTACTATAAGTCGCAACACCGCATTTCATCCGTGCAATCTGCTCTGCATTATCAGCGTCTGAAGGTGCAGGTTCTGGTTGAGTAGATGAACCTGTAAAATCGATTGTGACTTGCTGGCGATCAATAGCTGTCGATGGTGGTATTGTCCAGGTCAATTCGGAAGTGCCGCCTCCAGCACATGATCCTGTCGCTGAGCCGCTCTGTATCTTCGGATTACCGCTTGTTATGACCACTTGGGTATTGGTCAATTGCCAGCTGCCAGGACCATGCTCATAATCAGCGAGATTTTTGGCATAAACCAATGATGAAGAGGACAGAATTATTAAAGCCAGGATCAGTACAGCATATTTCAAATTTTCACACCCCCAAATCTATAATGCAAAATCATTCTCACTCATTTATTAAAGTTGTGCTGGATGGATTCAATGGAAGTGACAATTCGTTATCTGTTTTTCCACTGCGAATCTGGTTGATATCCTCAGGGATATTCATTGCAGCGTTTATAGAGAACTGCTTGCCTACTAGATGATATCATTGCTAAAATCTACCAAGCACAAGCGCTCCAGAAAACATAGAAAAAATTGATGATACTAAAGAAAACCTTACTCCTTGACTTCCACGCGGATCTTCTTGACACCGGACAGGTCGCTCTTCAGGTTGACAAGCGTATAATCCTTGACATCGTTCGCCTGGGCCCATTTCTTCGCGAGCTCCTCGCTCTTGAACGTCTTCGGCCTCTGCTTCCTGTTGCGCGGGGTGTGCTCTGCGCGTGACCCCTTCCTCTGCGCGTCCCTGATCCTTACGTGGTTGCTCATTTTGTTAAAACTTCTTGAATTGTGCGACAGTGTCGATGAGATCGACCTGGCCAAGGAACATCGCCCTGCAGCAATACCTGGAGAGTCCCAAGCTGTCCATGACCGCTTTTTTGTCCTCTCCTGCCTGAAGGCGTCTGTTGTACTCCTCCCACAGGTGCCCTATCGGCTTCCCGCAGCTCCAGCATCGAACAGGTATGATCATTTTTTTCCTCGCCTATCGGTAACTCTTCTGCCTCTTGGCCCTCGCCTTTCCGTGACGGTTAGGCTTATGAGTCTCCTTCCTTCGGACATCGGCTACCAGCATATGCCTGTCATATTTCAGGAAGACTTCCTCAAGCTTATTATCCATCCCTGCAAGGACCCTTGAGATTGCCAGCCTAGCTGCGTCAGCCTGGCTCGCTTGGCCACCGCCTGAGACGGTCACGTCAATATCGACTGTTCCGATGGCCTCTCCCGCAAGGGTGATCGGCTCACTGATCTTCAGCCTGGACATCTTCGGCTCGATCCCCTGTGCAAGGACCTTGTTCACTCGGATGATGCCTTTCCCCGGTCGCAGAGTTGCCCTCGCGACAGCGGTCTTCCTTTTTCCTGAAAAATGGATGACTTTCATTCCTTCGCCCCCAGATTCTTGCAAATCTGCCCGACGGTCACATACCGCTGTGTGGTGAGTTTCGAAGCAGAGGCCTCCTTTGGCTGGAGCATCTTCTCTCCTGCGAGATTCTTCGGAACACCTTTATAGCAGAAGATATTATCATAGGCCTTCCTTCCTTTATCCTGCTTGTAAGGTAGCATACCCCGGATCGCCCGCCTGACGAACCTGTCTGCGAGCCTCGGGAGGAATGGCCCCTTGAAAGTTCCGAGATCCCTCTGCCTTTTGTAATCGGAAAATACCCTGTATTTCTCTCCGGTGATGATGGCCTTCTCACAATTGACGATGGTCACCTTCTCTCCCTGGAGAGCTTTCTTTGCGGCGATGGTCGCGAACCGTCCCAAGATGAGATTTTCTGCGTTGATGATCATTTTCTTACCCGATAATCCTGACTTTCTGCCCTTTAGGATTCTGCTTGATGAGATCCCTGAGCGTGATGGCGTTCCCCTTGGCTTTCTGGATGGCCTCGCGGGCTGTGTCCGAAAAGCTGAATGCGGCCACGTTGAGCTTCCTCTTCAGAACCCCTGAACCGAGGACCTTTCCCGGTACGACGATGGTCTCACCCTCCTCGGTGAACCTATTGATGCGTGAAATATTCACGATCCGTCTCTGCCGCGATGGCTTCTCGAGATCCTCAGCGATCCTTCCCCAGATCTTCGCGTTTTCCTTATGGGAAAGGAGCTTCAGCTCTCTGATGAGCTCCCGCATATTGTCGTTTGTTGTTGTCATTTTAGTAATGATGAATGCGAGGGACGCGATTCGAACGCGCGCACCCACTAAGGGACAAGGCCCTCAACCTTGCGCATTTGACCAGGCTCTGCCACCCTCGCATCTTTGATCACCAATCCTTGACGAGGACCCCGAGTGCATCGAGCTTCTTCGTGAACTGCTCAAGCGCTGTGATCACGATGTCTTTGCAGCTGAGCTGGCCCCATGATTCGACAAAGAAGAGATACGTCGACTCGTCGTACTCCACCTTGATGGCTCCGTCATCGACACCCGCGCAGGCGTCGACCAGATTAGGATGGTAAGCGAGATCTTTGATGACCTTCCCGTCCTTGCCGAATATCTGCGGAGGATACTTGTCCTTGATGGCCTCCGCGTTTTTCTGGTTGATCGTGATTTTTGGCATGAATGAATACCAGGCGAGTCCTGGCGCGAATTTCGCGTGCTCCTTCCCGACCCCGAGCTTGGCTGTCGCCTCAAACTCGAGATCCTGTCCTTTCAGGAGCTTGACGATCGGTATGTCGCCATAGACCGGCTTCACTTTCGGGTCGAGAGACTTGATGTCTGACGCGATGACGGTCTTCGGCCCTTTCTCCGAAAGGGTCAGCTTGAGGGTGCACCTGTCGCATCCTGCCCCTTCGCATTTGCATTCCTTCTGGACAAAATATGACTTGAGGTCTGTTGAGAGAGGCACAAGACCGAGCCTGTGCGCCACCATCTCATCATATAATATTGAATTATTCTTTCGGAACTCCACCTCATCGATAGCCATGACCGGAACATTATCGATGATGCTCCTCCTGATGGCATTGATATGGGAAGCGCTCGCTCCAGTGACTGAAAAAAGCATAGTGTTTGCCTTCTTGTCCTCCTGGATGAGCTTGAGTTCCATCATACCCTCCTTCCTCTCCTGCCGCCTTTCTTCCTGCAGCCGTCGTGAGGTATGGTCGTCACATCTTCGATCATCCCGATCCTGATACCCATTCGCGAAAGCGCCCTTATCGCCGCCTGCGCTCCTGGCCCTGGGTTGTGCGGTCCGTTATGCCCGCCTGGAGCCCTGATCTTGACATGGAGCCCGTTGATACCCTTCTCAAGGGCGATCTCCCCGGCCTTTTTAGCAGCCATCATGGCCGCGGTCGGGCTTGACTCCATCCTGTCTGCCTTGACCATCATCCCGCCTGAGGCCTTGGTGATAGTCTCGGTCCCGGTGATGTCTGTGATATGGAGTATGGTATTGTTATAGGAAGAATAGATATAGATGATGCCCCACCGAAGCGATCCCCTGGTTGTCGTCGTCGGTTTCATGCTTGAGCCCCTCCTTTCTTCCCCGCTTTCCTTGATGGTCTCTCTCGTTTCGGCTCTTCAGGTGGGACTGCTGCGGCCTTCGTGACCTCTGGATGGTCTGGGCTAGTCAGTGGTGATTTCTCCACATAGGAGAGATTCATCTCTTCCTCCTTTGAGACGAGATATGATGGTGCGTTCATAGAGACCCCTTTGACCATGATATGCTCATGGGTGATGAATTGCCTTGCCTGCTTGATGGTCCTGGCGTATCCTTTCCGGAAGACCAAGGTCTGGAGACGTCGTTCCAGGATATTCTTGACATTGAGTGAGAGGACGTCATCAAGGGTGGCTCCCTCATTGACCAGGCCGAGCGCTGAAAGTTTTGCGATAAGGTTCTTCTGCTCTTCAGCAGCTTCCGCCGCGCTCAGGGAGACGATGCTTTTCGCCCGCGTCTTGAAATGATCGAGTGGAGCCCGCATCTTCCAGATCTCCCTCTTGTTCTTGAGACCATATTCCTTCTGGAGTTCATTCTCCTGTTCTATCCGCTCCTTCTGCCACGGATGGGCAGGTTTGGCGAACTTCTTTTTGTTTTTTTTCGGGTCTCCCATTTTGATTACTTCTTACGCTTCACGCCGAGGGCGGAATTCTTCCCGCGTCCCTTTGTGCGCCTGAAATTTGATTTTGTCCTCTGGCCCCTTACCGGGAGCCCATAGGAATGCCGCATGCCCTTATAGGTCTTGATGCGACGCATATTCTTGATATCGTTATCCTTGACGAACTTAAGATCGTTCGTGAGGAGGTGGCCGTCTTCGCCGGTCTCAGGATCCTTCCTCCTGTTCAGCATCCATTCAGGCGCTCCGAACTTCACTGGTTGGAAGATGACTTCCTCGAGCCTCTTGACCTCTTCCTCATTCAGGTTCCCAGCCTTCTTCTCCGGATTGATGCCTGAGATAGAGAGAATCATGTTCGAGAACATATGATTGATCCCTTTGACTTTCCGCAGGGCATAACCTATCTTCTTGTTTCCATCAAGGTCTGTCTGCGCGACGCGGACGAGATATTTGAAATTTCCTTCATTCATGGATCATCACATAATATTCCAGCGCGAGAACAAGGTTTTGGCAACCCTAATCGCGCTCTTCTTGAACTCGGGCTGAATGTGCCCCTCTGTTCGAGGTGATACGGAGAAATCCTAGGTTATTTAAAAAGGTTGTGGTTTGGCGTTTTTTTTCTATTCCTCCTAAAACCATGATACTGTCCCCCCCTTCATTCCAACGGGACCACCATCACTCCTTCCGGATCCCTGACCCTGACGAAATGTGATGAGATCCTGAGATGTTCCCTCTGCAATACATCCTCTTCGCTGACATGGTACAGGTAAACCCCTTCACGATCGGGGAGATACCATTTCCCATTGAGGTCATATGCCAGAGGCTGGATCCCTTCTGAGCATACGTCACGCTCGAGGGAACAATAATCGACTGCCATCTTGGGGCGGCTGGAATAATAGCTGATGCTGAATGGCGGGTAGGGGTCGATATCCTGGCTGAGGAGGAGATTGATCTTTCCTCTTTCAGGAATGCCGATCCTGTCCCAATAGGATGACGCGATCCCGAAATAATCGGATCCATTCTCAGGGGATATCGCTCCCATCTCTTCGGTATCATGGGCTATTCTCAGATCGCTCTGTGAAAAGAGATCAGGATCGCCAAGCAATTGCTCATATCGTTCATTAGAGGAACCATCCATCGGATTTTTCTGGACAGCATCACTGGGTTTTGCGATCGTTTTTCCAAGGGGGACCAATCGATTGACAGCCATGCAGGAATCACCGATAAAAGACTCTCCGAAAAGAATCGTGCAGGGTTCGATATCCAGGGCATAATTCTGCTGGATCTGCAACCGTTCACTGAGCTGTTCAAGATAGGTGGCTGAACGGCTCATATTCGATTCCTGAAGGGAGACAAAACCGATGACCAGCAAGGTATCGTCTTCATAGATGACAGGATAATCGGAAGCGTTGTTCATCCCGTTCTCAAATCCAGTCTCTGCAAGGTAGTGCCCTTTGACCAATGCCAGGACCTGCCCATCAAAGATTCGATAATCCAGATCACCAGTCCCGGGAGGAGGGACCGATGGGATCCCATAATGGTTCAGGAAAGGCCAGGCATTTGACATGACCTGTCCTTTGTTTAGATTGAGGGATTTCAAGACATCGACGCTATCCCTCGCCAATTCATCCGATGAGATCCCATACTCCTCTCCCGGAAACAACCCGAAGATCAGGCAGATGCTGACGATAAAAAGGGCTGCCAGATGCACAAAGGACAACCCAAGGAGCCCCTTGCGCAATGCAGGGACCTTCAATTCTTCCAAGAGTCTTGTGGAAAAATAAGCCAAAGGGAGGAGGATGAGATAGAGATACCTTACTACCTTCAGGGGCATGGTGAGAAAAGGGATGAAAGTGAGGACGATGATGAGGATAAATAAAATATCCTTGTTGATCCTCCCTTTCCCAAAAAAAGTGAGTTTCTTTCTGCGAAACATGAGATAGAAGTATGCCGCGCTCAGTGCAGCGCAATAACCGAAAATGAGGAGAATGAACGCATAGGGCACAGGGCCATCGATATACTCCCCACGGAATATCTTGTTCAACGCGTAATTATCAGCGATACTGGTAAGCAGGTTGCCGGTGTAAGCCTTATTGATGAGCATCCATGCCCCGAGAGGGAGGCATGAGAAGAAGAAAGCTTTCGTCTTTCTCCGGATGCCGGGCAGGAGAAGCGTAAGAGGGATGAGATAAAAAAAAGAATACCTGGTGATCGTCCCAAGCCCCAAAAAAAATCCGGAGAGCGGATCATTCTTCAGGAAGAAATACACAAAACCCATGAGGAATATCAACGAAGGCAGCTCGGTGCCTTCAGTGACTGAGAAGATGAGAAACGCCGGCTGGCAAAGGAAAAGAGTGAATATTCCTGGGTCAAGATCCAGTTTTTTGGAAACCTTAAAAGAAAGCCAGAAAAGCCCAGTCGTCTCTAAAACGACGAAGAGGAGACGGCCTGCAACCCCGAACAGGTTGAAAACCGAGATGACGAGTGGGAAAAGAGGTGGCCTCATCCATTCAAAGAAATCTGTCTGGCCAAAAAGGTGCTGTGCGTTGGCGAGATAGACGACATAATCCCAGTTCTTTGAGAATATTGTCAGCGAGCAGAATACAAAGAGCGAGAGGGCATAGCAGGAAACGAAAAGAGGATGTCCGGAAACGAAGCGTTTTATTGAGCCCACAGAATGAGAAGCCCGGAGGGATATATAAATTTTTGATGCTTGTGTTTATGACCCCTACTTTTTTGAGAAAATGACAGCTCATGTGACTCCTATTTTTTCGACAGTATTCCTTTGGATCCTTCTTATTCACCTTGGTTCTGACCCAACAACAAACTTTATAAGTCAAACATCAATCCAACCGACTCAGATGGTGGCTATAGTGTAGCCTGGCAGCACTGAGGACTGTGGATCCTCCAGGGTGGGTTCAAATCCCGCTAGCCACCCCATTTCTTCATCCGATAGAAAAGTTATTATTCACGGTCGCGATACGATGGATATGGAAATCATCCTTCTCCATGGCGCGTACGGAAATCCCAAAGAGAACTGGTTTCCATGGCTAAGGCATGAACTGGAAAAAAGGGGCCATTCGATTACTACTCCCGCATTCCCGACACCGGAAAACCAGTCCTATGCATCCTGGAAAACAATCCTCGACAATCTTCATATTAAAGACGGTTCCATAATTGTAGGGCATAGTCTTGGAGTGGTGTTCGCACTCAACTTTCTCAGCGAGAAACAGATCGCCATGAAAGCCTGCTTCTTTGTCGCCGGATTTGTCTCTTCATTAGGGAATGAAAGATTCGATTCCATCAACCGGACATTCATCGATCGAAAGCTCGATTGGAAAGCCCTCCACCCCAAGCTCGGAAAGGTCTTCATGTATTGGTCGCCAGACGACCCATACGTCCCTGAAAGGAATGCGAAGGAACTTGAAAGATCGATCGCTCCCTATAGGTGCAGGGAGTTGAAGGGAGCAGGACATTTCAATGAGAATTCTGGATTCACTACGTTCCCTTTGCTCCTCAAAGATATTCTTTCAATCGAAAGATGATTGGATATGCAAAGTCACACCCCGAATATCCCTGCCATGAGGAATACTGAGATCGCTCCGAAGATGATCCCGAACGCGGTATAATGCTGGTGCCCCTCCTGCCGGGCGATCGGTATCAGTTCATCAAGCGTGATGAACACCATGACTCCCCCTGCGAATGCGAGGGCTGCTGGCACAAGGGTGACATATTTCATCAGGAAGAGGGCGGCGATGAGCGCGCCGATGGGCTCGACCAGTCCTGAATATAACGCCACCCGGAACGATTTCCACTTGCATACTCCCCCCTTGCAAAGGGGGAGGGCTGTCGCCAGCCCTTCTGGGATATTATGGAGCGCGATCGCAATAGCGATGAATATCCCGAATCTCGGGAGATGCATGTACCCGGCCCCGACAGCGATCCCTTCAGGGAGGTTATGGATAGAGATCCCGATCGCGACAAGCATCCCTGTCCTCACCAGCCGCGCATCAAAGAAATGCGTCTCCTTCTCTTGGAAATGGATGTGGGGGATGAAGAAATCTACCATCCACATGAAAAATGCCCCGAGACCGAACCCGATCGTCGTGACCAGATATCCGCTCATATCCCATGCCACGGCGACGAGTTCATGGAAAGAAAGGGTGATCATCACCCCTGCGGTGAATCCCATGAGGAGGCCGAATGACCTCTTCCCGGGTTTCCTGATGACTGCGATGAGCCCGCCGATACCGGTCCCCAGTCCCGCTATGAGGCTGATAAGGACGACTTCGAGGATAGGATTCATTCTGGATGGATAGAAAAAAGAGTTCTATTTATGTGTGATGGTTCAGGCAGGAAGTCGGCTGGACCAATCTGCTTCCAGACACCGACCAACCCGGATATGCGCGGCTCTGATTGAGAAATTCAATAGAATCTTTTCGTCGTCACCTTATGCGCGAAGAAAGGGATGAAGAAAGCGGCGGTATAAGAGATCCCAAGGAAGAGCTGCGCGTTCGGTGGGAGGGTGACAAGCCTGAAAAGAGGGATGCGTTCTATGAAAGACGACGAGAACACCATGAGGTTCAGTAGCACTGCGGCAAGGATGACAAATCCGCCAATAGCGTGGTGCTTATGCTCGATCCAATCGATATGACGGAGAGATATCTCAAAGAGCATCCCGAACATGACCCCGACAAGGGCCGCAAGGATATACACAAAAGATGGTTTGAGGAAGACGAACATGAGGAGGAGGACGAATGAGAGCGACAAGCTGATGAGGATGGCGAAAAGGAGGACGATCCAGAAAAGCGCAGCCTCGATGAGTCTATAGCCCGGATGCCTGTCCTTCTCCACCTTTCTCAGCTTTCGATGGAGATGGCTAATCTCTTTTTTGGTCCATCCCTTCTCTTCAAGCCTGAGGTCCATGCTCAGAAATCCTCATCGTCTTCTTCAAAGAAGGTGGAGAAATTCTCATGTATATATTCGATGAACTCGATGACCTTCTTATAATAATCAGTGACGATATCGATGGTGATGTCAAGCTGTTTCCCTTCCACGAAACAGGTCATGGTCACCCCCCTCCTGAACTCAGCGATCTTCAGCTGGTCAGAATTCCTCATCTTGCGCAAAAGGAGATAGAACGTGAGGTAATCGTTGATATCCTTATGATCCGGAAAGAGTGCCCTCACCTTCTCTACCTTGAGGCCGGGTATTTTTGGGACTTCCTTGAGCTTCCCCTGGATTCGCGCCTTATCGAGCATGCCGTCGATCGCGAAATCGAAGGTATTCATGAGGCGCTCGAGGATATTGTTCATCACGTCGATGGTCCGGGTATATTTCAAACTGACATAGATAAGATGGTCTGCGCGTTTGAGTTCCTGCCGCGCGTCGAATAAGAACCGGTTCATCATTTGATTATTGCCTCTTCAGTCTTCCTGACAAACTCCTTTGTCCATGCCACATACTGCCTGATCTGTTCAATGGTGAGCGTCTTCATCCGATAATCACCGTCACAGATGACGAACCGGTCCTTCCTGATGAACTCGACCGGACTTTTCCTGTGTTCTGAGATGATCCTATGGATGTCCTTTATCATTTGGATATGCGTCTTCTCGATCCCGAGAGGTTTCACGCAACTCCTGTTGAAAGCTCTGAGCGTTGATTCGAAATCCTCTCCGAAAGGAGGTATCTCCTTCCTGCCCCGCTTGTGGCTGAGCACTGCGGTCATGGCGCTCGTGACCGCGACAAAAAGGCTCTCAGCCGCCCCCAGGAGGAGTTTCGGATCCTCGAAAAGGTTGAAAGTGACTGTGGCCATATGGTCCGCGGCCCGGACGTTCTTCCTCGCCTTTTCCTGGAGCAATCCGACCGCGTTTTCCATCGGTGTCCCAGCACACGGAGATGAAGTATTAAAATCTTACTCCTTGAGGCTCATGATCGCCTCTGCGAGGTCGCCCTCATGCTCCTCAATCGCTTTCCTCGCCTTGTCTTCAGACGCCCCTGTCTGGTCCATGACGGTCCTGACATCGTCCTCGCTGATCTCGACCGCGCTCTCCTCTTCGCGTGTCCGGATCTCCTCCTGCCCCGCGATCTGATAGGTCTTCTGGCCCATCATATTCACTTTGGAGACAGAAGGATTGGTGATGATGATATCATGCTCTGGAGTCCTGATGATGACCTCTGTCGCGTCTATCTCCTGCTGGGAGATACCCATGCGCTTCATGGCCTGGTTCATCTTCCGAGGATTCATTCCCGGAATCATTGTTCACGCCCCGAGCATTTTATAGCCGTAGAGATGCAAGAATACGATGATCATGACGACGATTAGCGAGAGGACGATGATATGTCCCGGCTTGAACGATATCTTGCTGCGGTAATCATCGAAATACCTCGTGATCCCTGCGGTCGAGGTCGGCATGCTGACTTTGTTGTTTTGTGACATGTGAAAGAAAGAGAAAAGATTGGGTATTTAAAAAAGTTTCGTCGGATATACAATGTTAGACACAGGCACTCAATTGGATCCAAGTGATTTCCCGAACAAAATCAGCGGCAGCATCACAGACCACCGATGCTTCCTATCGTCCAGAAGAACTCCCATAGCGGGTATCGCACCCTCCAGGGAAGCAGGGCCGACACCGATCTTAGATACAGGTCCGAGTCGGCAGCGTTGCTGCGTCAATAGATGGAAAAAATCCTGAAATAAGAGTGTAGGATAGGTGTAAGCCGCCTTCTGTCAGGACCCCTTTTGTTGGATGCACGGAGCATCCGGATGGTCCTCCTCAGCATTTAACTAAGCGTGTATTCCACTTGCACTGGCCGAGGGCTGGTCGTTCCACCGCATCCGCAGGAGACGTCAGAGGGTTAGCTGAACCCTGTCGCCAGGGCCGTCACCTCATCATCCCATTCCTGCGGCCGTGTCGTTGCTTTTCCGTTGCCGCGCGTCTCCGCGCCTCCCTTCCGGAAGTGGCCTTTTTGTAGTGGGCGGACTTTCCTCACCGGAGCGAAGCTGAGCCCCTATCCTACGGCAACTAAAAAGAGGGATTGATTTAAAAGGCTATGGGAAAGGAAAAGGGATATCAGAAGGTGTGGAATATATCCTTGATCATTCAATTCCTGAACACGCCGACAGTCAGCCCCGACTGGCCCTGCATGACGGTCCTCTTTGAGACAAGCGTGAGCCCGTGCGAGACCACAGCATCGGGCATCGCTGGATCGTGCGAGAGCAGCACGACCGACCCGCCTTTCTTCACCACTTTAAGGAACGCCTGGCACGCCTGCTTGAGCGTCCCTCCTGTCATCCTCGAAGGCATGATGGTGGCGACCGCATCAACCGACCCGTCCTCGAGTTTCAGGTCCAGCCAATCAAGATCTGTCCTTGAGAAATCTATCGTCTTCTCGACTCCAGCGACTTTCGAGTTCTTCCGTGACGCGTTTAGGTAATGGAGATTCGGATCGAACGCCTTGATGGTAAGTGCCGACTCCCGCAGGATTTTGTCCGCCAGCTTGAACATAGCGTCGGCTTGGAATCCAAGGTCATGGTACTGTGTGAACTGGAACTTGTCCTTCGAGAAGTAATGCGGGGCACGTCCTGTCACGAAGAGCGCCGCCTCGATCGTCACACCCCCGGATCCGGAGAACGGATCGAGCAGCATCCCTTGAGTGATCCCCGCCAGCCTGAAGAGTGCGAAGGCGATATCCCCTTTCACTGACTTCTGCACCCCGAAGATATTGTGTTCCCGCTTGCTCAGGTCAAATCCGGTAAGGTCGATCCCCGCGTAGATTTTTCCGGGCGTGACGAGCGCGTGGCAATGCACCTTCGGAGCCTTCAGGTCGACCAGCGACCCGTGCCTCACCTTGATCTCTCCCCCCACCGTCCTTTCCAGTTCAGTATGAGACATCCCGACTCCGTTGCCCCTGGTGCACCTAAGTGAGAACGTCGTCTCAGGACTCAGCCATGACGAGAAATTGAAACCCGCTGAGACCGCCTTGAGGCTTGCCTCATCAGAATACGCGCTCTCTCCGAGAAGCAGCACCACCCTTCTCAGGCACTGCGACCTATACGCAAGCAGACATGCCTTCTCAAAAGAATCCACTTCGAAGATGATGCCGCAGGTGACGACCGCAGGAACGACACCGAGGATATCGGCTGCCTCTTGTGCCGCGACGTCCTCAATCCCCTGATGCGTTATCCCCAGTACCTTCGGCATCCTCGTCTCCGTTCTCGTTGATGATCTTCGCGCAGGCGACCAGCCTGTCGCCTTCCTGGAGCCTCATCACCCTGACCCCTTGGGTGTTCCTCCCGATGACAGATATCCCGCTCGCAGGTATCCTCATGGCGATCCCACCCTGGCTGATGAGGACGAGGCTGTCGGAATCCTCGGTGCACCTGATGGTCACCACGTCTCCGTTCCTCTCGCTGCATATGATATTGATGACTCCGCTGCCTCCGCGGTTGATGAGCCGGTAATCCTCGACTTTCGACCGTTTCCCGAAACCGTTCTCCGTGAGGGTGAGGACGGTCATGTCATCCGGCGCGACGATCATCCCGATGACCTCATCATCGTCTCTGAGCCTGATACCCCGGACACCTCGCGCTGTCCTCCCGATATCCCTCAGCTGGTCCGCAAGGAACTTCACCGCCTTCCCTTTCTTGGTCGCGATGAGCAGCTGATCGCTGTCTCCCACAAGCTTGACCTCGATGAGTGAATCGTTCTCATCAAGGATGATTGCCCGTATCCCGCCTTTCCTAGGGTTTGCGAAGAGATCGAGTTTTGTCTTCTTGATGACACCGTTCTTGGTCGCCATCATGAGATACCCTTCACGGAATTCCCGCGCAGCGACGAAGGCCGTCACCTTCTCTCCCTGCTCAAGCGGCAGGAGGTTGACGATAGCAGTCCCCCGTGCTGTCCTTGACCCTTCAGGCAGCTTGTACACTTTCAGCCAATGCACCTGGCCCCGATCCGTGAAGAACAGCAGATAATCATGGGTGTTCGCGACGAAGAGGTCCTCGATGAAATCCTCCTCCTTGTTGGTCGAAGCCCGGACCCCTTTCCCCCCCCTCCTCTGCTCCCTGTATGTATCGACCGAGAGTCTCTTGATGTATCCCATATGGGTGATAGTGATGATCATGTCCTCCTGGTCGATCAGGTCTTCCATGTCCAGATCGTAGTCCTCGTCGCCGCCCTCAAGGATGACTGTCTTCCTGGGATCCCCGTATCCCTCCCGCATCTCTTTTGTCTCATCCTTGATGATGGCATAGATCCTTGAATGGTCTCCAAGGATGGACCGGAGATCAGCGATCGTCTTCATGATCTCCGCGTGCTCATCCTTCGTTTTCTGCTACTCAAGCGAGGCGAGTTTCTGGAGCCTCATGTCAAGTATGGCTTTCGACTGTATCTCCGAGAGCC
>Ga0209575_10000571_pt1 | contig 21221 bp, 21 predicted proteins | sample Medcelwee11metaG_FD_187172 | JGI IMG/M metagenome (GOLD analysis project Ga0209575, IMG submission 187172) | Freshwater pond sediment microbial communities from the University of Edinburgh, under environmental carbon perturbations - Medium... | ecosystem: Environmental > Aquatic > Freshwater >...
AACCTAAAAAGCCTTCTTTGAATATCAAAACCTCTAGCGGACAGGACCTCTCTGTTGTGACTGCTAACGGTGCTGCTTGCATCCTTATCTAAGTGCTACTTCGAGTTCCTTACGTCGAACTCAGGTTACTTATCAGATTACTGGATGGCCTAGACATTTTCCGACAGAATTTGTCCACCGCCTGCGGATTGGGCGTTGCTAAGCAAATCCTCGGCAATATCCAGAATGACTTCCGGCAGGGTTTCTTGACAAGACAGCACGCTGGTAATGCCCATGCTCAGGTTGAACGGCACGGCCAGCTCGCCGGGTTTAGGCAACAACATGATCCGAGAAGTCGCTTCGCGGATGCCTTCAGCAAGATGTATCACCCCTTCCCAAGGTGTGCTGGGCAGCAACACCGCCAGCGTGTTGTCATCGTAGCGGGCGAGGATGTCGGCCACCCGCTTTAAGCGGCCCCGGATGATCCGCGCCACTTGATAAAAAGCGGCTTCAACCGTGCGCTGGCCGTGCGTCGCTTGCAAAGCCTCCCACTGATCCGGGCGGCACAGCACCAGCGACAAAGGCAGACCGTCTCGCGACAAGCGCCGCCATTCATGCACCAAGCGCACATCAAAATCTTCGCGACTCAGCAAATCCAACGACTCATCGGGTTCGCTGGTCATGCTGGACGCATGAGGCAGCGATTTTAATTGAACCTGACAAGCTTGATAGCTGCGCGCATTGACCAAGGACACCAGCCATTGTGCGCATAATTGCTGCACCACCATCTGTTTATTGGAATCAAACCAGCTATCAAGTTGCGGGTGTTCCAGGCACAACAAGCCGACCAGTTGCGCGTTTTGCAACAACGGCAAACACCACAGACTGCGCGGCTGATGACGCAGCAAATAAGGATCGTCAACCGCACGCTGATCCGGCACGCCGTGGTCGATCAGCAAGGGCGTTTTTTGCTGCAACACCGCGCTGAGCAGCGATAACGGCGCATCTCCCGGATCGGCGGGTAAGCTTTCGGTCAACAGCGTCTGGCTAAACAGGTTGGTGGTTTCGCTGCGTTCCAGGCGACAAAAGCGCTCGCTAGGCACCAATAAACTGCCGATCTGTGCCCCACTGCGTTCCAAAGTCACCGTCAAAAACACCTTAAACAGCCGTTCCAAAGACAGCTCAGCAGCGACCAAGCGGGTTGCAGCCAACACCGCGAGCCAGTCCGGTGCATCAACAGCCGACATCGCGGATAACCCCAGGTTTATCGAAAAAAAATAAAGGATTCATCCGGCTATAGTAAAGCAAATGCGGAGGGCCACTCAACTAAAGTTTGCTGGGTTAGGCCATCGAATCAGCCAGCTGGTCGTGACGCTGGCACGGTTATCGGTGTATATCGGTATAATGATCGGACAATAACCACACGGGAAATAAGATGCGCACAGGGGTATTAGTCAGTTTATTGCTTATGAGTCACTGGGTTAGCGCGGACAGCGCCGGCAGCGCCTTTCAAGTGCCTTTATTCAAAGCAAAATATGGACTTTATGCGCTGGGAATTCAATTTGCCGAAGCGGAACGGAGTTTAAGTAAAACCCCAGACGGGGCTTATTTGTTTCATACCTTAGCCAAAGCAGTCGGCGTATTGGCCGTCTTTCGCAATGATCGTATTGAAGAAAGCAGCTTGTGGCGTTTAACTGCGGATGTGATGCAACCGATAAAATACCAGTATCATCACACTGGCAGTAAAAAACAACAGCATAAGCTGATTGATTTCAATTGGGAAACCTTGACCGCAGTCAGCACTGAAAACGACAAACAGTGGAATCTGGTCTTGAAACCCGGCACACTTGATATGCTGTTATCACAAATGGCGCTCACCCGTGATTTAATGCGGGGAGAACGGGGAGATCGCACCTATCTGATTGCCGATGAGGATGGAATCAAACCTTACACGCTCCAATATGCAGGAGAAGCAGTCATCGACACCGACTTGGGTTATTTGAAAACCTTAAAATTCATTCGCCGGGCTAAAAATCCGCAACGCTATAGCATGCTTTGGTGTGCGGTGGATTACCAGTTTTTACCGGTGCGCATTGAACACACCGAACCCGGTGGTGACACCGTGACCACAAAAATCATCTCCCTGGATGGGATTCAACACCGCCCTTAAATGCTGACTGATTATTTTGGTTAATCGCCACATAATCATTTTCATTTCACAGCTGTTCAGCGAACACGTAAGATAAGCCGATCAATCACTTCACCCGCACAGTTTTAAGAGGATAACCTGTCCATGACACAGCAAACGGCAGACAACGCAACCCCTATCGACTTAGCCGCCCGGACGGCTGCCTGCAAGAGTGCCGCAGACTTCGCCGGACTGGCGCACACCATCGTGGCGACCGATCCAGAACAGGCGCAGGCTTTGTTGAAAAAAGCAGAATTGCAGTGCCAATTTCCCGTGGATTATGTCCAAGTTGCCGAAGTGTATGCCCGTGATTTAGACAATAAAGCCTACGCCAAAGACCTGTATGAACAAGCCGAAGAAGCCTGTTTTGAAGGCCACGAATTCGCCGCAGTCGGCTATAGCGTGGGTAAATATCTGGGCGACTTGGCTAAGGGCAAAGAATTGCTGGAAAAAGCCGCCGCTGAAGCCAAAGACATGGGCACTTTCCTGAAACTGGCCGAATACGCCGAACAGGGCTTGGGCGATGCGGAACTGGCAAAACGCTTTTTTGCCAAAGTCGAAGAAAAATGCAAAACCTTGGCAGATTTTCAGGGTTTAGCCAAAGGCATGATAGACGACAACCCGGAAGCCGCTAAAGCTTTATACAAAAAAGCAGCGCGCTACTGCGGCGACATTCCCAGCACCGTCAGCTACGCTCAAGGCGCAGTCAGCCTGTTTAACGACAGCGCTTGGGCCAAGCAGATTTTAAACGGTGCAGAAACCGATTGCCAATTTCCTAAAGATTTCGTGCAATTGGCGGCGGGTTTTAAAGAAGTCCTCGACGACCGCGCTAAAATCAGCGAATTGTTGGAACAAGGGGCTGAATTTGCGATGGCCGGGGATGAACACCTGGAACTTGCAAAAGGTTACTGGACACTCTTACAAAACAAAGAACAAGCCTGCGCCTCTTACAAAAAAGTCGTCGCTGAACTGAATGACCGTGAACAGTTGCTGAGTTTGGCTAAAACGATAGCCACTGAACTGGGCGACAAAGACTTGGCTAAAACCGCTTATGCCAAGGTTGAAACCAAAACCGGCAGTGCGCTGGATTTAGGCAAATTAGCCCAAGCTGTCTGTGATGATCTGGGCGATAAAGCCTATGCTTCAGAGATTTACCAACGGGCTGCTGAGAAACTCACCGGTGCCAATGACCTGGCGACTTTGGCGGGCGAAGTCTTAAAAAATCTGGGCGATCAGGCGCGGGCCGCTGATTTGTTCCGCAAAGCCTTATCAGCCACCAAAGAATTCAATGGTTTCATGAAGTTGCTGGGACAGGCACAGGAAAAATTACCTGCCGATAAAGCCTTGGCCCAAGACGCCTTGACTCAGGCTGAAGCGATTGCCGAATCGACCCCAGAATTTCTCGAAGCGGGTCAAGCAGCGCTGCAAGCACTGGGCGATCAAGAGGCTGGACGGCGTTTACTGAGCGCTGCCGAAGAACGGATCACCAATCTCGACGACATGCGCAAAGTGATGGCGGCAGTCAAAACCCATTTCAGCAGCGACGCTGCCTGGACTGCACAACTGGCTGAAAAGTTGGAAAAACGCGAGGCGAATCAAGAAAAATACGCGGAGTTCCAAAAACGTGAAGAACGTTGCGCCAACAACCGCCAGTTTTTGAGCTTGGTTGATCAGGTGATGAGCGAACTGCAAGACAAATTCTACGCCCGTAAATTGTTGACAGCGGCGGAGAAAACCCTCGAAGCCCAAGCCTTTAACCTCAATTATTACCGCGACTTAGCACTGGCTGTGGATCGCCATTTGGGCGACAACGCTTGGGTAGAGCGCTTGTTTAACTACTCGGCCAGTCAATGCCAAAACTTCGCCAGTTTACGTCAAGTGGGTCAGGCCGTGGCGGGCCTTCAAGAAGTTGCTTTGGCTAAACAACTGGCCAGCAATTATTACCGCCAGCAAGAAACCCAGTTAGATCAAGCCGCCAGCAAGTCCGTGTATGACTATGCAAAACTGGCCGATGCGGTCGCTCTCGATTTAGGCGACCATGCCTGGGCTAATGGCTTGCTGGACAAAGCCAGCGCCTTAGCGGGCGATCACCTGGGTTACGCCCATCTAGGCCAGCTTGCCACCCAGTTGGGTGAATCCAGCAAAGCAGAAGCGCTGTTCACCAAGAGCGCGAATGCCTGCGCCAACGCCACCCAATTTACCCAATTGGGTGGTCGTTTACACGCCTATCGCTTGGATCGCCAACAATTGCGCGGCCTGTACGAAAGCGGCCTACAACGCCTGACCGCGCCGCAAGAACAATTGCATTTGGCTGAAGGCATTATCAATGTGTTCAACGACAGCGCCTGGGCGACCCAAGTCTACGACCAGATCGCGCCTCGTTTCAGTCAAGCCAACGATAAAGCGCTGTATCAAGCCAGTCGTCGTCATCACTTGGCGCGACTGTTCTACTGAGCTTTCCTCTACAACAAGACTGCCAGTCCTTCAAAGGACTGGCAGTCTTCTTCTCCTGAATAAGTACCCGTCTGCTATCAGCCGCGATTTGTGCAGCGCACAAATCGCGCTACAATAGCGCATGTCTCCACTCTCTCTCTATCTGTTGGCTGGCCTGGGTGCCGGCGTTATCGCGGGCCTGTTTGGGGTCGGTGGCGGTTTAATCCTGGTGCCGGTGCTGATCTGGACTTTCCAGCAACAAGGTTTTGCGCCCGAGATTATCGTACATCTGGCACTGGGTACCTCGTTGGCCGTGATCATTGCCACTTCCCTTTCTTCCATTTGGGCGCATCAGCGACGCGGCGCGATTCTCTGGCCAGTGTGTTTGCAATTAACTCCCGGACTCATGCTGGGCGCATTGTGCGGTGCTTATTTGGCCAAACAGTTGCCAGGCTTTGCCCTCAGCCGGATTTTTGCGCTGTTTGAACTGTTCATCGCTTGGCATCTGTTGCACCGCACCGTTCCTGCGCTGATTCAGCCCACCCACCTACCGCGTTGGCCCCTGATGGTCTCAGCGGGCGTGGGTATCGGCATGATTTCCGCGATTGTGGGGATAGGCGGTGGCAGTTTGACGGTGCCGTTTCTGGCACGCTGTCAGTTCACCATGCAGCGCGTGGTGGCTACCGCCGCTGCTTGTGGTTTACCGATAGCGCTGGCGGGTAGTCTCGGTTTTTTATTGGCCGGACATCAGGCAGTCAATTTGCCACCGGGAGCCAGCGGCTATATTTACTGGCCGGGCTTCGGCGGCTTGGCCTCGTGCAGCATTTTGAGCGCGCCACTGGGCGTGAAACTGGCGCACTGCTTGCCAAGCGCTCGCTTGAAACAATACTTCGCGTTGTTTCTCGGTGTCCTGGGGTTGAAAATGTTGCTGTTTTAGACCGTGGGTCGACACGGCATTCCGGTTTTTTCCCGCCTGTTTCGCTCACCTAGTTGTCCAACAAAAAAATTTTGCGGGATGCTAGACCTGCTAGGTCTTGGAAACTTGGCTGGGCTTGCAGGGCAGTGGAAATTCGTTAATCGCGCCTGCAAGGCGCTCCCACAGTAAAGGCGCTCCCACAGTATCTGCTGACATTGTTTAATACCCATTCTTTAGCGACGACTATCCACCAGTAATTCCAGCTTTTCCTCGCTGCCATTGGCTTTGAGCGTGTAGCTACCTGCTTCTAAGCCCTCCAAACTCAAGGGCACGATTTCCTCGAAGGTAGCGCCCACTTGGGTGCAATCACCGTCCTGCCGTAGCGTATCTAGGCGCAGTAAAATGGTATCACCGCTGCGTTCGTTGCTGATTTCACTCAAGTAATCGCAGGCACTGCGTAAATGTCCGCGTAACACCACATTGGCCTGCTGCGGAAAAGCTAAACTCGGCATCACCGCCAGTTCGTCTACGATCACCGCTGCATTGACAGGTTCACTGGGTGCTACCCGCAAACCGCCAAATTGTGGCGGGCCGTCGGCAGAGCAGGCAGACAAACTCAGCAGGAGGGGGAGCAGTCGATAAGCAAGCGCTTGGTGGTTCATGATTTTTTTGTGGGCTTGGGGAGGGGTAACGGTTGTTGGGCCGAACCAACGGGATTCGGCACCGCCCAGCAACATAAAAACGGGGCTTTTTGGCGATGAAAACACGCGATTTTCCCGGATTAAACCGGCTGAATCATACCCGGAAAAGCCGGTGACGGCAATTTTGCGCGTTGCGCGTTAGAACGAGAGCCGTTCGGCTAAACGTGTTTCAACCAAGGCACGCACATCGGGTTCTGGATCGTGGCGCATTTTTTCCAACAAATCGGGTAAAGCGCGTTCGGCGACGCGATAGCGCACCACCCAATCCTGGTCTTGATACATCAACACCAATGAGGCCAAGTCGATGCGTTCGGCGACGAGGCGGCGAATGTCGTCTTCGGGGTCGTCGGCCATCAAGGCCAGACTGACCACGGGCAGGCGTTCTGCCACAGTGTGGCGAACTTGCCGGTCTTTGTCGTAGATCATCCGAAACAGGCGGCCTTTAGGTAGGCTGCGTGCTACCAGGGTGCGCACCATGTAATCGTCGTCTGTGACCAGCATCTCAACCCGGTTTGGCGGTAGGCGGTCGGCCACGGTGATGCGGACTTCGCGATCCGGATCGTTGATCAGGACACCCAGATCTTCAACAGGTAAGCGGGCGGCGACGGCGCGGCGCACGGTTTCGTCGGGGTCATGGATGAGTTCGTGTAGCTGGGCTTGGGGCAAGTAGCGGGCGATGATCGCACGGATTTCCCAGAAGGGATCGGTTTTGTACTGAGGAGCTAAATCGGGGTTGTTTTGAAAGAAGCGGTCGATTTGACGACCGCTTTTGACCTGGATGCAAGCATCGCCGGGACGGCAACGGCCTAGGTTTAGGCGTTGACTGCGGTAGCTACACTGGGCGCAATCGGCTCGTGGCGTATGGTCTTGAAGGTCGGGCGTGGCGGGTGGAGAGTCCTGCATGGCGGCGGCTTCAAACATCACGGCATCCGAGACGGGTGGTGACCACTCTGGTGACGGCAAAGCGCTGGGCAGGCAGACACATGCGGGCAGTGACTTCATGGAAACAAGGCGGCATGTGTCTGTCTCGGTTAGTTATTCTTCGTCACTGGTGAGCTGATTAGTCGCTCTGGAGTAGGTGTCACCCGGATTTTCTTTGCAATATTCTGTGTATTCTTCGGCAATGCTGCCGATGGTGTCTGAATTGAGCGGGCCGGATTCGTCGGTGCCGTAGATGGCGCTGTAATAACCGTGCGTCCAAATGAGGGCAATCCCAATTCGCTCTGCCGCGCCAGCATCGGTGCCTTTCACAATGGCTGCCATGTCCTGACTGAAGGTGGCGCAGGTGTAAGTTTGGGGATCAAACTTATTCGTCACCTTGTCGGCTTCTTTGGCTGTTTTAGCCGCTTCTTCTGAGGGTTTTTTATAGTCCGCTTTTTTAGGTGCTTTTACGTCTTCTTTTGAGGCGGCGGGTGCATCCGCTTGGGGGACGGCAGCGGTTTCAGCGGCCAGTGCTGGAGTTGCAGTCCATAACACGGCGCTTATTAAGACAACCAGGGATTTTTTAAACATAAAGTGTTCCTTTTATCAAAGTCAAATGACCAGATCAGAAAGCCTGACAGCACTGTAACACCCGTTTACAGAATGGGTTTTTGCAGTGTATGGTCTCCTTCAGGGCAAGTCAACTTGGCGGCGATTGTCGATAAAAATGGGAACTCTCCGCTGTTTTCTTAAAAAGAACCCGTTTTAGGCTATTTTTAGTTTTCTGCCAGCGCTTTGCAGCGCTGGCAGAAGCTGTCCCGTGTACCCATGCACCAGGCTGGACTTACAAACCCAGATCGGCGCTGATTTGTGCCAGCCAAGTCGAGACCCGTTCTTTAGTCAGATCTGCTTGGTTGTCGTTGTCGATAGCCAGACAAATGAATTCATCGCCATCGACTGCCTTGGATTTGCTGAAATCATAGCCTTCAGTCGGCCAGCGACCGATTAGCTTCGCACCCAGCGCACTGAATTTCTGATGGATAATTGCCATGCCATCCAGAAATTCATGGCCATAGTTGTCTTGATCGCCTAAGCCATAGAGTGCAATGGTTTTCCCGCTCAGATCGACGCCATCCAGTTGCGCCAGAAAATCGCGCATACCGTTTTCCAGTTCACCGTCGCCCAAGGTCGGCATTCCCACGATCATCACGTTGTACTGGGTAAACTCATCGACTGTGGCCTTCACCACGTTGTGGATTTCGAGGTCATCACCCAGTTGCTTTTGCATCATTTTCGCAACTTTGCGGGTGTTGCCAGTGTCGGTACCATAAAACAAACCTACTTTTGCCATGTTGGGCCTCCGCTATTCATCGTTGCCGGTACGTCGCATTAAACGCACGGTGTTTTCAAGTTCAGGAATCGTCTGCCTCACGGGCCGCAAAAACTAAGCCTGCCGCGTGTGCATACTGAGTGGTTAAACGCAAACAATGTTCTCTGGTATCCACAAGATACACGTTAAAACTGGCAGATGCTAACACCGGGTTGGTATGGCCTACATCGTCGTCCATGCAATAGGTCATGGAAATCCCCGGATAACGCTCGCGCAGTTGATGCACGGCTTGTTCCGTGAGTCCTTGCTGTTCCATCTGGACTGCCAGTTTTTCCACCAAGGCTGCGTCGATCATGCGAGCGCCTCGCCGTCGTTGCTATCCGTGAGCGCGAAGCGCACCCGTTGCTGGGCGGATTGCCCCATCACCTTGGCCAACCAAGGCGGCGGTGCCTCAGCCAGCACTTGTTTAAGCTCGGTCAGGATGGTCAAAATTTGACCGCCCTGCGGCAACTTAATCGGGTGCATCCCGGCCTTCACCACTTTGGCAGCGGCTGGCCCGCCTATCGACGCCACATATAACAAATGACAATCTTGGATCAGCGCGACTCGCGCACTGTTTTTATCATCCAAGGCCGGGGCTTGATTGGTGTCCTGAATCGCTATCAGCCGTATCTCATCCTTGGAGACTTGATACACCAGAAAGCGTGCGCAAGAACCAAAATGCCCGTCTACTTCGGTGTAACCATTGGTAGCACAGGCTACTCGGATCGAACCCGGCATCTCGCCTGCTTGATAAGCAACTATGCTAGGTAAGGCGGGATCAGGATGCGCTGCTGCTGCGCCTGTCTTGAGTTGGAGTAAAGCCGCTTTGAGCGCATCCTGGCTCATCTCGGCTAACTCGTTGTCGGCAGCCGTCTTCAGTGCCTTGACCGTGAGCGTTGCCAGTGCCTCTTCGGTCAACGGCAAGCCGACCGCCGCCACTAACACCGCTAACAGGCGCTTCACCGAGGTATCTGGCAGTTCCCGAGCGGCCAGCGCAATTTTCAGCGCCAGTTCCCGTGACAAGGGGGGCATTTTTTCCGGTTCAGCAGTCATGGTACTTACCTCACAGCCGTTTAGCGCGGACAGTCAATGGCAAGGTGGGCCGTGCATCCATAGGCTCCAGATAAAACAGTGAGCCATCGGCTAACTCAACTTGTCCACCCCATTTGTCGTCTTGATCAAATTCCAAGGAGACGATGGTTTCTTCCAAATCCTTTTTAGGGACATAAAAGCTGATTTGGCCGTTTTCATTTCTTCGCAACATGACACTGGGCATGATTGCACCCTCTGATTGCTTCGCCGTCGCGACACCTCAAACACTCGCTGACACTCACTGCCCCTTGCGCGACTGACAGACTGCGCAAAGGGCAGCGCTGACAACTTAGCGCACGAGATCGTAGTTATAGTCGGTGGTGCCCATGCCGCGCGTTTCGTCATCCAGGCGTTCCAGAACGCTGTTGACAATCGTGGTGAGCATGTACATCGCCCCTTCATAACCCAAGGTAGTCATCCGATGCAAATGGTGACGGTCGAAAATGGGGAAACCGATACGAATTAACGGCACTTCAAAGGCTTGGCCTTTGTGCAAGGTATCCCGTTGAATGAACTTGCCATAGGAATTACCAATCATGAAATCAGGCTTGTTGGTAAACACCAACGAACGCATATGCCATAAATCATTACCGATATGGATTTCACAATCTTTACCACAAGGGGCTTTATCCAATACGCTTCTAAGCGCTTTAGCCCAACGTTTGTTGGCGTTGTTGCACAGGATATGAATCGGCTCTGCACCCATTTCCAACAGGAATTTAGCCAAACCCATCACGAAATCAGGATCACCCCAAATCGCGAATTTTTTGCCATGCAACCAGGTGTGAGAATCCATCATCATATCGACCAAGCGACCGCGTTCTTTGGTCAAAGAAGCAGGAATCGGCTGACCGGTGACTTCTGAAACCTTCATCAACCATTCATCGGTCCATTCCAGACCCATCGGAATGTTTGCTTTAGGAATCTCGTGTTTCCAAGTGCCTTCAACAAATTTCTTGGTTTTTTCTAATTGCCAGGGTTGCAGTAAGAAGGTAGTGGTCGCATTCGGTGCGTCCTTCACTTCATCCATCGTAGTGCCGCCCGCATACATACGGAATTCACCATCGGCGGGGGTGTCTAACACTTCGGTCGGATCGCTTAACAAGGTGTGAGCAACACCCATTTCATCCAGCATCCGGTGTATGACACGGTAATTACCCAGATAGGTTTCAAAACCAGGCACTAAGTTAATTTTGCCGTTCTTACCCGGTTCTTTGCCTTCCATGGTGTTTAAGGTAAAGTAGCGCGCAATCCCTTCAAACATATTGTCCCAGCCCGTGACATGGCTACCCACAAAGCTTGGGGTGTGCGCAAATGGCGTAGGGAAATCTTGGGGGAAACCGGCTTTCTTGGCGTTGTTGATAAAGGCGTTCAAATCGTCGCCGATGACCTCAGCCATACAGGTCGTAGAAACTGCAATCATATCTGGTTTGTATAATGCTTTAGCATTTTCCAAACCGGCAGTCATGTTTTTCTGACCACCAAAGACCGCTGCGTCTTCAGTCATGGAATCAGACACGCAGGCGACGGGTTCTTTGAAATGACGATTGAAATAGGTGCGGAAATAAGCCACACAACCCTGTGAACCATGCACATAAGGCAGGGTTTTTTCAAAACCCAGAGAACATAACACAGCACCCAGTGGCTGACAGGCTTTAGCCGGATTAATTGTCAACGCTTCACGTTGGAAATTCAGCGTTTTGTATTCTTCGGTGGTAGTCCACTCGAAGACTTCCTGAATTTTGGCCGGGTCTACTGCTTCTTCGTACTTGGCTTTCTTGTTGGCGAGGTTTTCTTTATATTCCTCGTCACGAAACAGCGGATAACTGGGTTTGATGTTTTCGACAGTCTGGCTCATAGTAAATCTCCTGCCGTACTACTAATCTGTAGACACGACGTTTAGATGATGTGGCACCCTTTAATTTCCTGTCCTGAGGTACTAAAAATAGACATGCAGAAGGGACAGTCGCGTTCAGTAAGCTCAACAACCATGCCAGCTTGGCATATTTGTTTAACTCAATGAATATGAATGGGAAATTTTTGCAGCGCCAGTCTCTAACCGGGGTAAGGTATACCACAAAGGGGCGGGCTTTGTCGGCTTAGTGACAAAGCCGGTTTGGCATCGGGAAAGGGCGAAAATCAACGAGGAAGTGAATAAAAACTTGGGGAAAATCAATCGCGCCTGCTAGGCGCTCCCACAGGGCTGTGGGAGCGGTTTGCAACCGCGACAGGGTACCTGCAAGACACTCTGTCGCGGTCACTGTGGTTAGAATCAGGTAGCCCCGATTTTAGCGCCAGCCAACATAGCCAGCTTGGTTTCAAGGCGCTCCACCGCTTTCTTATCGCGTTCTAAAGCCCCTTCCGCTTTGATCATGCGGGTGCGCAGGCTCATCACTTCTGATTTACTTAAATTGAGTTCTTGTTCCAGCTTATTGGTGCTGTCTTTGTAAGTGTGTTCAAGGGCGCTTAATTGCGTGCTGAGCAACATCGCCTTTTTCTCGGTTTCTTGACGCGATTTTTGTTCGGTATTCAGGCTTTCTTTGGTGGTTTGTAGTTCATGGCGCAATTCCTGAATATTTTGCTCAGACTTCTTCAAGCTACCACGAATTTCTTCTGTCTGGGCCGCTGCGACGGCGGCACGGGTATATTCGGCTTTGACCCGCTCGCGCAGTTGCTCAACTTCGGTACTCAGTTGTTTAACCTGTTCTTGCAAGCGTTCACGACTGCGATCTACGCTTTCAAGTTCGGCACGCGCTTCACTCAAGCTCTGTTGTTCTAATTGTGCTTGGCGATTCGCTTCATCTAACCGACGCTGGGTATAATCAGCTTGTTCTTTATAGCGGGTGGCCTCTTCAACCAAGCGCCGCACCTCGTGGTCATTGCCTAAGGCTTTTTCCTCCAAGCGCACCAAGTGGGTTTCATGACCGCTGATTTCACCAATTTTGCGATCTAACTCAACCCGCAGGCTTTTGTTTTCGCGTGCCAGCAACTCAGCTTGTTGTTTGAAACCCACCACTTCTTTATGCTGTGCGTCAATGGTGTCCAGTGCGTTTTGGTGTTTTTCAAGTAATTCAGCCTCCTGACGCTGATACAGGGCTTTTATTTTCTCGCTTTGTTCTTGAATAATACGTTGTGCAGCCTGCCAGATATTATGGGTGGCTTCAGTGCCGATGTGTTGTATTTCTTCCGGCAACGCTAAACGTCTAAGGTCTTCGCTGCTCAAAATGCCAGATTTTTGTGCCATGTTTGCGTGCTATCCAAAGTTAATTTTGGCTTCGAGATTGGTGCGCGAGTCGGCGTTGGTAAGTGCCTCTTCGAGCGTAATACGGCCTTCTTTGTAAAGGTCATAGAGTGCGGCGTCAAAAGTTTTCATGCCTTTGGTGCCACTGGACATCATTGCTTCTTTAATGGCTTCCAATTCTCCTTTGAGAATCAAGTTGGCAATGTGTGGGGTGTTGATCAAAATCTCAATGGCGGCACAGCGTTTGCCGCGCACATCGGGAATTAAACGCTGCGAGATGACTGCGCGCATATTTAAGGACATGTCCATAAACAACTGTTTGTGCATCGCGATTGGGAACATATTAATAATCCGTTCCATCGCTTGGTTCGCGTTGTTAGCGTGCATGGTTGACACGGCCAAATGGCCAGTGTTAGCGAGTTCTAAACCGGCTTCCATGGTTTCACGGTCGCGGATCTCACCGATTAAAATCACGTCGGGCGCTTCGCGTAACGAGGCTTTAAGCGCCTTGGCATAAGACTGACTGTCGCTGCCAACCTCGCGCTGGTTGACGATACAGTTGTGATGCGGATGATAAAATTCCACTGGGTCTTCGATGGTGAGAATATGCCCATCTGAATTGCGATTGCGGTGATCGATCATCGCCGCCAGCGTGGTTGATTTACCCGAACCCGTACCACCCACCATCAATAACAGGCCGCGTTTATTCATCACCAGTTCGGTCAATACTTCTGGCAAATTCAAATCTTTAGCGGTGGGGATTTTGGAAGGAATCAGGCGCAGCACCATGCCGACACTGCCCTTTTGATAAAACGCATTGACGCGAAACCGTCCGCTGTTATCGTCCATCGCAATCGCGAAGTCCAAGTCATGGGTGGTTTCAAAGCGTTCAATTTGTTCCTCATTCATGATGCCATAAGTGGCCGCTTTGGCTAATTCGGGCGTGAGTACAGTTTTGCCGACAGTACGCAGCTTGCCCTCCATTTTGACCTTAATCGGCACTCCGACCGTCACAAACAGGTCGGAACCGTTTTTTTCGATCATAAACTTAAGGTAAGGCGTGAGATCCATGCACAATCCTGGTGAGCAAAAAAGTTAAAGCCATATCAGCGCAGGGCGTTTTCTTCCGGCTCTTGCTGAAACCCAATATGATCCAAACCGGCCAAGGGATCGCGTCCTTTGGCTTCTTTGCCTTCTAGCTTAATTCGCAAGCGCAATTCATTGACCGAATCGGCATTAGCCAGGGCAGTTTCTAAATCCACTTTGCCACTTTCGTAGAGATCAAATAAGGCTTGGTCAAAGGTCTGCATGCCTAAGTCGCGGGATTTAGCCATGATCGGTTTAATCCCGCCCACATCGGCATTGATGATCAATTCGGCAATCAGGGGGGAATTGAGCAAGATTTCAATTGCAGCCGCACGTCCACCGCTGACGGTGCGCACCAAGCGTTGCGAGATAATCGCCCGCATATTCAGCGATAAGTCGGCGAGTAACTTTTTCTGTTTTTCTACCGGGAAAAAGCCCAATACCCGATCCAGTGCCTGATTGGCATTGTTAGCATGTAAGGTTGCCATTGCCAAGTGACCGGTTTGCGCCAGTTCCAGGCCAAACTCCATGGTTTCTTGGCTGCGGATTTCTCCAATTAACAGCACGTCGGGCGCTTGACGCAAGGTGTTGTGCATCGCGGTTTCCCAACTGTGGCTGTCCACGCCGATTTCGCGCTGCATGATCACGCAGTTTTTATGCGGATGCACGTATTCAATCGGGTCTTCCAGGGTAATGATATGCCCGTGGGTGTTGGCGTTGCGATGGTCAATCATGGCAGCCATCGTGGTCGATTTACCGGAACCAGTCCCCCCAACCATCAACACCAAACCATTCTTAATCAACATCACGTCTTTCAAAACGGCGGGTAAACCCAATTTATCAAAATTGGGGACTTCAGAGGCGATAATACGTGCCACCAAGCCCTGACAACCTTGTTGTACGAAAGCATTACAACGAAACCGCCCAATGCCCGCTGGAGCCACCGCAAAGTTACATTCTTTGCTTTCTTCATATTCTTTCAATTGCCGATCATTCATGATGCATTGCGTCAGCGCCCTGGAATCTTCAGGGGACAACGCCTGTTTCATCACTGGCGTCATCTTGCCTTTGATTTTCATGGCGGGCGGAAAACCTGCCGTGATGAACAAGTCAGACCCATCTTTCTTGGTCATCAAGGTTAATAAATCACGCATTAATTTAGTTGCCTGTTCTCTTTCCACGCTTTCCTCCTGGGCAAAAGTTCAGTCCCGCACCGCGACCGGCTAACCACTGACTGTTTGTGAGTTTATGACAGAAACAAGCATCACTCACAAGAAGTTGTCTTTATTCGCGGCTTTCTCGCGTGCCATATCCTTAGTGATCACCTTGTTCGTCACCAGACGTTGCAGACATTGATCTAAGGTTTGCATCCCCACCTTTTGTCCGGTTTGAATCGCTGAATACATTTGGGCAATTTTGTTTTCACGAATCAAGTTACGAATTGCGGGGGTTCCCACCATGATTTCATGCGCGGCTACTCGTCCACCGCCGATTTTTCTCAGCAGGGTTTGTGAAATCACGTATTTCAAGGATTCGGACAACATCGCACGAATCATGTCTTTTTCAGCGGCAGGAAAAGCATCGACGATACGGTCGATAGTTTTTGCCGCAGAACTGGTGTGTAGTGTGCCAAACACCGCGTGCCCGGTTTCAGCAGCAGACAAGGCGAGGCGAATGGTTTCCAAGTCACGCATTTCACCGACCAGAATCACGTCCGGGTCTTGGCGCAGGGCTGAACGCAAAGCTTCGCTAAATCCTAAAGTATCGCGATGCACTTCACGCTGGGTAATCATACTTTTCTTGACTTGATGGACAAATTCAATCGGGTCTTCAATGGTCAATACATGACCGGCTTCTGTGGTGTTGCGAAAGTCGATCATCGCGGCCAGCGTCGTCGATTTCCCAGAACCCGTCCCGCCAGTGACCAGGGTAATACCACGCGGCACCATCGCGATTTCTCGAAACAGGGCAGGCGCATTCAATTGATCCAGCGTCAAAATTTCCGAAGGAATGGTACGAAACACCGCCCCCGCGCCCCGGTTTTGGCTCAGTGCATTGACGCGAAAGCGGGCTAATCCTGGGATTTCAAATGAAAAGTCACATTCCATATACTTTTCATATTCTTTACGCTGCCGGTCATTCATGATGTCATACACCATGTCATGGACATCGGAATGCGTGAGCGGGGGTAAATTAATTTTTTTCATTTCGCCGCTACAGCGAATCATCGGCGGTACGCCTGCCGATAAGTGTAAGTCTGAGGCCCCATTTTTGACCCCAAACGCCAATAATTCACCAATATCCATGAGGAATGTCCTTCTATGCTTTTACCCAACCAGGCGACCAACACAACCCACCCAAACGGCCCTATGAACCCGGCCTAAGATACCATATTTAGCCAGCCGTGGCACAGCGGCAGCGGCGCAACCTGTGGCTCTTAGCGCCGCCTGCTGGGTTCCGCCTGACACTGGACTGATTTCACAGACGAACCCTGGGCTGGCTCTGACCTGTCAGCGCAGCAATATTTACTGCAATGCAATATACGGTTATCCTTGCCCTCGGCAGCCCCCAAGCTTCAACAGCCGGATAAATCAGCGCAGTTTGCGTGACGCTCCGCTGCTCGGCCCTGTCTTGAACTGGCAGGCAAGCCTTTTTGACAACACACAATTGTTTAAAAATCCCTCTTTTTTATATTTCGTGACAAGGAACTCACATGCGTAAAAATATCGCGATTGCCCTCAGCGTAACCCTGCTGACCAGCTTAGGTTTCAGCATCAGCGCCCAAGCCGAAAAACCAGAAGTCCTGATCGATTACCGGCAATCAGTGTTTGACATCGTGCGCTGGCATTTCAAGCCGATGGGCGACATGGTGAAAGGCACGACACCTTTTGACAAAGCGGCGTTTGCCAAACATGCCGAAGTGGTGGCCTTTTTGAGTAAACAAGCGCTGGAAGGCTTTGTGGACGGCGCTGGCAGCAGCGCCGATGAACAGATGAACTCCGAAGCCAAGCCTGTGATTTGGGAAAAATGGGATGACTTCAAAACCAAAATGGAAAGCTTTCAAACAGAAAGCGCAGCCTTGGCTGAATTGACCAAAACCGGCAACGAAGCGGCCTTAAAGGCCCAATTTGGCAAAACTGGCAAAACCTGCAAAGCCTGTCACGACGACTACCGCGTAGAAGACAAGCACTAAGCCTTTCACATAGAGATTGGGTCGGAGGCAGAGTCACCTCTGCCTTCCTCCCACGGCACCGGATATTTCATGTATCCGGCGGTTTTCTCGAAATTTTTAACGTGTTTGACCGCACCAAGTATCGTCTTTCGTTCCTTGCCCTGAGCCTATCGAAGGGAACGCCGCTAGTGCTTGATCTACCGACCGAGGAGTCCAGCAAGGTAGGCTTACGGGCTACGCTGGCTGTCTTTCTGCATCACCGTCAACATGCCCTCTGTCTCCCGCTACGGGTACACGCCCGACCACCGCCGCGTCAGCATCGGTTTCCGTCTTGCCCGAAGTCAAACTGGGCCAGGACAGCTAAGCTGGGAGCAAGCAGGGGAACAGGAGAGCCAGAGCGGTCAGCTCTGGCGGCGGCTGCTAGGCTGGCTCGGACAGGCGTAGCATGAGTGGTGGGCAAACCCTTCGGCAGGGATTCAGGGCAGGCTGCCTAGCTCACCAGAGAGAAACAGTTCCGTGGGAGCGCCTTGCAGGCGCGATAGTTAGAAGTCGCACCTGCAAGGCGCTCCCACAGTATTGGTGGCACTCCCAGAGTATTGGTTTAGAACTTCCACGACAGTTTGGCGTAAGCTGCCCGCTCGATTTCGCTGGTGATTGGATAATAATCACGGTCATAGAATTCGACGTGTTGTTTGTCCAGGAGATTCTGCACATTTAATGAGAGTTCCAGCGCAGGCGTTACTTGCCAGGCTAGACGCAGATCGACCCGATTATAAGAAGGTATCGTATCTGTTCTGATTTGAGTGCGGCTATTGCTGTACAGCCAGCCGTCGAACGACCAATTCTTGCCCAAGCTCATATGCGAATGCAGCGAGGTTCGATAACGTGGGCTGTTCAATAAGGTGTGCTGGTTGCTCGTCACGCCCAGGGCAGTGAAGGTCGCTTGCCATTGCCACCAATCGAGCGTTTGCCAAGTCAGCGCGGTTTCAAAACCATATTGTTTACGCTCGATTCGGTTTTCATAACGCCCGGTGATTGCCATGAAACCGCGTGGATCGAGCGCTGGTGCGGTGATTTGACCGACGCCGATAACATCCTGGGTTTTGCTGTAAAACAGGGTGTTATCCAAGGTCAGGTTTTCTGCTGCCACGGTGCGCCAACCCAGCTCTAAGGAGTGGGTAGTCGAGGGTTTCAAATCATCATAACCGGTGCCGTGCAACATCAACGGACTGCCATCGGGTAAGAGCGTAGCTAACTGCAACACTTCCAGATCGAAGCGCTCTCTAGCCAGCATTTGCACCGCTCGCGACGTGGCCAGCCACACGGTGTGGCGCGGGTTAGGCGTCCACAACAAACGCAATGAGGGTTGTGCGGCCAAGCCGCTGAACTCGTGGTACTCGAATTTACTACCGGCAATCAGCCGCCATTGTTTGGGCACCAAGGTGATTTCATCCTGCACAAACAGGTTGCTGATGCCGTAATGGGTGGATGCGGGCAGTAAGCCCATCGTGGTGGTGTTGTCGAAGTGATCCTGAATATGACGATAGCCGCCACCCCATAACCACTCGTGCCGTTCACCCCAGCGGGCGCTGTGTTGAAAATCCAAGTCAAAAATACGGTGGTGATGCGCAATAATCCCAACATCTTGGCGGCTGTCGTTGTAAAACGCCTGCACTTGCCAGCGCTTGCCCTGGCCTTGGTTGCGGTTCCACCGCCCCAGTAAATAATGCCCGCTACTGGTTTGACCTTCGTTAGTTAATTGCTGATAAGGAGCCTGCAACAGGGTTTCCAGCACAGTGGCACGCGGTTGAATGTCGTGGGCTTCGGCTTGCACCATCAGCGTGTCGCAGGCATTCAGATCGCTGTCAAAACGAAAACCGCCGCGTTCTCCACGCCAATCGTCCTGGTTATCCTGGCCCTGTGCATTCACCCCACTGTCTAACTTGGCAACACTGCCATAAACACGCAAGGCACTGTTTTTACCGGTCTTTATGCCATAACGTAGGCGCATAAAACCTTCTTCTTCCAAGCCGCCGCCCGCCACCAACAAGCCGCCTTGGGTGTCTTTGGCGCTTTTATGGATGACATTAATCACCCCGTTGACTGCATTAGCCCCCCACATGGTGCCGCCTGCGCCGCGCACTACTTCGATGCGGTCGATGTCTTCCAGGAATAAGTTCTGATCACCCCAAGTGGTGCCGGCAAACAGATGATTGTAGGTAGTTTGACCATCTACCATCACTAGCAATTTATCACTATAAATCTCATTAGAATCACGCATATTCACCGCCCAAGTCCAAGGGCCAGCCCGTGCCACCTGCATCCCGGGTGCCATGCGCAATAGCTCGGGCAAATGACTGGCACCGGAGCGTTTAATGTCCTCTGCCGTGATCACAAACACCGCCGAAGGCACAGTGGCTAAGCTCTGGGCCTTTTTGGCGGGAGAGATCACTTCAATGTCCATGAGCTGCTCTAGGGATAAGCTCAGATAGTCTCTGGGCGACATCGGCACCTCATTCGCGACTGACAGCCCGCTCGCTAGGATCGCCAGCAAAGCAACAACAGCCGGATAGTGCCGCTTGAGAGACAAACGGTGTGAGAGGCGCAGCAGTGTTGGCATGAGCAAAATTCCTCAAAAATAAGCAGCGTATCTGATAACAAGGCGCAGGAAATAGGGTGCAGAGGAGAGAGAAGCCATGCTGATTTCATCCCACCAACACCTTGTTGATTATAGCTAATTCAAGGACGGTCAGATCAAGGAAGCGGTGCAAATAAACCGGTTTTAGACAAAAACGCCAGCGGGGGCTGAGACAGGGAATATAGAAAGCTACGGTTGATCGGCTGATCGATTTTGCAATTCCGCTTCTAACAGCGCCAAGCGCTGCGTCAGGCGGCGCAGATGACGTTCCTGGCGAGATTGTTGAATATCCATGCTCAACATCTTCACCAACAACAAAATAATACCTAGTAAAAACAATAAGCTCGGCGGATAACTGATATGCAAATAACCGGCGAGTATATCCACAGATCGGGGAAAAATGCCCAAGGCCGCAATCAACACCGCATTGAATAACCACCAACCCACATGGCGGGTGTGCAAATGATCCCGGCGCACCAAATAAATGATGATGATCGCAATACTTAAACCCAGAATGGCAGTGGTGACTTGCAGTTTCATGAAGGCGTCCGGTGTCGTGGTTTGATGATAGGCAAATGTTGACCGCGTGCGACACACAGCGTGATGGTATAGAGCATGTAGCGCGCCACCGCCCACCAGGAACCAAAAATGCGCGATTGACCACTGAGGCGTACTCGCATTGAAATGGGCGTTTCCTGAATCCGCAAACCCTCGCCATGCAGCAATAACAACACGCCCAAATCTTGATAATCCAACAAAGTGGCCCGAGGCGAAGCCAGCAATTGGATCGCAGGTTTGCCATAGGCACGCAGACCCGAAGTCAGGTCTTCCAGCGTAATCCCAGCCAACAACCGAAACAGCGCCCACGCCAATTGCCGCGCCCCGCTGCCGCGCTGAGGACAAGCGCCGATCACCACATCTGCTTCGCCGCTGAGTACCGGCATTTGCAACGCCAACAACGAGGCCGCCTCGTGTTGACCGTCGGCATCCATCGTGATCGCCAACTGATAACCGTGACGCTGCGCATAACGCAAACCGGTCTGCATCGCACCCCACGCCCCCAGCGAGGCGCATAAACTCACCACATCGGCCCCAGCTTGGCGGGCCACTTGAGCCGTGTGATCGGTGCTGGCATCATCGATCACCAGAATTTTACCGGCAAACACCTCGCGCACCTCAGCGATCACCTGACCGACATTGGCCGCTTCGTTCTTGGCGGGAATCAGGATAATCACGGCACTGCGGTGCGGCGGTTGAAAAGAATCGGCCATGCCTACTCGGTTGATTGACAGTGGGACAGCAAAAAGGCCGCTGATTGTACCAGAATCAGGTCAACAATTCAGGCTATCTCAGCACGCAGGCAGGGCAACCGCATTAAAACTTGTATTAAAGCATAGAGTTAGGAATAATTCAGTTTGAACTTATAGCCAAACCGGAGCATCCCTATGAACACCAGTCATAGAACACTTCTCAATCCTGAAA